>Ga0206831_1011_pt1 | contig 75951 bp, 82 predicted proteins | sample Alteio_BWOrgCont_73_FD_152876 | JGI IMG/M metagenome (GOLD analysis project Ga0206831, IMG submission 152876) | Enriched cells from forest soil in Barre Woods Harvard Forest LTER site, Petersham, Massachusetts, United States -... | ecosystem: Environmental > Terrestrial > Soil > Temperate forest >...
AATTGGTTCTTACAATGTTATGGAATCGCACCCTCTGATTATTCTTGAAGATAATTATTATTTTGCGCCTATTCTCTATAACATCGCGACGTCAATTTACGAAAGTCCATTTTATTGGATGCTAGATGATGAATTATATAAAGAGAAATCATTTGAAAATAGAGGTGCCACCACCGTTAGCATCGCCCATCATTTATTAGCTAAAATTTTTGGTGAAAAGAATGTTTATAGCAATGTGATAGTACAAAAGAATAAATCGACAATAGAAACTGACATAGATATTTTAGTGCTTGTTAATAATAAAGCTATTATTGTTCAATCAAAATCTAAAAAATTTAGCGCTTTATCCAGAACAGGAGACACAGAAAGCGTTCGTAAAGATTTTGGGAAAGCGGTACAAGAAGCTTTTCAACAAGGAATAAAATGCCGTAATGCTTTAATTCAAGGCAACTCCGTTTTGATCGTTAACGGAAAGATCTTAAAACTAGAAACGTACATTGATGAAGCCTATATTATTTGTATCACTACTGATCATTACCCTGCAATTACTACTCAGTCACGAAGATACTTACAAAAGCTGTCAAACGATCCATATCCGTTAGCTATGAGTATTTTTGATTTAGATGCACTAGCTTTTTATTTAACGGATCCTTACGATTTTCTCTATTACCTGCGGCAAAGAATCAAAACATTTGAGTTTTGCATTGCAAATTCTGAAATTGCACTTTTAGCTTATCACCTTAACCAGAAATTATTTCTCGCTCCCAATTTTGATGGTATGAGCATAGAAGAAGACTTTGCGCAACTAATTGATGGTGATTTTCCATTGATTCGCGGCTATCAGTTGAAAGATACTATCGATGAGAAATTGCAGCAACCATGGAAAAACAAGGAACTTGCCCCACTTGTTTTGGATATAAAGCAATTGAAGCAGGTTGGTTTTATTGACATACTTTATTTTATTTATGATTTAAGCGGAAAAGCAGCTTCAGACTTAATTGACCTAATCAATCAAACAAAACAGAAAGCTATTCAAGCTAAGCAATCTCAAGATTTCTCCATGCTTTTTGGTGTAAATGGTGGCATTAGTTTCCTCTGTTTGCCACCAACCTATGGCAATGAATTAAGTGATCGTTTAATGGCTCTCGCAATGGCTAGAAAATATAAATCTAAGGCAAATATTTGGCTTGGATTAGGGGCAATTGCAACGAGTTCTAATTTAATCGATATTTTTGTTTTTAGCCAACAACCATGGAAAGAAGAACCAGAACTTGAAGAGCTGACAAAAGTGGCTCTTCAGAAAGGTAAGACACTTTTTACTCAAACAAAAAAATGAGGTAGAAAGGAGTTGTGTGGATGCGGCAGTGGTGAAAAATTTAAAAAATGTTGCCTATATTGAGACAATGTATGGGATAGCCTGGTTTTAATGATAAGAGAAATTTTTTATCAATGAAATTGACCCAACCGTTCAGGTAGAAAATATTATGAGCAAACTAACTTACTCACTTTCTGGAAATTTTTCTTGGCAAGGTGTTGCTCACCTTGGCGGCGAGAAAAAAAACTTAGATGTTCCTATCAGTATAGTGTATAAAAATTCCAATATATCCATCAAACTTATCTGCAAGGATTACCCTAAAGAAATTAAAAATATTATTGAGGGCCTTACACATAAAGATGGAGATCTTTTATTATTCAATCAGCTTAAAGCCACCGTTTTTGAAGAAGGTAGTCGTGAAATTAGATATATTGCTTTGTGTGATCTAATAATAACAAAATGGGAATGGGAACGAACTTGGTCAGGTCGATCACTTATTAATATCGATGCGCTTAAAATAATTATCTCAGATACTCCATTACCAAGCATAGATTTTAATAGTTCAGACACAGCTAGTCATGCCTATATTAAGTACTCTGGGATAAGCAAACTGGCTTTTCATGAGAGTGATTCAAAAAATTGCTTTCATGACTTTGATGCTCTGGCTTCTGAAATTAAATTATCAAAAGGGTCACTTAAGATTGATTTTTTTATTGAGCAAACTGCTCAATGGGTAGATATGTTAATCCATGAGAATGAAAATGCACCTCGCCTTTTCAAAAGTCTGAATAACTCTGATGTTGCTCTTAAAATAGAAGAAACAGTAAAAAAGATAATGAATGATAATAAAGATGCTCCTGTTCTTATACCATCTGGTAAAGAACAAAATTTACTAGTTATATTCCAATCAAATCCCACCTCTACTCTTAATGATTATATAAAGCATGCTAAGCATTTCGGACGATTACTAAAGTTTATCCAAATAGATTTTAACGATTATGCTATCGATACGATTAATATTAAGTATAACGAGAAAGAATATCCATTGCTAATTGTTGCGCCTAGTGAGACTTATAAAAATGAGTCAAAACCAAATTATGCCATTAACAGATCCTCACCGTTATTGTATCAGCTAAAACGCGATGTCTATATTTGGCGTAATTTATTGCAGAAACTTTATACCTATACCAATGAAGATGATTTTATTTATTCACTTTTTGTTAGATTAAACTCGATTTATAAACAAAATAATTTCTGGGATGACAAATTTCGTTATATGGATTTGATTGCCATATGGGAATATATTGCTCATTATTTATGGAATAGCGACGAAGGAAAGTACGAGAAAATTTATGATAAATTTTTAAGAAAACATTTCCGAGAGTGGTTAAAAACTAAGCTTAATGGAAGCCATCAAGCTTACAAACAAACGTCGGAAGTTTTAAAAAAGGAAAATTTAGTCGTTAACCGCAAGCCATTTAGTTTCAGCAAAGATCTTAATGATGATGCCAAAGCGCTAATCTTTTTGTTACTTCGTGGAAAAATGGAAAAAAAATCATATAAGCTTGGCAAGCTTGTTACAGATTTACGTAGTTTAGTAGCGCACGTCAAAAATTTTGGGAGTGAGAAAAAAGGATCATCGAGGGAGTTTGTTACAAATGCAGTAACCAAAAATTGTAATCTGGCAAATGCTATTTATGCTTTACTATTTATTCCTATTTACGTTTTCATGCTACAAGAATTAGAAATAGAGCAGACTGATATAGCCAAGCAAAATATTAATAAGCTGTTTGATAGGGTATATGAAGATTTGACAAAATTATCAATGGATACACCTTATTAATTTTAGTTATTAAAAAAGGGAGCTATTCGCTCCCTTCCTCGTCTTTACTTCCCACCAAATATTGATGTGCTTTCGAGGCCAGACTTGCGGCCTTAAAAATAGCTTTGGAATCTTTCTTTAAGATTTTAAGCCAACCATCAATATACGATGCATGTTGCTCAAGTTGACCTGCGACTCCCAGATCAGCGCATAAAAATGCGCTGCCCATTTCAGCCACCAACTCTTCAAACGCATAAGTCTCATCACCGAACCGAGTAGGTTTATCACGGTTTAATCGTGACTTGTGACCGGTCCAGTGCGTTAGCTCATGCAGCAGAGTTGCATAATAACTGTCACACGAATTAAAACGTGAAAGCTCCGGCATAGCAATAAAATCCTTCGAAGGAATATAAAAAGCCTGATTTCCACCGTGGCGTAAATCACACTCACTACGTTTTACTACATCCTCCGCTGCCACTATGCTGTCGTCTGGCGCTGGCAATATAGTCTCTGCCGAACATTCCCAATTTACCAGCTGATCTACATTAAACACATAAAACGACCGCAATAAAGGGATGTTAACTGTTTTATCGCTGGATTCATCCACTATTTTCCGCAATTTATAGTAACAAACCTCTGTTGCCTTCTCACCCTTACGGACTTGAAAGCCACGGTCATGTGCTTGTTTATAGGTTATCCAGCTATTATCCTGATAGCTGTTTCTTTGCGCAGCACCCCACAAAACTACTATATTAATACCGGAATACGGGCGATTAGTCGCCGCATTTGTCGGTAAAATATTATGTGTTCCGCCGCTGTTTGACCAGCTTTGAGACCAAGGGTTAGTACCTTCCTCCAATTTCGCTACAATAGCATCCGTCACACGTTGATATAATGATGATGTTGTCATGATTTTTCCTCATTAAAAATTAATCAAGGAAAAATCCATCAGGGATTTTTCCCTGATGGGGTTTGTAAAATGAATTGGCAAGCAAACAAAGCTTGCCAGTTCTGGTTTTAATATTCCGACGACAACATTAGTACGGCTCGTGTTTTAGGAGAATCCCCTGGTGTCACAAACAGTGTAATGTATTTAAGCGGAAAGTTAATTTCTTCTATTGTTACCTCCTTTATTAAAATATTGTCTTCACCGGTTACTTTCAAACTGCCTGAGCCGCTATCCAGTGCTTTTAAATCAAAACGAAAGCACTTATGTTTTGTCAGATCAAACAGATGATGTTCTACGGTTGAAACAATATTTTCGATTAACCAATAAGCATTGGTTTTGTCAGCCAGATACTTTACCCCCTCCGTGAAAACTATCTCTGTCTTCCAATAGCGATAGTAGCGGGCAGGGCAGGTAAATTGCTGCAATTTTTCTGTTAAATTTTTCATAACACGTTTCTCTTTTCATTAAAACCTTCAAAGAGAATCCCTCAAGGGTATTTCCCTTGAGGGTTGTGTTAATTAATCCTTAAATCTCGAAACCTAATTCATTTGCAATCTGATAACAGGTTTGCTCATAAACAAACCATGCCAGCAAATTTCGGTTATAAACACTCAATGCTAATGGATCTTCAGTTTTCCATCGATCACCAAATAACTCGGCAAGCCCCGCAAACCCGTGACTGTCAAGCGATTCAAAAAGAAACTCATTAATTTCTTCCTGATATTTCAAAAAGAAATCATTGGTTTCGGTGTAACTGATTAATCCACAAACCATACCTGATACACAACCATGATTTATAACATCACTTAGGTAACTCTTAATCGAATAACATCCGATACGTTTTAAAATAGATTGTGCAACATATTTTTGTAGTTTACTGCCGGTTTGAATTAGCTTTATAAGATATTTTCTATTTTTCCTCATTTTAATTTCTCCTCGATAAAAAATCCGAGGAGAAAACCCATTAGGGATTGCTCCCCGATGGGTTTGAAGTACACTCTAAATTTTTAGAGCATGGTTTTTTAAATGCACATCAAGCTTTCTTTGGCTCAACGTGGTCTTCGGCTTTTTTAGCTTTCGAACTTAACAAGTTAAACTTATCAACGCTGATTTCTAATGCAGACTGAGCAACACCTTCCTCATCTATCCAAGCAGTCGGTTTAGGTATGCCCTGTGCTCTTATTGCGTCGCCTTTAATGAGTTTGTCTTTGACAAATTCAACAAGTGCATCGTTAAATACGAGCGTTACCCACTGTGTTGTTTGCTTGGCTTCATCATTTACTTTGTAGTATTTGTTGACAGCAATCGATACTTTTGCAAATGATTTGCCATTTTTATTTTTCAACACTTTTACATCAGAACCAATTTGGCCTGTTACATCGATTTCAATAGAATTTAACATGATAGTATTTCTCCAATTTTAAGTTTTTAATTACTGGGAAATACTATTATCCCGTTGGGTAATATTATTTCCCAAACGGGTAGTACATAAAATGTAAAGCATTTAATTGATGACTGATGTCATTCTAACGATTCAATGAGAATATCAAAGAGTCGATAAAAGCAACAGACACTAAAAAATTAAGTGTGATACATTTTTTGTTTCTGGCAAGTTTAAAAAACAAGCAGAATAGGTATGTAGTCTTTTCACTGATTGAAACGCCCAGCGATTAGACAAGCCGTCATGATTAAATTTTAAAAATTTATCCATGAGGTTTTTTGAAGTGCAAACATCGCACTAAGAATACGTGTGACTAAACAGCCATCACACCCAACCAGAGATTTTTAAAAACATCTCGCGTAGCTTGCATGGCTTGCTACACTTGCCTCAGATTAAAGTCATGAGGAATGACTGTCTCGCACGGTTAATTTAAACGTTTTTTATTTTGATGTCAAATTTTTTCAGCATATTTTTTTAAAAAAACTTCAACACGTTATCTGCATTAATGCCTGTTAATTTCTATTAATAAAAATTGAAATTAAAAATGACAGTCATGCTTTTTAATAAAGGTCAAAAAATTGAACCAATCTACCAACATTTACATATAAAATAATAATTTTTTCCTTAAGGATTTCGATGAAATTTTTTCACATGGCTTCCATTTTATCAAAACTTTCAAACCGCTTAGAAAGCAGAGGTTTAATATAGTCCTCTATAAATTTCTGCTTAAGCGGATGAGGCGTGTCAATATTCTCTACTTTATAAGACTGAAACGAATAATTTAGTTGTGCGCCGTTATCATCTACTCTACTTAAATTTTCTTGTTTATTTTTTTCTTTTAAATTAATACACAAAGGGTTTAAATCAGGATGGTGCTGGCGAAAATAATGATATAGCCAGTTAATAATTACACTTGCTTCTTTTTGACGAACAAACTCTAACACTGTCCCTGGCACAGGCCACGGGCCTTGCTCAAAAGATCGTCTATAAGATTCGGGATGACACATAGGATGCTTTCCGCCCCAGGCTTCATATTGTGTATAAGCTTTTAAACGATCTTCGGCGGACATACCGTCTATTGCAACTGTTAGAGGATGCCATAACACATTCTCTAAAGTATATGGTTTGTTAACGCCATAAGGTAAAGAAAGCTCCATCATATCCAGCATCATTAAGGTCGTTAACATTGTTAAAGGATTACGACTTGTTTCAGCTAAAAACCAAATAGCCGTCAGTACAACAACTCCTTTCCTGCTTTCGCATTGGTCAGTTAATTCGCCTTTCAAAATTTTTCGCATATCACTGGCTACTTCAGCAATTGGAATCGCTTTTAATGCTCTGTAGAGTTGGGGATAGGTAACAATTTGTGTGTCAGGTTGCAGCACTATTGCTGCATGCTTAAGCTTTATAAGGGTTCCATCGGTTTTACGAATGAATTGATGGCCTTCTGGAATTTCAATTTTTTCCCCAGGACTCATAACATAAATATTTCCTTGCAGATCAAATATAAAATTATCAGCTATATTTTCAATAAAGCGACAAGCCAATATTTCCAGATAGATTTTTTGATCAGAAAGATCGGCAATATTAGCCAGGCTTTCAAATACTTCTTGTTTTAAACTTTCATAACATTGAAAAAAATCTTTTGGTTGCTGACTTACTTGCCGGGAATATCCGATTGTTAGAGTCAAAAAATAAATCCAACAAGCTTGTAAAGAGGGAGCTATCTTAAAATAATTGTTCATTTTAACTTTTATCTCACTTAGTTGTTGCCTAATCTGCATAACTCGTTGAGCCTGAGTTGCTTGCACTGAACCATAATCATAAATATAACGTTCAGCGTAATTTTCAGCGCCGACCACTCTGTTCCCAAGCTGATAAAATTCGGTGCTCTTTTCATCGAAGCGAATAGACCTCCCTTGAAATTTATCAAAAGTATCAGAATGCTCCATGCAAATATCTTCACAGGTGAGAAACCGGGATGAGTCCTTTTTAAGAAACGAATCAATTAATCCAGCCAAAGCAACATTATCAATGGACTGAATATGGTAACCTTGCTTGATAAGTAACTTCATGAAAGTGAAAAAATTAGCAGGGCCATTGATGCAAAATTTTTCATCTCCCTCGTTAATAGAGTTGATTAATTTAATATACGCTCTGAGTTTATCAGTCTCATTTTTAACTTTAAAAGGATATTTGGCTTTTTCTTCTAATTGTCTTACATAAAGCAATACGTTATAGCTTTTATAGAGATCCATGCGCTTGTGCGCCAATTTTACAGCTTCTTTTTGTAAATCATAATTAATACAAGCTTCACCTTTTTGTTGAGAGTAATTGTCCGTAAGCGCTTTATTAATGTTATTAATATTGTTTCTCATTTGCCACGGAACAGCCTCGATAATGTTAGATAGCAGCGCCGCTTTAGCGAGATACGACATTTCCCCCTGAACCGGAGGGATTATTAATTTCTGTTCAAGCCACGCCAGAATTTGCAATAAAGCTTTTCGCACATCTTTACAAAAAATCACCAATTTTCTTTCGCTTAAAAATTTTTCCACCTGAGTTTTAAAATCCTCAATTCCATTATTAATAAAATTAAACTGTTCTTGTTGCCCTGAGCCGTGCAGAAGCCTCATATAATCATCAACCGTTAAAACATTTTTTAAAAATGAAACTAAAGTGCTGCGATAAGACTGTAATAACAGATCAGTTATGGCTGAAAAATAAATTTGCAGATATTTTTTCAGAAATATACTTTTATTAAAATCAAAAATTGTGAAAGGAGGAGGCATGGGCATGCCAAATTTAAGGCTTACAGAAGGCAAATCGCGGAAAAAACCATGTTCAACTTCTTTAAGATAGGTATTTATGTACTTTAAGTCTTCTATGATTTTAGCTAAAAATATATCCCAACGGCTTTGGGTAAGCGAAGGTAACTGAGCAACAGCAGCCTTAATAGAATCAGCGGCGAAGGCCCATATTGGTTGAGTAGCCGGATTTATATTTTCTTTGGAAAGTTCACTTAATTTGGTTTTATAAAATTGCAGAACATCTTGTTTTAAGTGACCTTCAAGTTCAGCATGATTTCTTTTTACTTCAAGCTTTTTATTTTTATCTGCTCCTTGCTTTAATTCCATAGCGGCCTTTAGCCAATTAAGAGGTTTTGGCTTTAGAGTATGCGGAGAAAATATTTGTCCTGTATAAACTCCTTGTATATGACCCCGTTTATTAAGTAAAAGATCGTATTTTTCCCGAATAAGCTGCAAGGCTAATGTTAATAGATCATGCGCGGTGAGAGTTAATTTTTGCGCGTGATAATCTATTGTAAGACCGATTTTCATTATCAACTTCCTGAAAGCTTTAAGAAAAATTTCTTTGTTAATGCGATATTGTGCAGAATATTATTCTCCATCTAATTTGAATATAAGATCTTATTGGCTTAAATGTAAGTGTTGAGATGCAAGTGACAGCGGGAATATTCGCTGGTAACGTTATGACTCTGATACAAATTATATCGCACAAGGTACTTGCCATGTTGTGGACAAAATTGACTGCGGCATATCTGACAGATACGGGTATTGATATTATTAAGACAATAAACATATGCCTAAACTATTATTTAGTCTTAAGAGATATTTATTTTTTCTACTTAACCCAATAGCATTGCTAATATTTGCTTTCTGTACGTTAAGAATAGAATTACTTTGCCACTTCAATGTCCAATTTGGTAGTTGAAATCCATTAAACCCTGAAAGTTGCCAGTAACTGATACTACCATGCTGATCTTGCTGCTAAAAGTAAAGAATAACAAATCAAGCTGCTTTTTTTCTATTGGCTTTAAAGGAAAAAACGAAGATTGTTAATAGATAGCAATTAATACAACCTAAATTGATATCAATCTTATCCATCGACCTTATAATGCGCCTCCCATCATGGATGAAAGGGCATTAAGGTAGCCTGCTGCCACAAGGATGTTGTAGTAAAGAGAAGCAACCTCAGGGCCAATTAAATACCTTCAGATATTGTCATCTTTTCGACTGCGTATATCAGATTGAAAAAATAATTGTGATTAAATTACCTGTAATCGAAACAAATTGATTTAAGTCATTAATTTTTATCTGTAGCAAAATTAATCTAACGTTTAATTAAAGAAGTGAATTATTATCATGTCGGAATGCTGCGTATGCGGAAATCGTTGTGATCAGTGTTTTACAGTGACTTTTAATAAAAAGCACTACGATTTCGATTGCTTTGAATGCGCGATTCACCGTTTAGCACCATCTTGCTCCCATTGTGGCTGTCGGATTATGGGACACATTATCGAGGTGGATAGGGCTTATTATTGCTGTGCGCATTGCGCTAAAGAATCTGGTGTAAAAAAGATATAACTTTCAAACTCCACCTTTAGGTTCACCAGCTTCCGCTAACTGATCATTCACAAAAGGTTTAATTTTTTCATCACCATATAATTCATAAAAATATTGCTCAGGTGTTTTGTGATGATATTTGTAGGTTGTTTGAACAGGGTAGAACGCTTCAGAACTTATATCATGATAGATACCTAGCATGGTACATCTAATATGTTCGGAAGTATTTTCGCCACTTGCGTGTATGAGTCTCGCGTCAAAAATTAATGCATCACCTCTTTTAACTTCAACGGATACTGGGTTATATTTTTTTACTTCTTCTGGATCCATCATGAAAGTATAATTAAACGTCGCTGTAGGATCATAAATTTGTTTTCCTACCCCCGCTTTGTGGCTACCAGGGCACACTTTCAATGTACCTATTTCTTTGGTTGCATCATGTAATAGAGGGATCCAAACATGCAGAAAACGACTTTCGGGGATAGTAAAAAATATATCTTTATGCCAACCAATATCAAAACTGGTAGAGCGCTTAATCGTTTCACGAGGAATGGTAAAAATAATGCCATTACTTAATAAATAAAGAGGCGAATTTTCTTCTAAAGAAAGAAACGTGCGCATCCACTGGCTGATAATTGGCGAACCTGAAAGATTAAAAAATTCTGGTGAACGTGAAATGGTTCGTTGTATAAACGTTATAATTCGTGGATTAATACTATTTAAAAAAACTAATTTAGAATCAAGATCAGATAAATTTTTAATATCATTTTTCTGTTCTGCTGAGAGAAATTTTTGTATAGCTACATTAACTATATTTTCGAGAATAGTTTTTACTTTATCAAAGGCTTCTATGGGAAGGGCACTTTCTATAACAGCATAACCCAGCTCATCAAAAGAACTTTTGTAATCTGTCACAGTATTGTTCATAAAAATGCCCCGCCTATTTGGTTAAAGAACAAGCTTAAAATTGAGGAATGTGCATGTTCGTATCTCCATGTTATTAAAAAGAATTAAATGTTTTCCGAAAAGCTATCTGTAATGCAATGATAACAAATGTCAGGGCAAACAAGCAATAACTAAGGTTGTGATATACGCCTATGAAGTTATAAACATCCATGGTATTTTGTGACTTAGAACCAGTCAAACTAGCAATGCTGCCCGCCAAATAACCCGAAAAGGCTAGCGCCAAATAAAGAAATCCCATAAATGTGCCACGCATTTTTTCAGGCGCAATTTTTGTGACCGCGGCAATAGCGATGGGCATTACAAATAATTCTCCTAACCCTAATAAAAGAAAACTCAACATGATCCAAACTAAAGAAATCTTTGTCGCATGCGTGGCTGCATGCTGCCCGGCATAAAATAAAATATAAAAACTGATGGCGGATAATAAAAAACCTACTGTGAATTTCTTAGCCGTACTAAATTCAATTTTTTTTGTCGCTAGGAACTTCCATACAAACGCAATCACAGGCGCAAATAAAATAACAAATAATGGCTCAAACGCTGCAAAATCAGAAGCGGGAATAGTGAAATTGCTGAGCAGCTTGCGATTTACATATTTATCGGCAAACACCAATAAAGAACTATTTACCTGAAACTCAAACGCAAAAAATAATAAGCAAATAATAATCAGAAATAATATTGAAGCAAGTTCTAGGCGTTCCTTCCTTTCGCTCAAAAATAAGCGTACACCAAAATAAATTAATACAATAGCAACTAAGGGTATTATAAATAAATTAGTGAATGATAAGTGGCTCAGACAAAATGCAATAAAAAACGCCAATATTATTAAACCGATTAAAAAACCTCCGTAAACGAAATATCCATTTCGTGAGTCGATCTCGTTCTGCGGGCGTAACGTGCCCCTTAAATAATATAAAAAGAATACGGCAATCAGCAATAAAATAAAACTGACTGCAAAAGTGGCATGCCACCCCCAATACAGCACGATAGCACCATAAGCGAGCGGACCTAATAATCCACCTATATTTGTGCCGATGTAAAAAATTGCAAAAGCAGGTTCTCTTTTCTCCTGGCCTTTGATGTAAAAAGCGCCTAAAAGATTAGCGTTATTAGGTACAAGTAAGCCCGTACCTAATACTATTAACGCCAATCCATAATACATTAAATGTAGACTGCCAAAGCTTAAAAACAAATTACCAATACACGCTAAAAAGGCTCCCATTACAACTGTTTTATAAAATCCAAATAAACGATCGGCGACAATACCGCCTACTAACATGAGACCAAAACTAAAAGCAGTAAATGTTCCGAAGATAAGATATGTTTTATCGATCGGCAAGTTAACTGCCTTGAGCAGATATAAAACTAAAATAGATTGCAAACCCCAATAACTAAAACGCTCTAATGTCTCAGTAAACAGTAGAGGGTATAAAATTTTACTCAAGGGTTGCATGCTTTATTCGTTTCCTGCCTTTCTGAATTTCAGCAGAAACAAGACGGTTTCAATTTTGCCCGCACTAACAGCGCAGTCTAAGGGTGTTTCTCCACGCGAATTCTTTTCATTGGGATCGGCAGATGATGAATTGACTAATAACTCAACTATGTCAGTATGCCCTTTATAAGCAGCCCAGTGCAACGCAGAATTATTGACATGATCTTTACCATGAACATTCGCTCCTATTTTCATGAGCAGTTTTACAATTTTACTTTGGCCGGTATAAGCCGCCCAGGAGATAGGGCTACCTCCCTCGTTCTCTACCGTATTTATGTCAGCACCTTTATCAAGAAGATACTTAATAACCTCTACATGCCCATTTAAAACCGCTAAGTGTAATGGAGTTTGTTTTCTTCGGTTTCTAAAATTTACTTCTGAGCCGCTTGCAATTAATAGCTTAACAATATCTAAATAACCATGGTAAGCGCTTACATGCAGGGGGGTATTTTCATCATTATCATGCTGATGCAAAGCAATACCTTCATACAAATGTAAGTCAGCTCCTTTTTTAATAAAAGCTTCTACTGCTGAACAATCGCCTGCTTTAGTCGCTTGGTACAGCTCTTCGTTTAGTTGAATTTGCTCAGCATTAATACGTGTTTCATTAATAATTGCTTGTTCTGAACTATCATCTGAAACAAGCGGCGATTGTTCAAAAGGTCTGTGGCCCTTTCCATAAAGTAGCCATTCAACCGAACAATCAAGTCCTTCTGCTTTAAAAGCAGCAATCAATTCGTTAATTGCCTTTTGAGTCAAGCCCCCGCTATAACGTTCGTTTTCCCAATTCTGTAATGTTCCGGCGGGTATTCCATATTTTTCAGCAAAAGCTCTTCTGGAAAGGCGAGTTTTCTTTCTTAAATCACGGATCCGTTGCCCCTGATTAGTATGACTCGCTGTAAAAAGCTCGGCTTGAGGAATATTCATAATTGTTAATCACAGGTTTGTAAGTTAATTTTTCCTATGCATTATAAAGACTTTTCAAGTTAATTCACACAAAAAGTGAGAAAAACTGGAGACAAATTCAATATTTGCGTTAAAACACCTAAAATACACTTTACACGCTAACTTTTATCTGATAATTTGTGTTTATTAGCTTAAATTTGATGTTAAAACAGCGCTTTTATAACCTAGTATCACTTATTCAAGCTAATAAGAATAACTTTACCTCGTACTCATTAATAACAATTTCGCTGGTAAGAATGCGCAGCAAAGCAATAAGGATAAAGCTGCACAGTTTAATAACAAACCTTAGTCAGTTAATGACTAAGGTTCAGGGTTAAGCCGTATTAATTAAGGAGAGAACTTATGCTACCGAAAGTTGCAGTCAAAATTTTTACAAAAAATTTTATTTTTCAAACATTCCTCATCATTAGAAATAAAAAATTTCTTCCTCAATTTTTTTCAGTAGCAACTGAAGGACTTCGTAGTAAAACTCATATGAACCAAACAATTTTTCAAAGTTAAAAATCAAATCTTAAATTAGATAAAAAGGAGTTAAAAATGCTAATTCTGACACGTAGAGTTGGAGAAACTTTAATAATTGGTGATGACATCACTGTAACAGTGCTCGGTATAAAAGGTAATCAAGCTCGTCTTGGTGTTAATGCCCCCAAGCACATCAGTGTTCATAGGGAAGAAATTTATCAGCGCATTCAAGAAGAGCTAACTCAGGAAAAACCAAATGATACAGAAAATGTAGAAACTCTGAAAAAGTAGGCGGGTGATTTATGTTAGTTGAAACAATACGAAAAGGCGATGTCATTATATTTAACGGCAAAGAAAAAACTTGTATCACTGCAATTAAAAATAATTGCGTCATGTTTAGCACAAAACTTTTAAGTGGAAAAAATGAAATAAGCCATGGGGAACTTAATCAAATTGTGACGTTAACAGGAATTATTCAAGTGAAAATTCTTGAAATAGATAATCACGTTAAATTAAAAATTGAGTCACCTAAAAATATGGTTGTTCATATCAAATGGGAAGGAGATAAATGATGTCACTTAGAATTCGTTTAAGGAAAGCGCGCATGCAATGCAGATTAACGCAAGCTGGTCTTGGTGTGGCGGTAGGAATAAGTCAGCAAGTAGTACAGCGAATTGAGGCTGGCGCCATCAAAAAAAGTAAATATATTTTAAAAATTGCAAATGTACTAAATGTTTCTCCTGCTTGGCTTGAGTATGGGCCAGGGAATGAACTCGAAAACAAAACAAATAATAATGAAAATTTTTTAAGAAGTGATTTAAGTATTATCAGCGAGGGTCAAAACGCAACAAATTAATAATACACAAGCCAACTTTTAGAGTAGACGAGCAATTTACTTCGAAAAAGCTATTTAAGCCGGTTAAAAATCAACTAAATAACTTTAAGGAAACTAGCATGAAGAAGAATGCTGCTCGCTCTACTCAAAAGAAAAGTAGCCAAAGCAATAAAAAACCACTTGAAAAAATATCTACAGACGATAGTCAAAAACTTCAGCATTTAATTTTAGAGCAGCACGACAAATTACACATATTGCTTTCTCGTAGCCATGCACTTGTCCATGTCGCCAGCGTTGCTGCTCTTGAAGAGTTGCAGGATGGAATTGTGTTTAATTATTTCGATGAATTAGCAAGGATTATAGATAAAGCATTAGCGTTGCACTTAAAACTACAAAACAAAACGCATGATTCTTTAGTATGCAAGTTTTAAAGCTTAAGTTTGTCGGAAAGATCTTAACCTGGATTGAGGAACATCATTTTTTAAATGATGCAAGTTGAGATCATGCCGGAACCTCGCTGGCTCGATGTTTAGTGCTTTGCACTAATTGCTTACATTGAAGTCAGATGACGTGCCAGTGAGGTTTTTTTAATTTTAACTTTTTTTGAAAAAAATCAGAGAGGACTATATGACAGCTAACAGTAAATTTAAAGAACTACCCGATGTGTTACGTCAATTAATCACCATACGTCGTAAAGCAAAAATTACGCAGGAAGAAGTTGCAATTGAAATGAAAACAACAGCATCAGCAGTCGCTCGTTTAGAATCCGGTGGCGGCAAGAAAAAACATTCCCCTTCACTAAGGACGCTAAAAAAATATGCTAATGCATTAGGGTGCGATATAAAAATGGAAGTTGTTCCACTGCAATCTGAAGCGGGAGGATCAATATGACAGAGGATCTTGTCAGCGCTGCTCAGGCGGCCAAAATGGTAGGCGCAACATCAATCTATTTTAAACAATTGGCTAGGAAGTTTGGTGTTAATCCGGCAAAAAAACAGCGCGTTGTTATTGATCAAAAATTAAATCTCAAAGTCACAAAGAATTTTTACACTCTGTGTGACGTTGAAAAAATCCGCATTATGTGGATAGAAAAGAAAAAGCCAACCTAATTTTGTAGCTAATCTAGTTGTTTATCTGGCTGAACCGATATAATCGGCAAGCCTCAAGCCATTTATTATTTTGAGGTAAAAACATTAGTATTAGTGTAATCCATCCAAGTGCGCCAGGAATTAAATTCACTATATTGATTAATCCATGAAGAAAGTCCCCTGAAAAAACAGCCTTGGCGATACTAATGATTATCGGCACATTAACTATATTGTATAAAAGGTAAAACACTCTCATTTCTGAGTACCCCATAAACACAGCATATATTGTCAAATAAGCTGCTGTTATTAAAACAAACATCCCAATCGTGCCGCGAAAACTTACTCCTTGCACAGTTGCAGCCATTCCTATACCGTATAAAAGAATAACTATAAATATCCCGATTGTTACACTGAATAAAGCAATCATTATTTTCACCTCTCTGTCGCGGCGAGGAAAAGACAGCTCTTTGTTAAAAATATTTTCTTTTGTTATTGTTGAACGCAATTCAAAATTATTTAATAGTACAAACAGAGGGAAAATAATAAGGCAAATGATATTCATCAAAAAATGAGGCGCTACTATATAAAGAAAAATTTCTCCAACTACTAGCCACAATAAGCTATCATGCACAAAACGCTTATTATTAAACCGTAATTTGACATGCTCCTGGCATGAAGAACAATACTTTTTAGTGTATTGAAATAATATTTTAAAAATAGAAGTTTTTTCACCACATTGTGAGCACATTAATTGCATTGATTTACCTTTCCTTTAACTGTATTAATTAGAACTGGGGAAGTTTTACTGTTAGTAATGGCAGAATAAGAAATATTTTTTTCATCATAAGCCTCCTCATAAGATTAAGTTAATAACAATTGACTAAACATCAAAAATGATCTCCGGCACAAAGATTCATGATCGACGCGTGAGTGATTACAAATAACTGGACTATAATCAGACTCGAAATAATAAATCTGAAGCGGTAACGGCTAAGCAAATCCGATAATAATGTCACAAGTAAGGTAGAAATTCCCCTTGTGCCGGATAAAACGACTAATAAAACAGAGCGGAGATCAAAAAGTTTCATCTTAAAAACTCCTATAAAAAACAAAAAAACACGCAAAGTTGGTGTAACTGTATAGCCATTAACTTTAAAATAATAAGCATTACTTATACAAAGTAAAACAGATAGTATAGAAATGCGTACTATCCTGTCAAGCAAAAACAGTAGAAAATCTTAGCCAATTCATGCAATTAACCTTATTTATCTTGATTTATGGCTAAAAAAGACTTTAAACAAAGTGACAAGAAGCTTGAAAAAGACCTTGAAAAGGATACGCCTATCCCTGTCCGGCTGAAATATCTGCGTGGAGAGTTGTCTCAACGGAAATTAGGCATAGCGGCTTTAAATTTTGAACCGCTATCAGCAGGCAGCCGAATGAGTCAATATGAAAACGGGGTGTACGTTCCCGGATTTCATCTTGTAAAAGGGCTTGCGAAATATTTTGGTTATCCACCCTCATTCTTTTACGAACCGGATGATACGCTGGCAAAATTATTGGAAGTCGCCAAAGATTTAAAAAAGCCGCAGCTTGATGCGTTTATTGAATTGATGCAGTTTGCGAAAGAAAAAGATTTTAGCAAGAATACAATCCGCTCTTTTACAGAGGAAAAAACGCGACCCTCTGTTCCTTCGGTTAAAAAACCGAAAAACTAGATGCTCACTCAAAAATCACAGCAAACCATTTTTTGCACTGTCACGCTTTAATCACATTGAAAGCAAGTTTAATAGTATAATTTTACCCTATGCAAAGTCAATTCCTGGAAAGTAAAGATACATTTAAAATCAGTTTTGGTGGTCAAAACTCTATTGATGCAGAATTATTTACTAAAACCATTAATAATACGATTGAGCTTGTAAAAGCTTCGGCAAATGTTATAGATCCAGCAGCTTTTTTACGACTTGAAATTAAGGCCAACAAAGAAGGTTCTTTTGAAACAATTATTGATGCGATCACTAGGTGTTCAACTGACTTGTTAACAAAAGATAACATTCGATTAGCCTGTGAAATTGTAGGCGGCTATTTAGCTTTTTTACAAATAAAACAACATCTAAAAGGTAAAAAGCCTAAAGAAGTAAATACTGAGAATAATAATACTAAAATTGTAAATCAAGATAATATTGTTTATGAAGCCCCTCAGAAAATTGCAGATGCCTTTTTCAAGGATTCAAAAATAGAAAACTCCATCGTTAATATTTTTTGTGATTTGAAGTCAAGTAATCGGGAAAACTTTAATATTTACAAAGATGATTCCCAAAAGCCTACTATATCGATTCCCAAAGCAGAATATGACTCCATGTCTAATAAGACATTTAATGATAATCAACAAGTGCTCGTGGAAATAAAAGCGGATTCACAAACCGTAGAAAACTGTGAACTTATTATTAAAAAACCTGATCTTATTGGTGACTCTAAGTGGGAGCTTATATATGACAAAATAATATTTGCTAAAATAGAGGATGAAAATTTTTTACAAAAAATAAAAAATGGAACAATATTGGTTTCTGGGGGATATAGGTTAGTGTGCTCTTTGCAGATAAAACGAGAAATTGATAAAAACTATAATCTGGTTAACGTAGAGTATCACGTAGTTCAGGTAAAAGGCATAAAAAATAAAACTGAGCAATTAGATTTGTTTGATTAGAAATATATTCGAAGCATGATAAGGCCGTGAGCTAAAAATTATATTTTCGTTGTATTTTTTTATTTCTGTATTTTCCAATACTGACAACTTTCTTTTCGGCTTCTTCAGCTTTCTTCTTGGTTTCCTGCGTTTGAGTAACTTTCTTCGCCATATTAAAAACTTTTTCTACGTGCGAAAATGTTCCGTCGTCGAATAAACAGGGATGCTTTTCTAGCAACTGAGTCAGCTTGCGGATATCTTTTAAACGCAGAGCTTTTTTCTTTTCAGCAAACAACTGCATTACCTCATCAAATGGCAGCTCATCCAATGAGCTGCTTTTAAATTCCTTGGGGCTTAAATTTTCTGGTGCAGAGATTTCCGTAGTAGTAACTTTATCTAACATTTTAAATTTCTCCTGATAACATATCATGTACTATATTTTGGATCATCTAACTCGTCAAAAATGTCTCTGATACGTGGTGCGTATGGAGCACGTTTCTCTCTGCTTAACACAGAAGGATCCACAGCAAATTTATTCACTTTTTTAGCCCGATCAGCCGATTTATGCTGATTGTCGATATCTGTCCGTGTAATGCCGGTGTAACGCCAATGAAGAGGGGCGGATAAAAGGCGACGAATTTTTCTACGCAAATCTAAAATGGGTTTTTCAATCGTATTCCTTTCAGACATTAAAACCGCCATTTTTGCTGAAATAATTGTGCGACAAAAACGATCAAATTCGATCAATAAATAAGCAACCAGATAACCATAGGGTGTTTTTAGTGAGATATTATACGTCATTGGCTCAAGCGCTTCCCGCACGGCCAGCTCTAATCCTTGAACCTGCTTAATTTTTTTCAAATATTCTTCTTCAAGTTTTACTATAACACGTCGTACTTTAATGCACTCATTATAAACGTTTACCAATAATTGATCAGCATAAGGATCGTCTAGTCCGCTTGCATAATAAGCGGCGGCCATACGGTTGCAAAAATCTCTTAATCCCCAGGCTCCGTAATTTCTTTCGTCCCGATACCCTTCTATTATTTTTTGCGCCGGGACCGTATGAATAACCAGCTTATCGCTGTTAGGCAATAAGCGTGTAGGCTCTGTCGAATTGAGTTCCAATTCTTCTTCCGCCGATACCGGGTGTGTGTATATTTGATTATTATTTTTACGTGACATGGTTGTTTCCTCCAAATTGTTATAATTGTTGTAATAAAATTTCATGCGGGTAAGCCTGATTAATAGTTAGTGCTTCTTTCTTAAGTAACAGACCCGCCACTGTTTCTTTAGAATCCATATATTCGTAATCGTTCAAAGGTTGATTGTCGGATAAAATCAATTTATCTGTTTTTTTTAATATGCTGAGTAAGTCATCTGGCTTTAAATCACCGTTTGAATACTGCTTATGCCATAAGTCCGCTATATCCGGCATCACTACAAGCAAACCTGCTTTCGCATCGTGAATTAAGCCTTTTTCCTCATTAATAAATAATCTGTTTTGATTTATTTCGCCTTGCAGCCAATCTAAGAAATCTTGCGCGGAATACGGTATGACAAAATCCGCAGCACGCGAGGGGAGTTGAATTGCGGCAATCTCATCAGATACAGCCATTGGCAGTGCAGAGGATTGGATTTCCACATCAACTTTTTCGAGAGCATTCTGGATCCAACGATGAAACGGATCGCCAATAGCACGTTTTAATTTTGTCAGCGAAGCAATAAAATCATGTGCCACTATTTCGTTGGAAAAAATAAGTTGCTGTAAGTCTATTGATAGAAGTCGCATCACCATTGGTAAATTCAGCGAATAGCACATGCTTTGTTGCAATGCGCTAATATCTAGTACTGGCGCTTTTTTGAAATTCCACTCTAAAAAATCGAGCGTTATAAAATCCAGCATTTCATTCTGATTAACTGTTGCTGAAAATGATAAAAGTTCATAAAGTTGCATAGCCGTACTAGCCACAATCAGTGCTGAGATATAAGCTGGCTTAATCGCTTTAGCTGCTTCAATTTCTGGCAACAAGGGCCTGTCTCTAATGACATTCAATGCACTATGAGCGCGTTTAAAGGCCAACTGTATAAGGCCGTTTTTTTTATCAAAGCCTGGCATCGCTTTTGAAGGGAAGGATTGATATGCACAAGCAAGCCTTGATAGATATAAACGCAATTCGTCCATATACAGCTTATTTATTCCGGCTTCTCTGACAAGATCATTAATATTGTCTTGTATTAAGCGGTCATCCTGAATAGTCGTTAAGGATTGAAAGCGATTCACTTCTTTTTCCTGCACCCACTCACGTAACCAGTTTTTAATGCGCTGCATGATCATCCTCCTTTGCGCGCAGTTGGTTAACAGCAGCTTGCAATGTACCAATTTCCTGATAACCTAATAAAGTAATGGCTTGTTCCGGTTTGTCGTTAAGATAAATGACGGTGACTGGCACGGCTTTTTGTCCTGTGGCATCATAAGCCTTCGAGTTTTCCTGCAACTGCTGCTGAATCTCAGTACTCTGCATGTCACTTAGCAGTTGTTCACGATTTAAACCAATATGCTCAGCAATAGCCAGTACTTCATCGGTCGGGATCGTTTCAGGATCGTCTACCATTAAGATTTCATTCTGCATGCTGACAAATTTATTTTGTTTTATGCTGGCAAGCACTGCGCTATCCACAAACACTGATTCAATGGATAAAATCGGTACAACTCGCTGAATCACTTTGATGCCCTTATTCTGGCTTACAAAGTAGGCTAATAAAGGCGTATATTCCCGACAAATCGGGCAGTTATAATCCAAATACTCGACTATCGTAATATCCCCTTTTGGATCACCGAAGATAGTCGCCGCCTGTGCTGATAAACTTAAAAAAGCTATGCCGCTTAAAAAAACCAGTAGCGCCATTTTTTTTATTATTTTCATAAGGGAGTCCCCGTTAGTTGATAATAGAATTAATTAACCAGGCAAGCCCGTGCTGCGCTATCAGAATTTCTAAAATAATAAAGAAAATAATCGGGTAGCGACGACGGGAATACTTTGCTAAAGCTGCCTGATTAATATCGGGCTTATTGTCATATGCACGTCGTAATAAACGTGGATAGTAATAAATAAAAATTGCTATTGCGCCGTACCGCAACAGATTTAAGTACAGCGTATGCGTTTCTAAAAAATCAGCAACGCGATTTAAAGCCGCAGCATGCGACAGCAAGAGCATCCCAAGTCCAGCGACAATACAAAACCCCAGCAAAATACTGCCGGTTAATTTCATTTGCTTTTTAATGAGTGTTTTTATGATCATTTTTTCTTACCTCTTTTTTATTATATTTATTTACCGATTAATCCTGACGTACTACGTCCTACTTGATTCGCTACACCTGTGATACCACCACCTTCTAAACTCGAAAGCGCCGCGCCGCCTTTAATACCCGCCCAGGCGGTCATAGCAAACCATACGAAGGGTAAAAATATATACGCCGTACTGATAGTTAAATCCGTTAAGATGCGGCCAGGGCTTACGGTATTAGTGAGTAAATTCGCAACCCACGTCGCTTGAGGAGTGCTACTATCGGCTGGCGCACCATACAATGATTGCAATAACCACGCATCAAACCAGGACACAACGTGCCAGATGTAAGAACAAAACGTGACAGAGAACAGCATCACACTCGCTGTAAAACAAAAACCGATTGAGTAACCAGACAGTGGCAACGCAAACGCCAGCAGAACAAAGATGCCAAATAATAAAACGGCTTGCAGAACAGGAAGCGCATTTAATAGAATATGCAGCTTAGGGTATTCCATCAATGCGGCTTTGACGGTAAACACTTTTGCCGCCACCATCGCGGCTTTATCGGCTAAACCTGCGCGATTGTCTTCTTCCGAAGCATAACCTCTATCAATAAACCCCATGGTTAAAAAAGATTTTTGCAATAAGGATTTAATCACCGCATCTTGCAGCGCAGCACTACCTTGTGGAAAAGTTTGAGCAAGCTTGGTGATTTGGGTTTGCGCAGTGGGCGCTAATTGATTGTAGAGCCGTAACCGTAAGCCAGATTCAGAATCATTCCACCATTCATTGCAATAAGGTTCGCCCCATTTAGGATGCGGAATTATCTGCGCTTCGATGACATCGCGAAGCGGACTAAAATAAAATCCGGAAATCATATTAGATGATTGAATGCGGTTATAAAATCCATCTACCGTGTTGAATGTATTCGAGCCTATCCAACTTACATCATCTTGCCCGAATTTATCTTTGGCTTTATTGATTTCGTTTTGTAACGTAGGATTATTACTGGCCGCCATATACTGACTATAAGCGGGAAGATAACATTGCTGGTAAAACTCCTTTGTTTCGGCTTTGAGTTGTGCATCCTGTATGGTGCTTAAATCAATCTGGTTTTGCAGATTGCGTAAGTCGACTGGCACGCATGACAAGCCTGAAATGGCGGCATCCGTCACGCCATTTGATACTGCAAGAACGACGTACCATAATAAAGGAATGGTTACGCTACTTGGAACTGGCAAATTATCGTATGTCGTGCCGCTGTTACCAGGCGTTGCAATTTTCGCCGTGCCATCACAAGAAGGCTGAAAATGAATCGCATTGGGTTGCAGCGTTACGGTTGGCAAACCCGCCACGCATAACACTGCCAGCCCACCAATCAAGCCAATGATGATACGACGAACACTGATCACCGCCGCTGACTTTGTCTCCTGCGATAAAAGCGGCTGCAACCAGCCTTTCACAACGATATAAAGAAAGGGTATGTAAAATATGCCGGTTGCGACCATAATTGACCACAATGAATCATATTGCTGCCAGCCTAATAACATTGTGTATAACGAAAGATAACCTTGTACTCCCATGATTAAGCTCCACTCTGAATTGCACCGTTATTCATCACGGCAGGTGTATTTTGATCGGGACGAATCGCTGCATTGGCAGCTTGTTCATTCGCGGTTTCCTGTAGAATTTGTGTAACGGTCTTACTCACAAACTGCTGATTGACATCGTTGTTAAACATAAACTGACTGATGTAATCTTTTAAGCGCGTCATGGCGCTAGTAATCGCTGTTTGTGCCGGTTGATTAGCGTAAATCGGTGGTGCTTGCTCGCCGACCATCAATAATTGCAATGTCAATTCCGCTTTATCGATGACTCTCGCGCTCGCAACTTCCGTGGAAAGTTTTTGAATAATGATCGACTGCATGATCGATGACGTTTGTTGCTGAATGGTTTTAATCACGGCCTGATTGATCATGACGCGCGGTGCAGAAACGGCTTTTAAATTCGTTAAGGTCATGTCGCTTACACCTGTGACTAAGTCCGTTAAATCTTGTTGCACTTGTGTTGCTTGCGCTTGCACATCCCATAACAAACCCACGCCAGGGCTTGAGGTTTTACGTCCGCCAGGGTAAGTCGTAATAATTTCATCGCCTAAGACATGCGTCGCCCAATCAGCTGCATCTTTAGGTGCTGGGAAAATGCTCGTAATCCCAGCAGTAGGAGAGTTGTTTTGAGGCCCTGGGCCAGGCGGTGCTGCTTTATCATCGTAAGCACGGTTTTGTGGATCGATTAAAATGTTATACCCCGCCAGCACCGTATCATTGATCAATAAAATTTCCGGCTGCCCGCGACCCCCGGCATATTTACTACCATCACTTTTTGATGTCCCTTGCACCCATACCACGCCGCTTGCGCCATTGTCCTGATCGACGGCTGTTTTCGCCTGATTGATATCACCGTTCGCCGCCCCTAAATAACCGCTGTTTAAACTGCTGCTGCTCGCCATATTCATCTTATATTTCCAGGTATCACCCAGTGACGCTTTCAGCCAGCCATCATACGGATCTTTTCCTGCATCAATTTCATTCGAAACTTGCTCACAACTTTTAGTCGAAACTTCTAAATCTTGTCGTGCATTAAAAAGACTCGATTGCAATTGCTGATATAAATTCGGATCGGCCCGCGCTATCGCATAGGCGGGCATTTCAGTCAGTGCGCCGGTCGCATTTTGTAAAATAGAACCGACCATTTCTTGATACGAAGATTTGACAGAGTTCAAAGAATCAATCAATGACATTTGCGGATTAAATACGCCGCAGTTATAGCCTAAGCCAGCGGCTCCCTTGGCATACAAGGGAATGCGATTATTATTTGCAACCGGTGGAAGCGGAGCAGGATTGCCGCCGCCGAAATTGTAATAGAGATCGCTGCCGTTGCCGCCTGGAATTAAATCAGCGTGAGCTGCACTGCCTAAGCCGCCTAATATGAATAGGCTTACTAATAAAGCCAGTTTATTATTTTTCATCATTGCCTCTTGTTATTTTTATAAAATTTATTTTTGTTTTTTATTTCACCTACGCTCTAAAGAGCTACGGCGCAATAAACTTTTATGTCTCACCAATCCAGTTACCACTGCCCTGAATGCATCCTTCGTAATGCCGCCACATGACCCATACATAACTGCCTTTGCCTTTATCATATTGATCTTGGCCGTATGGCTTTGCATCTGTTAAATCACTTTTACCAAATTCATTAACCGCTGTGGTTTGCGCTACCGGATAAATTTCCTGGTATTTCACGTTGCTAAAATCATTTTCGCGGCTAGGCCATACACGGCAATGTTGCCCGCAGCTAGTGCTGCCTAATACGTTATACACATGCATCTGACCCGGATTAGTAGCAATATCAGCAGCGCGTAACGCTAATACAGCAGCAGCTTTATAATCATCCGGTTGCGACACAAATCCAACACGCGGAAAAATCGCGCCCCAGGTTTCAATATAATTTTGCGTGACGTCGCGAACGCGCGGCGGCAGGTAATAGGGGTAACGCAACATTTCCAATTGCGGGGTACGCCACAGGTAGGCATCCAACAGCGAAGAATAATAAATATGAAAAGGAACTGCCTGCGTTGGGATCATTGCCGCATTAGCAAACTGATTTACCAAATGCACCGCCGGATCGCCGATAATATCGACATCTTTAAATTTATTACCCGCATCAAAACCTGAACCAGCTCCCATGGGACTCATCGATTGATCGGATTGCGTCATATCCTGATGTAAAGTGGTTTTAATCTCCGTTTGCCCAGCTTTTTTGAAAACTGGATCTAACACCGTCATACCGTAATCCCAGGGATTTTCATCATCATGGTCATAAACAGAGACTACTGCATCCGGTAAGAATTCATTTACTTTTAACGTGGTTGAATAGACTGGCCCAAACATTGTCCAGCGCACCCAGAAACAAACTCCTTCGACACGGTAATTTAAAAAGTTACCAAAGGGATTACTGGCGGCAGCAAGCACCACATCTTTCATTAAGATGGGTGTTAATAAAGGCGGCGTTTTAATCGCAAAACTACTGGTTGCGTAAGCTATCAGACTCATTGTTATTATTTTTTTAATCATGCCGGGACTCCATGTGCTTGTTCATTCAATCGCGTTAGATAGGGATCGAGCGCAATATTGACATTGGTTGCGCCGAATACCACAACGTTATCATTGATAATAATCGCAGGCACTTCATGAATATTGAAACGATATGCCAGATACAAGCCTTGCGCCGCTTGCTGAATTTTATTAGCGGAATTTGTAATGACTGTTTTTGCTTTTTCAGTGGCATCGCTTTCAGATAACCCCTGCAATTGCTGATTAATTGAAGTAATCCCCGATTGATAGTCATCGAGGTAATACACGGTGACAGGTATGCTGTTATCCGGTAATACAACTGGCGGCAAGCTGTGCAGCGTTAATACTGATACCGTTGGCGCAGTATTAGCTTGCACTGAACAAACAAACACACTGAATAAAAAAATAAATAGTATCCGCATCATGCTATATCCCTCGCTAATAATTTTTTAACGGCATTTAAATCATAGGGATTACCTTTCATCTTTTGCGCCATTAGAAAAGCCGCTTCCAATTCATCACAGTCAAACTCTTGCATTAAGGTTCTACGCTGCGTTTTTTCGTCCTTTTCCGTCATCGCAAGCGCTAAAGCTTCAACGGGTGGCACATTGCGATAAAGAAAATTATATTTTTTACTGAGTAATACGCCTTCGACGTATTTCCCTGGTTCTTTGCGTACTGTTTTAAATAAAGCGCGTTCTTCATCGGTAAATTGCCGAAATTCTTCGATGTGGCGTAACTCTTCATCGCTCATACCAAGACATAACCAAAACTCCATCATTGACAACATTTTGCGACTGCTCGCCGGAAAGTCGCTCACGTTTTGTGTCGCAAGCGTTAACCACAATCCCACCTTGCGCGACATCTTGGAGCATTGCGTAATACTCGCTGCTGTAATGGCTTGTTTGGTGACGACATGTAACTCGTCACCGACAAATTCGGTAAAACGGCTGCCATATTGATTTTCTTCGGCAAAACTCATGGTACGATTCATGAGCGTAATAAACGCCAAGGCGCGGGGCGCTTCGTTTTCTTCGCGATCATCTTTCAATACGCCCATTTCAAACCAGGTGACATCGGCCTTCGGCAATGGCTTGCCTCTCGTATTGAAATACATAGAATTGAGTGGGGATTGTGTGAACGTGCCTAAGCCATGCGCCATCGTTTGTAAGCGCACCGATAAGGCTTTATCGCCCGCATGCTGGCTCGCACCATATTCTTGTGACATGCGTTCCAGTTCTTCTACAAGATCGCTTGCGATCATTTGATCGAAGCCTTTGGCAATAGCACTCTTACCAGCGCGCACAATGGCTTGTAAAATCTGATACCGATCTTGTCGGGTTAAATTGTCGATTTCTTTACTTTCGCCACCGGTAATCATCAGTGTTGCAGCCGTTGCAAACTCCGAAAGATAGTTACGTTTTGCTTCTAACTCATCATCAACTTCATTTTTATTATTTACGGTTAACGTTTTTTCAATTTCCTCTTCTTCGTTTAAAAGTACTGTTTTTAAATTATCGGTTTGCAATTCGGCTTCGCGCACCTGGCTAAGCATTTTTTGTGTTTCAATAAATGGATTTAACGAAAAGGTCGGTTTATCGAGCGTAATTTCAATTGCATTCACACTGAGTCCCATTGCTCTAAAGAACTCCATCAACAACGCAAACGATTTACCTGCATCAATCACGACCAGGTACGGCATATACACCGCCATGGTTTGCATCATGAGATACGTCATCGTGGCAGATTTGCCTGCGCCCGTCGTGCCCAACATCAACAAATGAGAATTATTGCTTTTATCGGCTTTGTTATAACGATCTACTGATAATGGTGTTCCCATACGGTTAAAAAACGAAAGCACCGGATTGCCCGATCCTGTTTCACGTCCACAAAAAGGTAAAATTTTGGCGATTTGCTGTGCGCTCAAATAGTGTGAGCGCAGCAAGTATTTGCGATCAATTTGATAGTCATAGTTGAATGGGGTATTTACCCAGTAGGACTTTAATAGGGCTAAATCATCATCCTGCCGGATCGGAATAAAGCCTTCGCTGGATAACAAAGCATTCACTAGAGTCCGTTTATCATCTAAGTCTGCTAAATCTTTCCCGTGCAAATAAACACCCATCGCGCACGGTAATAAGGGATTGCCATTTGCCAGCATCATCTTGGCGGCTTTAGCTTCTTCGCCAGCCATAATGCCGTCTGTTAATTTCGATTTTTTAGCGGTTTTTTCAATGTGATCGAGATGTACTTCAATCTCAATTTTTGATTGCATCACCATCGTCATGACAAAGGTGCAGCCTGGCGGGAATTTATCAAACAAGGCATAAGCTCGTTTATCAAATTGTTGCTCCGCTGTCAGATGTCCCATGCGTGGCAAACGCGATAATCCTAATATCGCAAGATACTGGTGCGCTTCGTCGTCGAACCACCATGTACCTGTGCTTTGTTCTGAGCGAACATTGCCGCGAATAATTTGCTGGCTTAAGTCAAAGGTTTCTAATTTTTCTTCGCGAGTAGTGGGATAAGCTACATTTTTTAAAAAGTCATTGGTATTTGCAAAACCGGCAGGGTGCGGATTAAACCATCGCGCCAGCCATTGAAAAAAGTCTTCATCGCTATAGCGATTAAACTGTAATCCACAGGCGGCGCATTGCGATTCAAAGGATTTACACACGGCATTTAACTCATCAACCGGTGTACGTCCACGCAGGTTTACATTAATTCCTTGCGGGCGATAAATGACAATACGGGTACGCCGGTGTCGTCCCTGAAAAGGGATGCCCGATAATTCATCATTAAAAATACCGCCAGGTTTGGCAACACGATTATAATGTTGCTGAATAATCAGCTGATAGGCTTGTGAGTAAGGATGGTGTTTGGCATGCGGTTTAACGTAGTCAACAAACTGCTCGCTATCTTGGCTTAAATCAAATTCATCCGATAAATAAATTTGCACAATCCAAGGCGATTCTTTCGTATACAGCGGCGGAAAAGTAGACGTAATAAAATCCCGAAAGTTAATCAACATGGCATCCATGCGTTCGAGGGTTCGCGCTTCTGTTGGCAGTGGTTTAATTTCATATATCGCACCGACGGTCTTGCCATCGCTTAGCAAAAAGCTTTTACTTGCTTCGTCATATTCTTCCCAACGCAATTGACTTGATATGCTCGGCGGCAACCGATAAGCGCGCTCCAAACTTTTGTAAGTTGTGGTGTCTGAAAAATCAAACACATCTTTAATAATTTCCTTTAAACTCATGGTTGGCCTCCCACGTTATTTAAAACGCCTTCACTTGGCAGCGCATAGTAATTTTTTTCGTATAAGGGAAACACGGTGTAGTAGCCAGGTACGGGCATTTGTTCATCGCCTGCATAATGCGGCGTGATGTACATGATTAATTGTGGATTAGGCAGCATTGGAAATTCAGCTTCAACAAAAGAGTTGCCTGGCGAATTAGAATTTGCCTGAGCAAAACCATTTTGATTAACAAGATGCCGTACACTACTTAAATCCTGATTATCTGCGTTATTCGGATCGTCAGTATTACTGCTGGCTGATAATGCTCGGTCATACGCTTGTCCCATGGTAGGTGAATTATCAGGCTGTTTTATTTGTGTGCTGCAACCACTGATTGTCATGGCTAATGCCAATGCAGTAAGGGTTATAAAATATTTTCTTTTCATTATGATTGACTCCTCGTTATTTTTATTAATCTAATTTTTGAACCAGTTGCGAAAGCGGCGCATTGCCATAGCTGACTTTACGTGCGCTTTGGTCATAATCAATATCAATTTCTTTGGTGATATCGATATTCAGTCTTAACTGTTTATTGTTGCGTGGATCGAAACTGGGAACGTATACAAAATCATAGGAACTTTGTACACGTTCTTGCCACCATTGTTGTGTCGCTTGTGCAGCTCCTCCTAACGCTTGTCCGGCAGCATACGTATTCGAGTTACCGACAATTTGCGTAATCGAACTGGGTACGCCTGCACCCATACTGCTTTGCGTTAAGGTTTGTGCGCTGGATAGAGCATTACCATAAGCTTGTACGCCACTGGTTGCGGCAATGCCTAGCAAGTAGAGTGTGGCATTAGAGACTAAGATCCCTTTAATTTGTGGATTGCCGTATTGATCGGAGATAGTGCCCAATGAATCATTGTCACCGGTGACATTCGTTGTAGAAATACGACCATCAGGAAAGACAAAAGTTAAACTCACCACATTACAGGTTACACTGCTCGCTAATAAATCGCCTTTACACACGGCGCGTCCCACTGCGCCTTTTAAATTCGCAGGGATCATGACGCCATTCGCAGCAATATTTTTGGCTTCCACCACAAACTTAAACGAACGTGGATCCGTCACAACACCATTACGTGGAATACGACCAATCAATGGCTGCATCGCAATCGCATCGGTAAGTGTGGCGTTTTCAGGAATGGTCATGTACGGTGTTGGCGCGGGTTTATCACCGGAAGTGCTTAAGCCTGAATGACTGAAGGAGGATGCGCTATTATTTGCAGGTGATAACAGTTGCGAAGCAACTGATTTAACGCTTGATAATCCTGAGCTATCATTATTCACACCATTACTTGCCCCATCACTGTCACTATTGCCTTGCGTACTACTTGCAGTTCCAGACTGATTTATTCCGCTTTGATCCTGGATCCACACAAAGCTATTTTTAGGTTGAGCATTTTTCTCAGACGGAGCAGATTTCTTGTTGTCGTTATTTACTAATTGGTTCAACTTATTGGTCATCGTTGATAAGGTAGTTTGCAACGATGAAATTTCTTGCTGAGAATTATTTTCGGAAGTTTGCAGTTGATTCTGCAAATCGGCCTGCAATTTATCCTGTTGCGATTTCTGCTGCTCTTGTGTTGCTTTTAACTGGTTATTTTGGGCAATCAACGTTTGTAAGGTTTCATTCGCACTGTCGCCAGTGCTGTTGTCATTAAGCCGCTTAACAGTTGGCGCTGCATTATTGGTGCTGATAGGTGAACTACTGCTGTGATGAAATACTTTCGCCAATATAATTAAAACAACGAACACACCAACTGCAATAATGCCGCATACTTTTAATGAAAGATGATTTGATTTTATACTCATTATGATTCTCCTAACCTTGGCACTGTTGTTGCATTATTTGTCCAAACGCAGTGTTTGCAACGAGGAACACAACAGCGCTGTCGCCAGGCTCGCCGCGTGAGGCTAAATGATTGGTGGGCAAAAAGGTAATGGCTTGCCAGGTTCCGCATAGCAAAGCAGGTGTAATCGTTAATGGTGTAGTCAATTGATTACGCACGTTAACGGCGGTCACGATGACATTATCTTTTTGCCAGGACTGTAAGGGTTCAGCAATTGCCGAGTTATCCAATAGCAACGGCTCCGTATGATGTGCCTGCATCGGACTTTGGCTAATCGTTGGATCGGTTGGCAACAACCGTATGGGAGCGAATAACATTTGCGCCGCATACCGGGTTAAGGCAACATAATTTTCTGCACCTGAATTAGCAATGCTTTGCTGCGCAATCGCCTGATTAGGGTATGTTATGGTGACTGGCTGCGTATTACCCTGTGTGCCTGCCGAAATATTTAGCAAAACCAAACTATTCGTCACGGTATCTTTTACTTGTACACGGCGAACGACAAACGAATTTTTAGCGGTTAAATACAATGTGCCGTTAGTATTCGTGACGCTCACGTTATTCAGAAAATCCTGATCGGCTCCCACCATCACCGCATTGGGAAACGTCACCATTTTTTCTTTTGCGACAGGTAGAACGATGTTAATCGGATCACGCGACCAAACAGCAGTTTGGTCAGCCATGACGGTTGTGGTTATTAAAAGACTGACTATTAATATTATTATTTTGTTCATAATGCTTTCCTACACGTTAGTTGAAATTCGAACCGGCTCTTCGGCAAAACCTTCAATCGCCAGCCCCCACAGATTGCCCGCATCGCTGTCATGCACCACATGGATCTTGTATTGCATGACAACATCTTTAATCACTTGCAGCTGACCTTCTTTTTCGCTCATGGTTTCTGTTAAACGCATTTGCATCGTCACTATCCAGCTACCGTCGCTGAGAGATTGCACATCGCTTGGGTCGTAAACATTGTCATTCATACCGGTTAAGGTACGCATGCGTCCGGCTAATTCGCCGCCTTTATCGCGCGCTTTCTCATCGCTTTTTAACAAGTTGTAAAATGAGATAGTCAGACAAGGTTTGATTTTCTCAATGTTGACCGGATACTCCCGTTGTCCATCGGTTTGCCAATGATTGACCAGCGACCAGGCGTAATAAACAAAGGAATACACTTGCGTAGGCGATAGCTGCTCTTGTTTTAATACAATGCCTTCCGCTGGTATTTGCGGTGGGACAAACACACGGATCTGTTTGGGTTCGCTAATCAATCCATGGATTGATACTACGTTGATAATCGCTGACAGAGCCAACGCTATTAGCGAAACAATCAGCGCCAACTTAGCGTTGGCTAAACTACTTCTAAATAAACTCATACTCATTTCCTCCCCACGATCCAACGACTGGATCGACGTAATAATTTGCTTTGATATAACCCATACTGTTCCAGTTTGTAGAAAATTAATTGACTGACATAGCCGCGTGGTTTTCCCTGTTTGAATTTTTGCAAAAGTCCTGTCGTTAAATAAACAAAGCCGATGGCACCGACAATGCCGAATGCCATGCCAAATAAAAAATGACCTAATACCAATAAACTTAATAAACTGAATAACGGGCAGCCAACGCCTAAGCATGCAATGGATAACCAAATCAACTCTGACATCGAGCAACCCCGCCAAATAGGAGCATCCTGATTTAAACGACTTGGAATGACGTCAATATTTTTATCCCACATAAAAAAGTCCTCTGATAAATTCTTTCAAAACAATATCTGCTTATCAGCCAAACAAAAAAGCTGACAGATAAAGTTTTGAAAGATAAATGTTATTTGCCAGTGTAATTAAGACCTAACCACGCAAAGGCAATTAAACAAATCGCACAAACGACGGCGATGGCCGAATAAATAACGGTACTCATCATGCCGCTGTGCTCGTTATTTTCACTGCCGTGTTTCATTTGCTTGTAAATCGCCATGATTGCGCCAATGATGACCAGTGCGCCTACCAGAGTGAGCGTCCATTTCATTGCGCTTTCAATTAAAAGGCCCAATGAACCCGCGACATCGCCATTGGATATCGTGGGACAACTGCCGCCGGAACAAAAAGAAGGCTGGCTGGTATCTGCTTTTGCAACACTGCTCATTACAAACAAACTGCCTGCCACCGTCAGGTACAAGGCTTTTTCTTTTACTTGATTTATTATTTTTTTAACTATTTTCATATTATTGTTCTCCGCTAGTGTGTTGAGCTAAAGGCTCATGATGATTAATATTAAAGGCACGATAAATATCGCCCCCATTAAATACACAACAAACATCATGTCATCAGGACGATTAGCATCGCCTAATAAATGAACGAGTTGTGCAATTAGTGCAACTGCGACTAAGATCGCAATCGCGCCTAATACGACTTGTGACCATCCGTGTAACCAATCAGGCAAAAATCCTGCGCCTGCTTTAAATGCATCAATCTGATCGGCTGTCATTGCTTCGCTCCTGGCGTGGCCTGGTTATCCAGAAAATCATTTTGCAACGGTGTGATGGTACGAGGTACTAAACTCACACCATTAATTTTCTGCGCAATACCGGCTTGAATAAGCTGGACATCGCCGCGTAATGCGGCATAATTAAAAATGACACGCTGATTCATATCCTGATTCGCTTGTGCTTCATCGATTAATGGATACAGCGCATTTAAGATTGTGTTGATGCGCACCAGGTCGGTGTTTTCCAATTCAGGGTTGGGTGTTGGGGTGGCGGCGTAAGCGCTACCGACTGACAGTAAAACTAAAGTTAATAACAGACGTTTCATTATTTTTTTCTCCTCTTTGTTATAAGTATTTTTTATAGTGCTTTATCATCACCGCCACCACGCAAGCTGCCAGCACGGTCACGGGTAATAAAATGTACATAGGGTTCACGGGATATAGGCAAATCAAATACACCCCATATCCCACCAACAATACCGGCTTTAATAAGCGTCGCCATTGATGATAAATCAGTGAACTTTCACGGCCATTGCTGTAACGCCGCACCTCGCGTAGAACAAGGCCATCGACTAATCCGGTAAATAAGAACAACATTAAAAGAGGGATTGATAAAATAATCACGAGCAACTTCAACCCTATTAAAGCGGATAATAAAATGATTGCCATTCCAACGAAGCTAATGGGATGGGCAAGATTTGTTAAACTTTTATTAAGCGTGAAGTTATGAGTATGTATTGTATGAATGGTGGGCAAAGCTTTTAACCAATCACACGAGCTTAGCGCCCATTGTGTAATAGCTTGTGTTGTTGAAATCAACACACTATAGCTATGCTGTTGCAATAACGTCGCCTGTAATAAAATATTTTTTTCTAACAAAATAAAAGTAAAATTTATTCCTTTATAATAGCTGTAAATCCCCACAATACTGAGGGTGACTACCCATGCCAATAAAATAAAAACGATAACACCCATTATCTGGTTAATAAATTTTGCAACGAATCCTGGGTTTTTATTCGATTGAGGTTTTTTAATCTGACTCATACTTTACCTCCCATCGTTTGTAAACGATTCGCCCGACGTAGTAATGCTTCACCGACGCTATAACGTTCACTGAGCGGCAATTGATTGATATTTTTGCCGCCTGGTAAACGCGACATATCATCAGCGGGTAACGGCAAACGCACTTTATAAATTTGTCCGCCATTCACCAGTGCAAATGCCTGGCCTTTTGGTAACTGCATGAGGCAATCTGCTGTTAACAGCGGAACTTCCTGCGTCGTTAGCCGATCTTCATTGCTGGAACGAAAATCGGAATCTTTTGAGGCGAACTCGCCAGTGTCCGTCACTGTTGAAACTTGGGTACTTGAAACAACCGGCACTTTCGGCAATCGCTCAATAATCATTTCCGCCGTGCTTTTTTCTAATACGCGCAAACAGATAATCGTATTTAAGTTGCCTGCGATTTGTCCTGCTTTTTCGCGACTGTTTAATTTAGCAGCAACGTCTGTCCAGGTTTGCGTGTAAGCCGTTACGCAAAATTTTGCGCCACCGGCTTTGTTTAAGAGGGGAATAAATTCGTTACCGATGAGTTCGTTAAACTCATCGGCATGCAGACACACACGGTTATCAATATTGCCTTCTTTGTAGCGTTTACCGGCAACCGATACTAAATCAGCAAACATGGAATTGCCGACAGCTTCAGCGACAGTCTTGTCAGATAACGCATCTAATCCGACATACACAATCTTCTTTTGTTCAATGACCATGTTCCAATTAAAGGATGGGCGATGATCATTACCTTGAGTCGGGGAAATTAATTCAACTGTTCGGCCCGATGTGAGTTTTTCTAATAAAGGTAATAGTGAGGCGGTAATTTTGTCGTAATAGGTTTTATCGTAATTAAAACTGGACATCAGCCCTTCAATGACATCATCACTAAAACGGTTTTCTTCAATAAAACGCACTAAAGCAATATGTTTTCTGGGTTTGCCTGATAAATTACGGGGAATTTCTTTTTCAGACAAATTGTCAGCAATAGTTTCAACCACTGTTTCCCATTCGGCATTTTTGCGTGATAACACGAGGTCGGCATAATCCCACAATAAATCATCAACACGGCCAATGTGGTGCTGAATTTCTAAATAGGTGGGTGTGCGACCTAAAGCCACCAGTGCTTTAGTAATAATATTGGTAAACCGCCAGGCAAATTCACGAAAGGCTTGACTGTCACCAGAGCCAGGTAATTGATTGGCGATGCGATTAGCTACTTCTGTGATCCGTTCGAAATCGCCGATTGGATTATAACGTGCCGATACGTCGGGAAATCCTAAATGAAAGGCAATCACATCTTTTTCGCGTCCTATACGTTCGGCTTCAAATAATACGCGGCGCAAAAGATCTTGGTCACCTTTTGGATCGATGACGATAACGCAATCGCCACGTTCGATATCCTGAATAATATTCGTTTCCAGAGCACGGGTTTTACCGACGCGGGTTGTGCCTAAATATAAAGTATGCGCAACACGTTCACCCTGATTGATAAAAACATCTTCTTCGTCAATCTCAATACCATGCAAGGCCGGATTGCCGCCTTCAACACGATCCGTTTCCGTCGCCAAGTATTTAGTATGATCCGGATCGCTCAATTCTTTTAAACGCTGTGTATGCAGAGACGTCCATTTGAACCCACGTCCGATAAATTGTCGTTCCGGCATGCGCCGTTGATGCATGCGAACCAATTGCTGTGACGACAATTGGTAATACGGTAATGTTTTCAAATGATGTTGGTAAAGCAGCGCACGTAAGCCTTGCAAAAATCGTTTGGCGGCCAGTAGTAGTAGCACTGTTACACAAACAACCAGCATAATCTGAGTCAGCATCAATTGATGTGCGAAAGTAAGGCACAAAACAGCCGCCATACTTAAGACCAGTGTGGAATACCATTCCACAGGAGGACGTAACAAACCCTCTAGTGGATAGGCATTATGATGTCGGCCTAATCGGTACGTTAACCGAAGCAGCCAGGGATAGGCGGCGAGTTTATTTGTTATCATTGTTTATACTCGCTCTTGTTATTAAAACCGGATAATTTTTTATATGAAACAACTCCGCAAAATCATCGCCGTTCATAGGCGTCAGCGATAATCGGGTCGCATTGCTAATCGCGTCAAACTCAGCTTGTCCGTTACAATTAACTAAAAACCCTGCCGCGTTAATTTTTTCTAACTCGTCCGCATTCTTTTTCATCCAATTCAGCGATAAAGCATCATCGCCAACTATAAAAATTGGTTGGGTAATATTATTTTCAGCCATAGTTGATGCAACATTCCCAGGTGACAAGGTTGTTGTTTTAACGGTATAAAAATTATTTAGATCAATCGTGTTGGGTGGAGCAACATCCTGCGTCATATCCTGTGCGCTGCTATTCATCATCGCTTGAATTAGGCTGCTCACGTCAACCGTTTGTCCGACACGGGTGACATTGACTCCTGCAACAGCGCATGAACCTATTAATAAGTACGTCATGAAAAGCATCAGTTTCATGGTTGACCTCCCACTAAAACAGGCTTTTCGTTTGGATATAGCTCTAATATTTTATTATGAAAGTCACGGTTAACCTGGAACTCACGCGCATCGCGATCATGTTCATTACGCGCAGCTTGTGTCAGGTAACGTTGATAATCCGTATCATTCGTGGCAGCAATCGCTAATACAAAGTTAGGATCTAAACTTTGATCTTTGTAATAGGTTCCGTATTTTGTATCTGACATTAATTGTTGATAGTGTTGGTAGTCAGTGAAATTCATCCCCCACGACTGAGCTTGCAGTGATGCAAGTGCTATTGCATGTGGCAATTCTTGGCTCTCTTTTACACTGTCATTACCCGATGTATTGATCTGTCCATTCTGATATTGCGTGGTTTGTGTTTCACTGCTCGCAAATACATTGATGAAAAACAATACAGATAATAAGCAACTCATGACGATGATATTTTTCTTATGCATGGTTTAACTCCGGCATCGTTCGCCATCCGGCAACATCGTATGACGTTCGGCAGCAGGCTTGCTTAAATCAGTGATTAATACTGGTGCTGAAACACAGGCTTTTTTAGTTTGCTGCGCTGTTTGCAACGAAGCACAGGCCGATAAACACAGGGTGATAGCTAATAAAGTGATTATCTTTTTCATTATTACACCCCTACCTTAACCATTTGATGATTAGCGTTCTGAAAAATCACGTTATGGTTGTCAGGATTAATTTGGATAATTGTCCAACCGTTGCGTGTTTCGCCTTGGCCAATTAAATCGTTTTGATTGTTTAAGGTGATGGTAAGCTTCGGTTCGCCATTCCAGTAATCAAGACCCAGCACATGAAACGGCAATGCGCTTTCATTTAAGTAAGCAGGTGGTGTGACCGCTTTTTTAATGGCTTGTAAATTGGCGTTGAGTCCGGCGATTTTTTGCAATGTTTCCTGATGCGTTGCATCAATCACTTGTACGGTTTGACCTTGTAAGGTCGTATTTTGTGTACCGAGTTGACCTAGAGAGTCACTGACTTGTTGCCAGGCGCTTTGTACCTGCTGATTTACTTTTCCTTGGAAGGTTTGTGAAGTAGTGATATCCAGTGTTTTCAAGTCATTGACTTCTGAGTTAAGCACACTGATTGCTTGAACAATTTGTTGTGCTTGGTTGGCATCGAATTTAGCGCGCGCATGTTCACCGCTACGATAAGATAGCCCTATAAGTAAAATCACTAATAACAGCGCCAAACCGATAGCAGCAATTTTTCTAGGTTGATTAAATAAGGGAGTAAATAATTTCATAATGACCTCTTTTTATTAGTAAAGTGTTTGATAAACAGGTTTTAGTTGATAAGACACCAAACGATGCACCGGATCAACCAACAACTGATAAGGTTGTCCCATCAGTGCAATTAAGGCATCCTGAATAGACACCGGCCCAATCGTGCGTGCTGATTGCGGTAATGGCTGGCTTAATGTCTTCGCTAACAGCGAATTTCTTTCCACACTGAGTTGATAGCCGCTATAAATCAGCAAATAAGTAATCGCTTCGCCCACCGTTTTAACGTTAGCAGGGAATGTACCCTGATATTGAGATTGCAACGGATCACGTTGCGCATCCGTTGTTACGGCTTGCGTCGTAAGATAACGGCCTACGTTAATGACTGGTTCAGCGGCGTGAACGGAATCTACTAAGCCCATGCCAGCCAGTAAGACAATAATAAAAACTGATAGTTTCATACTTCCTCCGCTAATAAATAATTTAATAAAGGTTCTTCGTTGCGCAAAACATCGAGTGAACTTTTGATGAGTGCTAATTCTGTTGCAAGCAAATTTCTAAACTCTGATAAACCGGATTTTTCGATCCGGCCTCGTTTTCCTTGCAATGCAATTTCCACATCAACGATTTCAGATTCAATAACACGGATTGTTTCAGCTAGTGATTTTGTAGAACGTTCAATCACTTTTTCTTTTATTTTTATTTCTGACGTACTCATAATTTTTTTTCCTCTTATTATTTTTACGTGAGTTAAGGAGTTATCTAATCACGGCCATCGAGATGTTTTTATTATTTTTAATAGCCTAATTAGCAACTCCTTGTATCCCCACAGAGGATACTTTAAGCGATTTAAAAGGATATGTCAAATCCTTTTTGAGGATATTTAACGCCCTATTTGTCAGACATTAACTACTCTTAACGGATATTAATGCAAATATATTGACATAACGCAGGATACGTGTATACTCCGAAAGGATACAAGAGAGGAACAAATAATTATGAAGAAAACTCATCCGCAAAAAGGCCACAAACAAATTTTTGGTGAACGTCTTGCCGATATAATGCAAAAAAAAGGTTATGTTTCTAAACGTAGTGGTACAAGTGGTGCTGATGCTGCTGCATTACGCGATGCTTTAAATATTTCTTATTCTATGGCGCACCGATATGTAAATGGTGATGCGTTACCTGATAAAGAAATGATTGCAGCGATTGCTAACTGGTTGGAAGTTGAGCCAAGTTGGTTAGAGTATGGTTTGGAAACTACACAAGCCATTTATCCTGTCCCAATATTAAAGTGGGATGCTAATATTTTTTTAGATAATAAAGCTTGGCAAAAAGCCTATGAAGACGCTGAACAACATGTGCGTTTACATGTACCCGCCAAACCAGATTATTTTGCGTTGGTATTGGAAGATAATGCGTGGGCACCTATGTTTAAGAAGGGAACGCGGGTTATGTTTGATCGCGGGCAGAAACCAGAATCAGATGATCTGGCGCTGATTCTTGAGCCGGGAAAATCACCGACATTTGGCATTTTAATAAAACGTTTGGATCGATTTTATATTCGTGGGCTTGAAGAAAAAATTGCGCCACGAGAACTCGATCCTAAAACACTTTTAATCGGTAAATTTATTACAGCTGATCTTATGATAAGCACGTAAGAATTTTTGATCATCCTCTGATAAATTTTCCATCAAATCAGATCGATTGAGCAAATCATTTAATAGGCAAACTAAAAATTGATCAGGAGATTTATCTTCAGCCATTTTTAGCAAAACTTCCGATATGCCGTTTATGGTGCTAACGCGAGCTACCACTAGTGATTGTTTAATATTGTTCATGATGACGGCCTCTTATTAGAATTTTTTAAATATGTAAAAGCTGCAACGTGGTAATCCAAATTATTTTTATTAGTCTCCCTGAATGCTTCAAATAACATTTCATAAATAATTTTATCATTTAAAATATTTAAATCAAGTTAAAAACGGGTGTTTTTTGATCGTCAAAAATTATTGTCAAATATGTTTTATTTTAATCTTTAAAGTTACCATAAAAGGCTTATATAAAACTTTTTTGTGACAAATAAGATTAAATTGTAGCGCTATAGATATTTTTTATTGTGGTTAATATAGCGCTACTTTTATAAAATTTGAATAATAAAGATAATTTAATAATGCAAATTATCTTTGATACTCTAATCACAGCTCTCCATGGACATTCGCTTTAATAAAATTGTCGATGTCTTCCTGGCGATAGAACACACGGCTACCTATTTTCACATATGGTATGGCATAACGCTTAGTGCTGCGCCATACAGCTAATGTTTCAGGTCTGACGTTTAGCAATTCACCGGCTTCTCTCACATTCAATAAATTTTTATTATTAATCATTTTATTTTCCTCTTTATTATTAAGTACGGAAAATAATAATCTTTAATACAAGTTATTACGAGGAAACAAAAATAAATATTTTTTTCCGGTAGAAAATGTAATGAATTTTTTTCCTGGTTATTTATTTCTTATGGAGAGATTGGATCTAATTTGAGCTTGCAGAGGGATAAGGGCGCGAAACAAAATATCTTTAATCATAGGCCGTAAAGTTTTACGAATAGATTCCACATTCTTTTGATGGTCATCGAAAAACAAAACGTGAGAAAGCAAACTATCTGTAATTTTAATGTCTTCTGTCATTTCGTATAACACCAAATCTAAAGCGGCCAATACTTTGTACTCTTTCCATTTATACATATCAGTTTCATTGAATGCTCGCCATGATTTTGAAGTTGGCTTTTTTTTACTGTGCCGTTTCAGAGAAAGCCATTGGCTAAGTTCATTAATAATGACTTCATCAGGAGCTGAAGAATTAATTGTCAAATTGATGATCTCATTTTGTTGAGACTGAAAAATAATTTTAACGCGTTCTGTAAATTCTGAATCAGACAAATGAAAAAGTGGGGATAAATTAAGTTCTGTAACCGCAGATTCCGGCAACAATTCGTGATCTGAAGGTTTGCAAATTGGATTACGCCAAATTTTTTCAAGCTCTTGCCTATCCGTATCTGATTTCGACATAAAATAACGAGTATAGGCGCGATTGCGTACAATAAAATTGGTATACCAATCTAACAAATTAAAACCTTGAGTAGGCAAATAATTTTCAAGATTAAACCACGATGGCAATTGTTCGGCCTTGGTTATCTTGGTTAAACCACTGACTTTTTTTGATATTGACATATGTTGATCCTGGTTAATTACTTTTCTCTAAATATTTTCCCGCCTTAAATATTGCTTGCGTTGCTTTGTCCATTGCTTCCCTTACAGGATCAATATTAAGTCTGGCGTAAATTGCTGTTGCATTCACACTCTTATGTGCAAGTGTTTTCCCTATGATTGACAAACTAGCACCCGTAGCAGCTTGCCAACTTCCTAGAGAGCGTCGCAGATCATGAAGCCGTAAATTTTCAATGTTAGCTTTGTCTAATATACGTTTCCATGCTTTCTTAGGCTCCATTAAGTGTCCTGTTGCACCCGTACCAGGAAATACCCAAGGTGAATTTGATTCATTAGCTGCCTTTCGATTTTGCAGAATATTGATTGCTTCATCTAACAAGGGTATTAGATGGCTACTATTATTTTTAGTATCTGGAATTTGCCAAGTACCATTTTCTAAGCTTATTTCATTCCACTGCATTGCCAACACGTTAGATTTTCTTGCGCCGGTGAGTAAACTTATCAGAATATAATCCCGTGCAATATCATTTGATTCTTCACTTACTGCCTGGAAAAAAAGCGGTAATTCTTCAGATTGAAGAAACCGTTCGCGTGATTTCTCCCGAAACTTTTTAACATATTGAGCAGGGTTGTCATGCTCCCAACCCCACTCACGGGCTTTGTTAAAAAGACCATGCAATAAAGCAAGTAAGCGGTTAGCAGCATACGTCCCATTTTTATCACCGACGGCGATATGTAATTTTTGTATATCAACTTTAGTAATGGCGGATAATTTCTTATTTGCCCATCTCGTTAAATAACGATTAAATTGAGCCTCATCCTCTTCCCAACTTTTTTTATGTAATTTAGCATGCCTTTCCATATATTGAGCAAATATTTCCTCAAGAGTCACTTCTTCTTTGAAGCTGCGCTTTTCTTGGTTAGGGTTAATATTTTCTGCAATTTTGGCATTCAGCAGATCAATCTTTTTTCTTGCCTGCTCAATGGTGGTTTGAGGGAAACGACCAAGCTTGATCCGTTCCGGCTTTCCATTAATTTTACGATACAGTACAAACGTTTTCGTTCCGCCTGGACGCACCAATAATTTCAATCCAGCCTGCGTAGTATCATGATACGTTACTATGTCAGTGGGATGGTAGGGCAGGGCTTCTAACGTTCTCTTTATAAAGTTCATTTGGTTTTTTGACATGAAATGATATCCTCTCTAAAAAAAGCTACCTATGAGCTACCTTTGACATTAATTTCGAAGTATTATAATATATCCTTGTATAGGATACAATATAAATAACTTACTGATTTATAAATGTTTATATATAGTCATTGTAGCGTGTTAATGAGGATAGATAGGTGGGCCTCGACATTTGTAATCAGCCGGTCGGGGGTTCGAATCCGTCCACCAGCTCCATTTAAAGCCTTTAAAATCAATAGATTGCAAATAGTTCCATTTTGAGCCCTTCTTTAAATCTGATTAAAGGTTACTCTAGAGGTTACTTTGGTGGTTCTGCTGGACTAATTTAGCTAGAAGACTCATGTCAATGAAATCAACACAGAAGATAACTACGCCCTACGTCGATTTTTTATCATTTCTATCCCTCTTAATATAATATAAAGTGGGTTGTGATTCCCACACCAGAGTTTATTTATCATAATAGCTATTAAAATTCAAAAATTTTTAGAAAAACTCTATACAAAAAAATTTTATAAAAATCCTTTACCTAACTATAGACTTCGCCTATAATACTTGTACTACTTCCCCTACGACTCAAACCCGTAGGGCGCAGGGCCTCTTCGGAGGCCCTTGTTTTTTGTGAGCATATCCAATGCAACAACAACGTACTATTATTTATATTGATGGCTTTAACCTCTATTATGGCTGTCTAAAAAATTCTCCTTACAAATGGCTTGATCTAAAGAGCTTATTCAGAAAATTGCTCAATGAAACGCATCAAATTTGTAAGATAAAGTATTTCACAGCCAATATTTCCAGCCGTGAAAATAATAATGATTCTCGGCTAAGACAAAAAGACTATCTACAGGCTATATCCAGCCACATCCCTGAGCTAGAAATTATCTACGGGCATTACTTGACCCATGAAGTTACTGCCAAGGTCGTTAACCCTAACAAAGGCATACCACCTTTTATCAAAGTGTATAAAACTGAAGAAAAAGGTTCAGATGTAAATTTAGCATTGCACCTATTGAATGATGCTTGGCTCGATGCCTATGATTGCGCCGTCTTAGTATCAAACGACAGCGATATTGCTGAAGCATTGAATTTAGTAAAAATCCAGCACAAGAAAAATATCGGTTTAATATTTCCCAACACCGATCCAAAACGCAAACCTTCCAGACAGCTTGTGCAGTACGCTGATTTCGTTAAGAACATTCGCCATGGAGTGTTAGCCAATTCGCAGTTGCCGGATCAAATTCCCAATACTATTATTGCAAAGCCAAAAGACTGGTAATTTTTTCAATCTAAATAACTTAGGACGAGATTATTATGGCAAGAAGTTTTATCAGCACTGTAAGAAAAATTTCCAGAGAGATGGATAGAGCATCTCGTGCAGTGGAAAGATCATCGCGCGCGCGTGACAAGCATGCTAAACAACAATATATTAATTCACGGATGATAGAGGTCGATAGGGCAAACAATCGTGCTGAAGATTGTATATCGTTTTTAAATGAGCTTTTACTTGCTGCAATTGGAAAAGATATTAATTTCAATTTTGATGCTTTCATTAAAGCCAGCGCCTTTGTGCCACAAAGTGCTCCGAATAGAGCTAACTTTCACCCTTACAAGCCTCACCCAAATAAGATAATCGCATGGATTCCTGGCATTAGAAAATTACACGCTACCAATTTAAAAAAAGCTGAGCAAAATTTTAATCGAAAATTAGAAGATTACAATAAAGCCGTTTTTTTGAGACAGGAAGCAATTGACTTTAAATCTAAATTTGAAGTTGGCGAACCAAAATCAGTTGAGCGGTATTTTCAATTAGTTTTATCGGCTAGTAAATTCCCCAAAGAATTTACACGAGCATCACAGATCAAATATATACCTGAGTCTAAACAGTTATTAGTAGAATATGAGTTACCAGAAATAAAGAATATTATTCCAACTGTTAAACGCTATAAGTATATTAAATCTTATGACAACGTAACGGAAACCATTTTTCCTGAAAATCAACGAAAAAAACTATATGACTCAGTAATAGGACAAACAATACTTCGCTGTTTATACGAGATGTTTGAAGCTGATTACAAAGATTACGTAGAATTAATAGTACTTAATGGTTGCGTGGATACCCTTGATAAAAGCACAGGTAAGCCAATCCGTCCTTGTTTAGTTACGGTTCGAGTAACAACGGAACAGTTCTTAAACCTTAATTTATCACATGTTGACTCACTTGATTGCCTGCGCGGTTTGAATGCTTCCGTTTCAAGAAGCCTTGCTGAATTAATTCCTGTAAGACCTCTTCTTGAATTCAATATGCTTGATCCCCGTTTTATAGAAGAAAGCGACGTGCTGTCTACACTTGATCAACGACCTGATTTAATGAGTTTAACCCCAGCAGATTTTGAATCGTTAATTACTAATCTTTTTCAAGCAATGGGACTAGAAACCAAGCTCACACAAGCTTCGCGCGATGGAGGCGTAGACTGCGTAGCATATGATCCGAGACCTATTTTTGGTGGGAAAGTAGTGATCCAAGCTAAGCGCTATAAAAACACTGTTGGCGTTAGCGCTGTTCGTGATTTATTTGGGACAATGTTAAATGAAGGGGCTTCAAAAGGTATTCTGATAACCACCAGCGGTTATGGCAAAGCGGCATATGATTTTGCTAATGGAAAACCTATCGAACTTTTAAGCGGAAGTAATCTCCTTTATTTATTGAAAGAACATGCTGACCTGGATGCTAAAATTATAATGCCAGACAATGCTAAAAAAATACCCGTGTATTAAGAAAATAGTTCAAAAATTATTTTACTTTCTACTTTAGAGATCACTGAAAAGTTTGGGATCCTCCTCTTTAAAGTTCATTATTACAACTTATTGCATTGTTTTCATCATACTGTTAATATATTCGTGTCTCTTGTGACCACCTTAATCGCGAGCACTCCAAGTGTAAGCGGCTCATGTGATGGTTGCTGCTGCGACGCGAAAGCAAACGCAGTCTTGGTCTCACAAAGACCGAGAGAAATGAAACAACACCTAGTGAGTAGAGTGAACCACCAAGGGTTTTGCTAGAAATGACAAAAATAATAAAAACCATTACATATAAAAAAGTATGTTCTTCAATAGTTCTCCATAAAGCTTGGAACCAAATATATGAAAATGGATTGCGTTCTAATTCTAGAGAAACTCGATCAGAAATAAGCAGATTTAAAGAAGAAGAGCGTTCTAATATAGATAGAATTTACCGTCAATTATTTAACAAAAAATTTGATTTTAAAAATAACAAAGGAATTATGGCTGGAAAGAAGAAAAAAAGACCTGTGGTACTAGCGCCTGTAGAAAGCCGTATTGTTCAAAGAGCTATTTTAGATGTGCTTCAATCCAATCCTGAAATAGAAAAATTTTTGCGATCTAAAGGTAGTTATGGCGCAATAAAAAGTTTTAAAGATATGAATAAAGGGGTTCCAGCAGCTATATATGATCTTGTGAATGCAATTAACTCTGGCGCAACAACATATTATAAATCAGATATCAAATCATTTTTTACTCAGATATCTAGAGCAGAAGTTATTAAAAAAATATCTGCCACTATCACCGATCAGGATTTTTTAGACTTACTTGAAAAAGCAACAAATCTCGAAGTTAGTAATATCTCATTGTTACCAGAGAAAGAAAGAAAATTTTTTAAGTTTGATATGATAGGTACGCCGCAAGGCTGTTGCCTCTCACCTCTTTTAGGTAACATCTTACTATATGAATTTGACAATGAGTTAAATAGGAATGGTATTACATGTCTACGTTATTTAGATGATTTTATATTATTAGGAAAGGGTTGGAAAAATGTTAAAGCGGCCTTTGATAAAGCAATACAAATACTAGATTCTTCAGGATTAAGTGCTTATACACTTAATGATGACTCTACCAAGGCAAAATCCGGGAATATTACAGACAAATTTGAATTTCTTGGTGTTGAATTTAAAGGTAATAACATCAGACCTAACAAAGATTCTAGGACTCGACTTTTAAAATCTATCGAGGAATTATTTAAAGATTGCGTTTCGCAGGATTATTCAAATAAAGCCACAAGAGAACAACAAGAGTCCTCGTTAGTTAATACCCTTTATACTATAAATAACAAACTTCTTGGCTGGGGAAACCAGTATTATTTTTGTAACGATGAAGCAATTTGGGGTTCGCTTGATGCAGAGGTCGATGAACTTCTAAAAAAATATTTAAGTAGATATAACGCTAAAAAAAATAAAGTTGATATCAAGCAGCGCAGACGAATGCTTGGTATGCATCTTATATCAGATAGCAAGAAATTACCTTTACTATTGAGTTCAAGTAAAAATGAAGAACCTCAAGTATCAGAAATTATTCAATGTGATACATAAATTTACTTAAAATACTCTAGGCGGATTCTAATTAAGGTAAAATCAGCTAGGCAAACATATGAAAAGAACTTCAATTACCTCCTTTGCTAGCTCTTCACAAACACCAGCAGGTTACCAGGCACCGCCGCCGCACGACTCAACACCTGCTGATTGGGATCCACGGGCAATAGATGAACGGGCAAGGCCATTCGTACCGCTTTCACCAAGACCTCAAAGTTCAACTCCTCGTTCCCAGCGTGGCATGGCACAAGCTCCGCCTTTAGTTACACAAGCAATTTATCCTTTGGCATCCTCTTTTATTCCAGCGCCCGCAACTGGTGAAAATACTTTCTCACCGTTTTTTGATTTTTCTCCATATCAATCTGCATCTTATCAAGGTTTTTCCAGCGATGCCGATACGTTTTCAGTACAACATGCCTCACCAACAAATCCATTTTCCTCAGGCTATCCTATGCCAGCGCCACGCCCTTTATATAGTGGTGTTTTGTCAACTATTGCTTATCTCAATATAAGTGGACATCAATTTGATAATGTCATGGCAAGGGAGGCTGAAGATAATTTATCGATTGATAAACCATCGCAAGCTAAAGTAATAAAATTTCGCAAAGCAACGGGGATGATTATTTGTATTTATACTTACGGCGCGCAAACGACGATCATCCCGATTGGGACAGGGATCTTGATAAGCAATAATCAAATTGTTACTGCTAAACATGTGATCGACGTTGCTGATGCGTTGACAAGCGATCCTGCATACGTATTATATGTTGTGTTTGAATATATAGATAAAGAAAAGACAGCTAAATTGTTTCAAGCAGGAAAAATTGTTCAGCACCCCGATGAAGATATTGCAGTTGTAGCATTGTTTGGAGAGCCCGGTAAAGAACAAGGTTTTATACCTGTAGAATACGACGATCAATTAGGTGGAGAATATTGGGTTGTTCATCATGCAGGAGGACTACCTGCGCAATTTTCCATAGGCAGGATTGCCGATCATGAGAAAAGTATGTCGTATCGCCCTGGGCATGTAAGAAGCACGATACCTCAGTTGCCTTATTTGCTTAAATTTAATTTAATTATTCATGCCGGGCCCCTCGCATCCGGGGCCGGAGTTGTGAATCATGCTGATTCTGCCTGTGTGGGAGTTCTTATTAGTCGCAGTACCAAATTAGGAGCTATTAGCAGGGAGATATTGCGTTTTTATGAGGTAAGCGATTGGCTGAAATGTTTATTAGGGCAGGCATCTATTATTCCTTTTAAAGCACAAAGATTAAAAATCGAGAATTTTATTGCTACAAGGATAAGCACGGATGCCCTCTATACTAATGCATTGGAGGGCCCGCAGCGAAAACTTGTGATAGCTAATTATGGACTATTTACTCAACCCAGTTTTTTTCTGTCTCAAAAAAATATTGATGACACGGCTGAAGCTTTAGAGCATATTACATTTGCTGACTTATGGAAATCGTCCTATCAAAATCCGATAGCTTTCTACCAATCAATTAGAATAGATGTACAAAATCCCACCGCTACCCACCAAAATATCCAGGTACAGTTAAATGGTGCCAACCTACAAGGGAAGAAAACTACTTTTGCAACAATATTAATAGATTTTCGTTTTAATGACCCCCGGGTTAAACCGAATCAACAAGCTCACATTGTCAATCAATTTAAAGCCGCCATTAGCCAAGGGCTTAATGAATTACGCTTGCAAGGTACTTGCAACATAAAGAAAATTGATTTAACGTGGGTATTATGAGTTATTTTCTTATGCGCTGGGCTATGTCCAATAAAATCATTCTATGTATAACTCTTCTAAGCTAAAATTAACTGTATTGAAATCCAAGTCTGGCACATCTTCTTTGCGAATTTCTCTGTATTTATTGAGCACACGCCGTAATATAAAGTGCAAAAATTCCGGCTTTTGTAAAGCGGTTTTAAACTTAGCTTGATATTCTTCTTGTCTGGCAAGAACATATAAAAAAATAGTAAGTGTATCCACAAAGCAATGAAACAAAAAATCCACAATTTTAAATCACTAAAGTTGATTTTTCTCAAGAAATAAATTCCTCCCTTTCAATACAATCCCCAGGTGGAGGTGGTTGCCATGAAATTAAAATTTCTAATCGGCTTATTGTTAGCAAACATCGCGCTGTCAGGCATCGCAGCTGACAATGCAGCGCTCGTGCAAAATCGGACAGACTGCTTTTTAACAAGTAGTAATGTTCTCAAAAGTAATCCCGGCAAGGGTGTCACCATAGTCACGTATAGCATGAGTAATCCCAAAGATTTACATACTATCAACGTTGATCAAATTATTCCTGTGCAGAGTTGGGGTACTGCGCCTCTTATTCAAAATTCCAACAATGAAAATACCATTGTAATGAGTAAGAGTGGCGCAAAGGAAATATTTGTTGTTGCTTATGACAATGCATTTGAGTATATCGTGACCGATGTGCGCAACAATGACTGTTCACATCCCAATCATTGCTATACCATGTGGAATAAAGCGTGTTAGTGCTTGACACGCTATAGTCTTTTGTAGCATGCTTGACAACGCGACACATTCGTTAAGTCATATAGGGAGATACCCATGCAGAGCACTTCTTTTTCGTGCGCGTTCACCGTTTTAGTTCTTGTTATCACAGCTTTTTTTTCTTCAGCTTCTGCCGCACCTACCGGCTGGTATGTCGGCGGCGGTGTGGGTTGGTTGACTCACGTCAGTGGAAATGTGGGTAATACCACCCTAGCCAATAATGCCCCTGGCATGCAAGCCTATCCTGATTTACTGATTAATACTCAGATAAACGATACTGTCGCCACCAACGTTCAGGCTGGCTACCAATTCAGTGCGCCTTATCGCTGGCTGTCTGCATATCGCGTGGGCATTTCGTATGAAAATACTACGCAGAGCAGAGTCAGCGGTAATATCGATCAGATGAGCGATCCTAGCCCAGCCGCTAAAACTGAAACCTTTGGTTTTAATGTCAATAATCAAGTGTTTTTAGTGACAGGCGAGGGCGATTTTTTCAATTGGCGTAACTTAAGCACTTTTTTGCATTTAGGTTTGGGAGCCAGTGATAATTCTGCGGGTAGTTTTTCTACTTCAAGTCAACAAGATCTTCTTTATTATCCGAGCCATTCTAATGTAGCGTTTGCCTATGAAGTGGGGCCGGGTGTTGCTTATCAAATTATTCCGCATTTGAATGTAGATTTGACTGCACTCTACCAAGATTTTGGCAGTGCTACCTTAGGCAATGGTTATCGCCAAAATATTCTTGTGACTACGCCGTTAAATGGTATTAGCGCAAATTATCAAAGTGTCGAAGTGCGTGCAGACGTCAACTATTTATTTTAGAGGGATCGCCATGATGAAAAAATTACTCATTATTTTATTGGGTTTCGCCAGCTTAGCATTGAGCGTGTTAGCCTGGGCTGATCCGATTACAGTCACTACGGTGACAACCTTGCCATCTACAGGCACAGGCTATGCGACGTATCCGCTGGCCTTTAAATTGCATCATAGTTATGGAGCGCCGCCATTCGTACTGAATTTCTATCCGCCTACTTTAAATCCTGGTAGCGGTGCCACGGTATCAATGACTGCTCCAACCAGCAGCAATGATAGCGATACTTGTAAGGGACAAACCTTAACGACAGAACCCTGTACCTATACATTGCCGCTTGGTGCGGATGTTACTATCACCGGCACTTTTGCTGCCTCTGCAGCCGCAAAATACGATTTTAATCTGGCAGTGCCTTACAATGGCTATCAAGTTAATTTAAGGGCGCAAACGACTATTCCTGCCATCCCTGCACTGCTCATTGAAAGTTCTGGTTCAAGTGAATCTATTGTGGCTTATGTCAATGAGAGTCGCTTTGGGACAGGCAGCCTTACTGTGAAAAATATCGGTGGTATAACGTTAACTAATTTACAGCTGGCGCCTGTCACTGGATTAGTGATGACCGATCCAAATAGTTGTGCCGCAAGCTTAGCGCCTGGAGCCAGTTGTACTTTGACTTTAACCTACACGCCGGTTCCTGGTCAGTTACATCAGCAAGCAGGTGGGTTACAACCGGCTACGATCGCAATTAGCAGCGCTCAAGGCGCCAGTGATGCTATCGTGATTAACTTAACTGCCGCGGATACTCAGCAATTAATTTCAATCCCCGATAGTTTAAGCACTTATCATGGGTTGCCTTGGTTATATGGTGTTGTAGCAACGACTAAAGCCTTTACAGTGAAGGAACAGGGTCAGCAAGTGCTGTATGTTACCAGCGCATATAATGCAATTCTATCGCCCACAGCACTAAACTTATATCGCAGTACCGATGGCGGCGTGACTTGGAATCAAGCTGTAACAACGGGCTTAGAAAATTTTAGTGCTTTATTTATTAATGCACTGCAAATTGATAGCCATGGCACTTTGTATCTTGCAGGTGCAGGCTACACATTCTGGGCTGGCAGAGTTTACTCTGTCGTCGAGAAATTTGATGTAACAACCAATAGCTGGGACGATCTCACTTTTAATTTAAATGACGATAGTAGTGTGGTGACCAGCTTAGTCATTTCAGGAGACACTTTGTATGTAGCGGGCGTTGATCGCGTAGAAGGAGGCTCTTTTGTGCGTGAGCTCAACAACCAGGTTTGGAACGATGTCACAACTGCTTTACCACCGGGTGAAGAGCTTAGTTCAATGATTGAAGCGAATGGTCGTTTCTATATTGGTGGATACATTGCTGGTAATGGTAGATACCGTGCTGGTTCAGTACCTTTTGTAAAAACCTGGGCAAGCGGTGAAACAGGCTGGACTGATGTGGAAGATGGTAACGGCTTGCCGACTTCAGGAAGTATCAACACCTTGTTATATGCCAATTCAAAATTGTTTGCGGGAGGTATTGATTCCCACTCTGATTTACCGCTCGTGATGCAAGTTAATTTAAGCAACCCAACCGCTTGGGCGAGTGTAAATAATTTCCCCTCTCTTGAAAATGTAGCTGGTTCGGCAGTTAACACTTTAATGGATGTTGATGGCACTTTATATGCCGGTGGTGATCAGAGCGGTTATGACTTTGGTTTTGTACTAGAGACTCCAGATAATGGAGATGGAACCGCCCAGTGGACCGATCCCACGAATGGTTTTTTTACTAATGCTTACTTAACGATGAATAGTCTTTTAGCAATAAATAATGGCACCTCTACTCCGGGTATTATGGCGGTAGGAGGAACGAAGAATGGTCAACAGGGTTACACCGTACCCTTAGTTGATTTATTGACGAATGAAGGCGCTGGAGTCTATACCTGGGTACCGCAAGGCGCAGCAGACTTACCGGCTTTCAGTAAAATCACGCACGTTGTTACCGATAACGCAGGTAACCTCTATGCCGCAGGGGGATATTATAATATCAGCAATAGTTGGCAACCACTGGTCTTTAAATTACCCGCTGAACAAGCAGCTTGGCAGGATATGAACTCGGATACTCTATCAGCTCCGGTTAGTGTCAATCGACAAGTCGATGCGCTAAGCGTTTCGGCCGATGGCAGCCGTATTTTTGCTGGGGTCAATAATTACAGTGCTAACCCTCCTAGCTCTTCCACTGTAGAACCGGGCTATGTGAACCAATGGAATGGAACGAGTTGGAGTGCTGTCGATTCAGCTGATTTTTCTGGTTTAACTGTGATGGCTTTGGCAGATAGTGGCACAACAATTTATGCAGGTGGACAAAATCCTAATTCTTCTAGTCCTTCTTATGTGTATGAGATAATGAATACAGATGCAGGTCCATGGATAGATATCAGTTCCTCCCTGCCGAGTACTGGTTCTCCTGGGATAGTAGATAGCTTAGCTTATGATAGCGGGAGTTTATATGCGGGAGGAGGGTATGGTCAGGCGGGTTCACACAATCCTCTATTACGATCTATCTATGTGTATAACTTTGTTTTTCGCTATCGCACTACAGCTCACCCCTCCTTGTGGGAAACTATCACTCCGTTTCCTGGAGCTACCAACGGTGAATATTTTACTTTGATGATTAATTCATTAGGGTTATTTGCCGGTGGCGAAAGTGCTTCCAGTGCGCCATTATTTCAAGCTACCGCTAATCCTGCGTCTAATCTACCTTCTTGGAATAATCTGTGGAACGGGAGCAATATGAATGTTCCTACTCAAGGTTCGATTTTCACCTCAACGATGGTAACACATGGTTCAGATAGTCCCATGCTTGTCGCAGGAGGTAATAACAGCGCTGATAGCACACCGCTGTTGGCAGGCACAACGGATTATGCTGATTCGTCAGGCTGGATAACGACCATGGTCGAAGCTCCCACCGATTTTGGGTTTGCGACTCCACAATCTATTTCGGCCTTAAGCACCTTTAATGGTAAGTTATATGTAGCTTATGCCGATAATCCGGCTACTTTACTCACAATTCCCATTATGGTCGCAACACCAACGTTTGGAAGTAACAGTGTTCTCCGAAAATAAGCCATAAAAAAACTCCCCGTCATGGGGAGTTTTTTTAAAATTCGCAGGCAAAAAAAAGTCGCTGCTAGGCTGGATTCCTTCCACTTGCGCTCATTCCGAGAGCTCCCACAGCGACAGTTAAAAGTTTATACCATATTTTAAACATTGCAAGCTTTTTTGAGCATTTTCTTCCAAAAATTAGCTTTATTGGTTTTAAATAAAACTTAAGCGCACTCTTTTGTATTTTTTTGTAAAAATTTTATATTTTAATTGGATATTGAAACCGATGTATAAAATAAGCCACTCACTGAAGCTACATATAACAAGCCAGTAGAGTCGAGATATAAACTTTGTATCAAAGGGTGCAACATCCATTTTTTGCCCAAATAGTTATCAAAATAATATTCTTGACCTGCGGCGGGTTTGCTAGCTATCGCCAAATCTGTACCTGCTGCGGCATAAATTGTGCCATTTTTATCAAGGGCTATTGCAGTGACACGTCTATCTTTTAAGCCATCGTTATAGGTGCTAAAGTGGTAAGCGCTAGTTACACTGAGTTTTTTAGCAATCGCTATGCCTCCCGCCGGAGAACGCCAACCCATACCGGTCGCAGCATAAATTGTTGCAGCGCTATCAACCCATAGATCATGTACTTCTTCATTTGCAGCTAAGCCTGCTTTGAAATTAGTGAAATGATAAGCAGCGCCTGGCAAAGGTTGATTGGCAACAGCAACACCAGCGGCGGTTGCGGCATAAACATCACCGCGTGAGTCAACAAACACACTTTCCACGCGCGGATTTTCTAAACCATCGCGATAGCTAATAAAATGATAAGCAGCATTTGCTAAAGGCTTGCTCGCAATGGCAATTCCCATATTGGTTGCCGCGTAGACAGTTCCATTGGAGTCAACAAAAAGATTGTTGACGATGGGGCTTTCTAAACCATCTCGATACTGTGTAAATTGATAGGTCGCTGTTTTAGTAGGTTTGGGGGCAATAGCAATACCATCGGATGTCGCTGCATACAAAGTGCCCGTATCATCCACTGTTAGTTTTGTTAAGGACCAAAAAGGAATCGAAGTAAAAGTATAGGCGCTATTGGAAAATTGCTGTTTAGCGATAAATATTCCACTTATGCCACCCAAATATAAAGTATGTTGTTTATCAACATAAATATCAGTTAAACCGTCAGATAATAGTCCTTGCGACATAGTGAAAACGTAGCGTCCCGTTTCATCGGGTGCAGAAGCTTTATAAAAACTAGATTTATCTGCAGCATAGAGATTATGCTTAGAATCTAAGCCAATCCCCGTTACATCTCTACCCACATTATCGACAGTGAAGTGATAGCTTTCTCCAGCGACAGGTTTTTTAGCAATCGCTATGCCACGTTTTGTTCCAGCGTATAGCGTGCCAGCGGTATCAACATAAATCGATTCTACGCATGGGGAAGGAAGTCCTGACTCATGATTAACAAAATGATACGGCGCATTTTCAGCGGGCTGAGTTGCAATGGAAATCCCACCTTTTTCTACTGGATCGATTATTTTTGGATCGCTAGGATTACAGGTTGCGGCATAAATTGTGCCATGGCCATCAACAAAAATATTTCGTACGTTCACATCCCCTAAACCTGCTTGGTAATTAACAAAATGATATTCGTCACTATCTGTAGGTTTCTTTGCAATGGCGACTCCCTTTGAAGTGCCAAGATAAATAGTCCCTTTGTCATCAACATAAATACTATGAAAACTCGTGCCAGCTAATAAACCTTGCGCAGTATTTTTAAACTGGTAAGGTGCATCGCCCGCTGGCTTTTGCGCAATAGAAATACCTCCGGCGGTTGCAGCATACACCGTGCCAGCTTTATCAACGTAAACACTTGACACGCTGGCACTGCCGAGTCCGGTTACGTAATTTGTGAATTGATACGCACCTGTATCAGCTTGTTTAAGGCCAATCGTTAAACCACCACTGCCTTCGGCAGCAATGTATACATTCCCTTGCGCGTCAGCAAAAATATTAGCGATATCGGAGCCCGTAAAACTTCCCTCTGCTAAGGTGGGGGTGTTTAATCTATTAAATAAACGCCAGCTTTTTCCTTGATCTGCGCTAATCGCAATGCCATTGGTACTGGCAAGGTAAATATTGTCGGCTTTATCAATATAAAGAGCGTTGTATGTAGCGATGCTGGGCAAACCGGTATAGCCAGTCGTATTGTCAGGTATTTGTAAAAAATGTTTGGGATCAACTTGATAAACATCCAAAGGTAAAACCTGATTTGCCTCTAACTTAATACCGATAGGATGATCTTTGATGCCAGGATTGCCGATAAGTGTTTGGGGTGCGCTATAACGCAAATCAAAAGCACAGCTTGCTTCTGGAGCCAGCACTGCTCCATCACAGGTATTGTTTAAAATATCGAGCGTAATATGATCGGGATTAATCAGATTGGCTGAGTTTATGGCAGGGATGGCTTGCGAAACAGCACTGCTATTTCGCAACACAATTTTGCCTATTGTCGTGTTATTTGTGTCGCCATCAAATGCGTAGAGGGCGTTGGCTGATGCAACATCCGTGACGATGGCCTCATTGGCCATGACAGAGTTAAAACCACTCAACAAGGTAGCGACTAAAATAAGGGACAATGTAGATTTCATTTTTTAACTCGCATTATTAGTGAAGGGGCAATCTCGAGCAATAACTTCTGGACACAAAGCATATTCGCCTTTATTTTTCCAATCCCGCCCAGGCACATACGACACAGTATTTGACACGCTAACTATTTGCACCGTTCCTTCGGTATCGGTGCCATAGGAACAAGAAACTTGTCCTGGTTCCGGTTTTAAATTACCTGTGTCAACCAAAGCGGTAGCACTATTAAAAAAATAGGGCATGAGATGAGTTGATGTGGCCGCATTAGTGTGGACTTCCCATTGTGTTCCCATGGATCGGCAATGAGTAGTGGTGCACCATATTGTTTCCGGGCAATAAAAATTTTGTGCAGCTGCAGCAAAATCGATGCTAATAAAGAACAAGCTTAAAAATAAAGCGATAGATTTTTTTATCATATTGAACTCCTTTTATTATTACACTTCCATAATAAAGAAGTTATTATCGTATGACAATAGGGTTTGCTAATTATTTTTGACAAAACCTCAGAACAGAGCTACCTTATTAAAGCCCAAATGAGGATAACACTATGACCATTTCGCTTAAAGATAAAATTGTATTAATTACCGGTGCTTCAAGTGGTATTGGAGCGGCCTGTGCAAAATTATTTGCAGAGCAGGGGGCTAAGTTAATTTTAGCGGCGCGTCGAACGGAACGTTTAGCAGAACTCGCAAAAGAATTGTCTGCGAATAAGGTTCATTTATTGACGCTGGATGTGCAAAATCATGCACAAGTAAAAACCCAATTGGAAAATTTGCCAGCGGAATGGCAGGCTGTCGATATTCTCATTAATAATGCGGGTTTAGCACGTGGTCTGGATCCGATTGCCAAGGGCGAAATTGCCGATTGGGATGCGATGATTGACACTAACATAAAAGGTTTATTATATGTAACACGCGCCATTATGCCTGGGATGCTGGAACGCAATAGTGGTCATATTATTAATATCGGCTCAATTGCAGGGCGAGAAGTTTATCCGGGTGGTGCCGTGTATTGTGCGACCAAACATGCGCTGCATGCTTTAAGTAAAGGCATGAAAATGGATTGTCACGGCACACCGATTCGCGTTACCGAAATTCAACCCGGCTTAGTTGAAACTGAATATAGCGTGGTGCGTTATGCCGGTAATCAACAAAAAGCTGATTCTGTTTATGAGGGTATGACGCCCCTCATCGCCGAAGATATTGCCGACACCGCTGTATATGCAGCCACGCGTCCTTTACATGTGGATATTCAGGAAATTTATGTAACGCCAGTTGCGCAAAGCGCCGCACATATGGTGCATCGCGCGTCGAAAGCGGGGTAATTTTTCATATGCACCTTTCCACTTTTCACGTTTCGTGCTAAGATTTACGGCTTGGCTAGATTGTTGAAAACCATCCCTGGTTTTCATCGCTTCGCGACGCGCTAAAGCGCGACCCGAAATTCGTTCCAGACGAATTTGTCCCGCTTTCGCGGGAATGACGCCTAGAATCGGAAGCGTGGCAGAGTGGTTTTATAGAGAAGTAGTACCTAGTTGAATTTCAGTTTTTCTTCGGAAGCGTGGCAGAGCGGGTGAGCAGGAAAAGAAAATGCACAGCATTTTCCCTGCGAACGCCGGAAGCAGGATGCTGAAGGCCGGGTTTCAAGCGTAGCAGGGACTGCGCAGCGCAGAAACAATGCACCGGAGGTGCATTCAACCGGTTGGTTTTATAGAGAAGTAGTACCTAGTTGAATTTCAGTTTTTCTTCGGAAGCGTGGCAGAGCGGTTGAATGCACCGGTCTTGAAAACCGGCGTGGGGCAACCCATCGTGAGTTCGAATCTCACCGCTTCCGCCATTTAAAATCAAGTAGTTCTGGGTTGGTCCGGAGTAATATGCCCCGTTAATAAAGTTAGAGCAAACCAATTACAAGATTGGTGAGCGCGCTATTTCTGAAATTGAAGATTGGCGGCTTCCTAACTTGATAGAAATGGGAGGCAGTAGTCTAACATCACCTCAAAATGAAGCCATAATAAATGAAGCAGCTAGAAGATATCATCGGGCACCTTATTTAATTGCTCAGGCAGTTGGCCGCGTTCCACAAGATTTGCTCAAATCTTATGCTACGTATCTTCGAAGCAAACTTGATAGTAAGGAATTACCTGAACGGAAAACCTATATCGGTACCGGTACCGTCTTCAACTGGGCTAGTGGTTGGTGGTGATAATATGCTCCGTATAAGCCGCGCTGAATGCGGGCAATCAGTCCTTTGTACACACCAGCGAGCTAATTTTTTGCAGCGCTAGTATTTTTCACATTGAGAATTTGGGCAGCTTTGTTCACATCAAAAACATTTCCAGCCAGCTTTGCAAATTGCCGGGATTTATCTCGAGGTGAATGCTCATTTAGGTATATCAATAGAATAAATAATCTTCCGCGGAGCTAATTATTTATTTCTCGCTCTTTTTTTTATGCAAGTTAGATGCGATCCCCCTGATCTCTAGCATAGGCTTGAGTGCGAGCGAGAAAATTGACGTACCAATCTACCAGCGTAAATTTTTCAGCAGGAACGTAATTTTTGATATTAAACCAAACGGGCAATTGCCCAGGTTTGGTGATTTTTTTAACTGATGGCATAAAAAGTTGATTGCTAATTGTCGTGTATAATAACCCTGTGTATCACTACATGTCGCGAAGAATATATGGCATCAATATTATTACCTGTATTTAAAACAACCAATTCAATTACTCACGCATTAACTTTAATTGAGCGGGCACGTGGTTTTCTTGAAGCTGCAACTTTATCAGATGAATGGTTAAAAGAAATGCGTAGTCAAGCTTTTTTATTAGAAGCTCACCACACAACTCACATAGAAGGAACACAATTAACGCTTGAACAATCAGAGCAATTATTAGCCGGGAAAAAATTAGATTCTGTTGATAAAGACGATGCTACAGAATTATTAAATTACCGCGAGGCGTTTGAATTAGTGGCCAGTTATTTACAAGAAAGCACGCAGATTACTGAAGGGGTTATTCGTGAAATCCATAAACGCCTGGTGCAAGGTGTAAGGGGTGATAGTGCTGCGCCAGGAGAATATCGAACGTTGCAAAATTTTGTAGTAAATTCTCAAACAAAAGAAGTGATTTATACGCCACCACCTGCGTATGATGTGCCTTTTATGATGACAGAATTAGTGGGGTGGCTGAATGATGAAAAAGAAATACATCCGGTTTTAGTTGCAGGTATAGCCCAATTCCAGTTAGTACACATCCATCCCTTCTTAGATGGAAACGGTAGAACGGCCAGACTTTTATCAACACTGAGTCTATATCGACATCAGTATGATTTTAAGCAATTGTTTAGTATTAGCGAATTTTATGATAGAAATCGGACAGATTATTATCGTGCCATTCAAAGTGTTCGCAACAATAATATGGATATGACAGAATGGCTTGAGTATTTTTGCAGCGGGTTAGCGACTCAATTACAGGAAGTAAAAGAGCAGGGTGCTTACGCAATTAAACGCGATGTTATTGCGTCAAAAAATCATTTATCGATACGCCAAATTAGGGCACTTGATCATGTGTTCAAAAAAGGCAGTTTAAGTATTCAGGACTATGCTGTTATTTACCCTGATACACCTCGTCGAACATTACAAAGAGATCTGAAAGAGCTGGTTGATAAAAATATGTTTATAGCCTCTGGATCAACTAATAAACTCATTTACTTACCTCATCCCGATAGTGGCATACTTGCTAAAAATGGGTAGTAATCAAATAGAAACTGAGGGGTATGTCAAAACTTGCGCCAAACTTACGCCAAAACTTACGCCAAACTTGCGCCAAAACTTACGCCAGCATGTCTAGTTTTAATCCTACCGAATTTTTAAGCCACACCCCCATCCAACCTGGCGTCTACCAAATGCTGGATGAGAGCGGGCAAATCATTTACGTCGGCAAAGCTAAAAATCTCAAAGCTCGCCTCACTAGTTATTTTCAAACCAATACCACCAGCCCCAAAACGCGTTTGCTGGTCAGCCACATTGCTGACATTAAAACTCTCGTTACACATACCGAAACTGAAGCTTTATTGCTCGAACAAACGCTGATTAAAGAGCATCATCCGCGTTATAACATTTTGCTGCGCGATGATAAATCCTATCCCTATATCTATTTATCGGACCATCCTGAGTTTCCGCATTTTCGCCTTTACCGCGGCCCCAAACGCAAAGGCGGGCAGTATTTTGGTCCGTATCCCAGCGCGCTCGCGGCGCGTGAAATGTTGGAGTGGATCCAAAAGTTTTTTAAAATCCGCTCCTGCAATGATACTTTTTTCGCGCATCGTTCACGACCCTGTTTGCAATATCAAATTAAACGTTGCAAAGCGCCTTGCGTTAATTTGGTGACGCAAACCGAATATCGGCACGATTTAAATTCGGCGATTTTGTTTTTGCAAGGTAAAGATGAAACGATTTTAGAAATGCTGCGCGCGAAAATGGAGCAAGCTTCCAATCAATTAGCTTTTGATAAAGCTATAGAATACCGAGACTTAATTGCTGATCTTCAAGCGGTGCGGCAAAAACAACATGTCATACATCATGGCCTCACGCAAGAAGCGGATTTAATTTATTTCATCGCCGAATATGGCCTGGCTTGCGTACAAAAAATTTTAATTCGCAATGGCAAAGTAGTGGCCGGCAAAAGTTTTTTCCCGAGCTTGCCGCCTGATACCGATTTACCGGAATTAGCACACGCTTTTATGACCCAGCATTACTTAAATAATGAAGATATTCCAGAGCATATTTATTTGAATGTAGAATTTGAAGAGGCTATTTTATTAGAAACTTTGTTGAGTGAAAAGCTGCAACATAAAATCACCATTCATGTGCCCAAGCGGGGTGAAAAAGTAGAGTGGCTTGCGCTGGCAAAAACCAATGCTGAACAAGCGTTTGCGCAGTATCGCGAGCAACGCGCGAGTTATGCCGAACGATTTACAGCTTTGCAAAAATTATTGCACAGTGAAAATCCTATTTTGCAAATGGAATGTTTTGATATCAGCCATACACAAGGCGAAGCGACCGTTGCTTCGTGCGTCGTGTTTGATGTACAAGGCGCAAAAAAAGCGGCTTACCGACGTTTCAATATCGAAAATATTATTCCCGGTGATGATTATGCCGCTATGGAACAAGCGCTGCGACGACGCTATCAACGACTAGTCGAAGAGCAGCAGGTTCTGCCAGATCTGCTCGTTATCGACGGCGGCAAGGGACAATTAGCTCAAGCAGAACGAGTACTAGCTGAATTAAATATTCATAATATGGCTTTAATTGGCATCGCTAAAGGCACAACGCGCAAGCCCGGTTTAGAAACTTTATTTTTAGAGAGTCGCGGGCAGGGGATTGATGCCAATGATGAACCGCTCGCGTTGCATTTATTGCAGGAAATTCGCGACGAAGCACATCGCTTTGCCATCACTGGTCATCGTGCACGACGCGCTAAACAGCGCGGGATTTCGCCTTTAGAGCATATTGAAGGCATTGGGCCCACGCGGCGACGTGAATTATTGCGACACTTTGGTGGTTGGCAAGCCTTAAGCCAAGCGAGTGCTAAAGAACTAGCAGCGGTGGCAGGGATTAGTCGCAATTTGGCAGAAAAAATTCATAGCGCTTTACACTAAATGCCGGGAATCGCCTATAATTTTCCTATGTTGAAAAAACACCTCCCTAATTTTCTCACTTGCAGTCGCGTGCTACTGATCCCTATTTTTGTGATTTTATTTTATTGTCCGTTTTTTTATGCCCATTTCATCGCCGGGCTTATTTTTGTGATTGCCTGTTTGACCGATTGGTTTGACGGCTATTTAGCCCGACGTTTGCAAGTGACCAGTCCCTTCGGTGCGTTTTTGGATCCGGTGGCGGATAAAGTATTAATTGCGACGGCCTTAGTGATGATCGTCGCCGAGGGACCGAAAGATTTGGTGATCCCCGCTGCGATCATCATCGGTCGCGAAATTACCATTTCTGCCTTGCGCGAATGGATGGCCGAATTAGGCAAACGGGCGAGTGTGGCCGTCAATCAAATCGGAAAAGTGAAAACCGCACTGCAAATGATTGCTTTAGTGATGCTGATTATCCGTATTCCGCATGTTACGGATGGTTGGTTATGGCAACTCTTGCACGCAGAATGGTTTAGCGTGTTGGGCATTGTTTTGCTGTATCTCGCTGCTATTTTAACGGTGTGGAGTATGGTGGTTTACTGCCTCGCCGCGTGGCGAGTGTTGAAATCCGCTTGACAGTTCCAAAACTTCGGTTAGAATATGCGTCCCTGCGGGAAGTAAGGTCGGTTTGTAGGGGCGGGGCTTGACCCGCCCGTGTTAAGCGAAACGACCAAGCCGACAGCATACTAGATTATGCGGGAATAGCTCAGTTGGTAGAGCGCAACCTTGCCAAGGTTGAGGTCGCGAGTTCGAGCCTCGTTTCCCGCTCCATATTAGTTGTCAGTTGTGAGTTGTCGGTTGTGAAATCTCACAACTCATCACTCACAACCCACAACCAATCACGGCTGGGTGGCAGAGTGGTCATGCAGCGGCCTGCAAAGCCGTGGACGCCGGTTCGATTCCGACCCCAGCCTCCAAATTTAGTTGTGGGTTGTGAGTTGTCGGTCGTGGGTAAAACAAGGACGTTTTTTCTCACAACTCACGCCTCACAACTCACCACTCATATACGCCCGGGTGGCGAAATTGGTAGACGCAAGGGACTTAAAATCCCTCGAGACTAAACATCTCATGCCGGTTCGATTCCGGCTCCGGGCACCACACTCTAGAAACTAATCAATCCGCATTATGTCATCCCCGCGCAGGCGGGGATCCAGGTTTTCTGACAAATTGGTCACGATTTTTTCTGGATTCCCGCCTTCACGGGAATGACGGTTCCATTGAAAAAAATCATTTAAGACTTAAGAACAACATATTCCATTTTTCCTGCTTTATCGCAACACAAAGCCCCCCCTTGCCCATGCCAAGCAGGTAGCACATAACGCGTGATCAATTTCCCTTCTGACTTAAAAGTATGAATCGCGGGCCGATGCGTGTGGCCATGAATCAGCGTAGTCACACCATATTGCTGGCAAACTTTTTCGACGGCTATTTGATTCACATCTTGAATCGCACGGCTTTTATGCTGCGTATAGTGCATGCTTTTTTGCCGGGCTTTTTTCGCAATTTTTTGCCGCCAACTTAAAGGCAAGCTTAAAAATAATCTTTGCAACCAAGGTTGGTGCACTTTGCGACGAAATTTTTGGTAAGCGAGATCATCGGTGCAAAGCAAATCGCCATGCATTAATAAGATTTTTTGGCCATATAAATCAATAGAAGTAGGGTCATTCAATAACTGCATACCGCAGCGGTCTGCAAAGCGTTTCCCTAATAAAAAATCGCGATTACCCTGCATAAAATACAGCTTAATTCCCTGGGTGCTTAAATTTTTTAACGCTGTACTCACTTTTTCGATTAATGGACTATCATTATCATCACCAATCCATACTTCGAAAAAATCGCCAAGGATATATAAAGCATCAGCCTGGCTGGCGGCGGTGTGCAAAAACCGCAAAAAACAATCGCTAATTTCTGGATGAGATTCGTCGAGGTGTAAATCGGAAATAAAAAAAGTAGTCATAATAAAAATTACTAAATAAATGTTAACAGCAATTCAACAGCTATTCTCAAGTCCCCCACCAAAAACAGTCGTCATGCTCGATTTGGATGGCACATTGGAAATCCTTGAGAAAACCTTGCGCAGAGCGACCAGTTTGCATCATATCCCAAACGAGAAAGATTATCAAAATTTGGAAAATGGATTCAGCTCTTCAACTAGCGAACACCGGCTTTTATACAAAGCTAATATGCAACTGCCAGAAGGTCCGTATCCTTGCTATATTCCACATGCCGCTTTTATCTATTTAGTGTTGCTAAAAATAGCCGCTGATCCAAATTGCATTTGGTGCATTATAACCAACAGTAATTATAATCAATGGAGTGTGATAAACTTTCTAACAGAATTTATGCAAAAGTTTACTGCCTTAGTGCGGCGGCCTGACAGTAGGTACTATTTGCCCACCGATTATACTCAAGACACTATCAATTTTATCTCCTGTTGTGCTTTACAAGTAATTGCTCATTTATTCGATAGCAATAAATTTTCTTTTTATAATAATGGAAATCAACCAGGCAAAGATCCTCATAAAACAACTCGTTTATTTGATGAGCTTGATAAGCACAACAAGCCCAACATTTCCATAAAATTAATTTGCGTAGAAGATCAGGTACAAGTATTAAAAGCAATTCAAGCTGAAATAAAAAAACGAACAGATCTAAACTTTAACAAACAAATTTTGCTTCTCGCTGTACATATGCTAAAGCCTGAACATATTGACAAGGTACGCAGATCAACTAATTACAAAGATCTTTATTTGCCTGAAAACGAAATGTTTGCAAAATTAATCAATAGCTTGTCGTCGTTGCCTTGTTCATCTATTTTGCGGCAGGCTATGCTGGCAAGAGGTGGATGCCCTTTTTAAAAAGGGTGTAACCAGTAATTTTTTATTTCCCGTAGTCTACACTTTTAAATATGTTACAAGAGAATAAAATGTTTCCTTCAAAAATAAAAAAAATAGCAATGTGGGATTTTGATTGTACCATCGCAGTTTCTTCATATCAGTTATTCAGCAAGAGGAGCGCCTGTATACCCAACTTTGACTCTTATATAGCTTGTCACACTGATGCAAACTTATTTTCTTTCGAATATTGCTCTCCAGGTTCTCCACCCAAAAAACATCTTTTATACGCGAATGTTATGGATGTTCAGAGGGGCCAACAATATTATTATATTGCTCACGCTGAGAAAATATATCTGGCGCTGTTAAGAATGGCGGTTGATGACACTTGTGCCTGGTGTATTATTACGGCTGCTTCTTATTTGGAGGCAAATGTTGCAAACTTCCTTAAGTTTTTCATATACGAGTTTACTCAGTTTGTGCTGGGCCCCTCTAATTCGTCTTACTTATCCTATCAACCATCGGAAATGGATTTTATTAAAAAACATAATTGGGGGCCTCTCATAGATAATTTGTTTTCCCCCGAAAAATTCTCATTTTATAACCGAGACTGGAGGCGGCAAGAACCTAGTCATCAAACTTTTGCTAATAGCGCATTATATGATCCTGCAAAACAGATCCGCTTTCAAGCAGAACTTCAAAAACATGATCCAGAATTTAAATTTCTCGATGAGTTGGAGGTGATTTTTGTAGAAGACAAAGAAATTATTCTTGAGCTTATTAAAGCCTTCGTGAAGGAGAAGAGATGGTTTTTTAGAAATTTCTTGCCCTGTTTAGTCACTCATATTCCGTCAAGCCCCTGGTTAGATGTAGACGCTCTTTTAAAAGCGAATGCCAATTTAGATGCTTTGCTAAGCTCTTTAATAATAAAAAGACGATATTCTATAAGCGATTTTCGCCTGCTAGCAGTGCAACCCATAACGGCTCCGGGAAACTTAATAGGAAGGCGACACTCCATCCCTTGATGACTTTTCAATTCAATAAGCACCGAATTTGCCTTATCTTTTAGTTAAAAAATAGCGGAAAAAATTTTCAGTATCGACTACAATAAAAAACATCGATAATAAAAAAGCTAACTAGCAGCTATCACCTGCCGATAAATCACTTCCGGATACAAGCGATGCTCAAGCGCTTGCACTTTGGCTTTTAACGTTTCAGCCGTATCATCAGGCGCAATCTCGATGCGCTCTTGCGCGAGCAGCGGGCCGTCGTCTAAATCGGCTGTTACAATATGAATGCTGGTGCCGTGATATTTTTCGTGCGCTTCCAACACACGTTCGTGCGTGTGTAAACCTTTGTAAGCGGGTAAGAGAGAAGGGTGGATGTTAATAATTTTGCCAGCAAAATGATTCACAAATTCCGGGGCTAAAATACGCATATAACCAGCAAGTACGATTAAATCGGGTTGATAAGCGCCTATACAATCTTGCAGGGCTTGGTGGTATTCACACATACCGGGATAGAGTTTAGAGGGGAAAACATGCGTGGGGATGTTCGCTTGTTGCGCGCGAATTAATCCATAAGCGTTGGGTTTGTCGCTGATGACGGCCGCAATTTTAAGCGGCCAATTTTCTTGGGCAATGCGATCGATAATGGCTTGCAGATTGCTGCCGTTACCGGATAATAAAACCACCAGTGATTTCATATAATTTTCCAGATAAATCATTAAATCTTTTAAATCCCCCTGCCCCTAGGGGATCTGCGCATATTTTTTATCGAAAGGATCCCCCCTTTTGTAAAGGGGGGCAGGGGGGATTTAGCCTTTATTGATTTGGAATATTATAAAATGCGTACTGTCTCATGGCCCACTTTAGCTTGAATACTGCCAATTTCCCAAGCCGTTTCACCTGATTCTTTTAAAGCGGTAAGACAAGGTTTCACTTGCTCGCGCGGTAAACAAATAATCATCCCCACGCCACAATTGAAAGTGCGATACATTTCATCAACTGCAACATTACCCGCTTTTTGTAACCATTTGAAAACCTCTGGCCATTCCCAACTACTGGTTTCAATGACCGCTTGCAAATTATTCGGCAATACGCGGGGTAAATTTTCGAGAATCCCCCCACCCGTGATATGAGCGAGCGCATGTAGATCAAATTCTTGAAACAGGGGCCGCAAACTTTTAGAATAAATTTTGGTGGGCTCTAATAAAGTTTCGCCTAAAGTTCTGCCACTAATCGTTTGTTTTAAATCAGCTTTATTGACTTCTAAAATTTTGCGAATCAGCGAATAACCATTCGAATGCGGACCTGATGAAGCCACCGCAATTAAACTGTCACCCGCTTGTACACGCGAACCATCGATGATTTTATCTTGCTCGACGATGCCGACACAAAAACCGGCTAAATCATAATCGCCAGCATGATACATGCCCGGCATTTCGGCGGTTTCACCGCCTAACAAAGTAGCACCCGCTTGCAAACAACCCTCACTAATGCCTTTAATAACGTTGGTTGCAACCTCTACTTCCAATTTGGCAGTCGCATAATAATCCAGGAAAAAGAGGGGTTCGGCGCCTTGCACCAATAAATCGTTGACACACATAGCCACTAAATCGATGCCGATGGTGTCGTGTTTTTTAAGCTCTAAAGCCAACTTTAATTTAGTACCAACGCCATCGGTACCCGCGACTAACACAGGTTTTTTGTAGCGCTCGAGCGGCACACGAAATAGGCCGGCGAAGCCGCCGATACCACTGACAACTTCAGAGCGCAGAGTGCGCCTGGCAAACGGTTTAATGTTTTCAACCAGTTGGTCGCCGGCAATAATATCAACGCCAGCATCTTTGTAAGTAAGGGACATAATTGAATTCCTTAGTAGGTCGGCTTCCCGCGTTTCATCGTAGATGAAATGCGTAAGCCAACATTATTTTGTCGGCTTGCTCACTTCGCTTAATGCGAAGTTCGGGAAGCCGACCTACATTCCCGCTTGCGGAGAATGACGGGGAAAAAAATTTCTAGAATTATAAGGTAATTTTCAGTTAAAATGCGGGTCCATCATGAAAAAAATCTTTTTAATCTTTTTGCTCAGTCTTGCTTGTTTTGCCACTAGCTATGCCGATTTATATGAAGCGACTATTCCCGTTGCGGCGCAAGATAACACCACCCGCGATGCAGCGATGCAGCAAGCTTTGCAGAGCACTTTGATTAAACTCTCAGAAAATAGCCAGGTTTTAGCCGTGCCGGCCATTGCGAGCGCTTTACAAAATCCCGCGCTGTATGTTGATAGTTACACTTTTCAAGCCAACCCTGATACCAGCAATCCCGCTTTGCCTTATGTGTTGGACGTTACTTTTCAACCGCAGGCTGTTGAACAGCTGCTCAAAAATGCAAAACAAAATGTTTGGACGACGGTGCGGCCTACCAGCTTAATTTGGGTAGCGGTGCAAATGCCAGATGGCAGCACTCATTTGATCAGTGCCGATGGCAATGATCCCTTGTTAAGTAATTTTCAAACGGTCGCCACAGCACGCGCGATGCCCATCATTTTTCCGAGTCTTGATTTAACGGATTTGAATCAAGTTTCGACCATTGACGTCAGCAATAATAATTTGCCGACTATTCAAACCGCGTCTGGTCGCTATGATCATGGAGCCTTGATCGTGGCGCAATTAAAGCAAGGTAACGATGGCGTTTGGAGTGGACAGTGGGAATTGTCACTCAATGGCAGTGCGCAACAATGGAAATTAACGGCTAAAACGGGTAGCGATCTCATCACTAATGGGTTAAATACCGTGTTCGATGCCCTGGCCCAACAATATTTAACTGCGAATCCTGCTTTGCAAACAACCATTATGATGACCGTACTGCAAATCAACAGCGCCCAAGATTATGCAAACTTGATGAATTACTTGCAGCAAATTAATATCGTTAAGCAAATCAATGTGCAACAAATTAAACCTGATCAAGTGCAGCTGGAGTTAATGATTGATGGCAGTGATAGCGATTTACAAAATATGCTTAACCTCGACAATCATTTATCAGTTACCAATCCGAGCAGCGCATCGTCCGGGCAATTCCTTGAGACATGGCAGGCATGATCGCGCGAAGCATGACACAACAATTAACGCTTGGGATTCAATTACGTGATGATGCCAGCTTTGCCAATTATTTTTCTTCCAATACAAACCAATCTGCTGTTCATTATCTAAAAAATTTTCTAAGCCAAAAAAATGATTATGTCGCGTATGTGTGGGCTGCAGCGGGACAAGGCCGCAGTCATCTGTTACAAGCCTGTTGCCACCTCGCCAATGAAAAAAATTTAACTGCAGTTTATTTACCGCTGAAACAGTTTGCTGAATTGAGTGTGGAGATGCTACAGGATTTAGAAACTTGTCAATTAGTGTGCCTCGATGATGTTGATGCGATCGCAGGGCAGCGCGAGTGGGAAGAGGGCGTATTTCATTTGTATAATCGTTTGCAAGCCACGCAACATCATTTATTAGTGAGTGCCACTTGCGCGCCGCATGAATTAAAATGCAGTTTACCCGATTTAAAATCACGTCTCTCCGCCGCGGCAATATTCCACTTACAAAGTTTAAATGACGCCGATAAAATCGCTGCTTTGCAGCTGCATGCCAAAACACGCGGCTTAATATTGCCAGATAAGGTCGGGCAATTTTTATTACGCCATTTGCCGCGCGACAACCACGCTTTATTTCAAACCTTAAATAAACTCGATAATGCTTCTCTCGCCGCGCAGCGGCAGCTCACGATTCCATTTGTGAAAGAAGTGTTGTCAGGCTAAAGAATAGCGCAACAAGAACATTGATGAGGAGGCGTGTAATAACCATATTTTCTATCTTCATCCTCATCTTCTTTATTCAGCAATCTTACTTGTTCTAAGGGTGGGCGTAAGGGCAGATTTCTAAATTCAAGATCCGGCAGTCTGGGATAAGGAGGGCGGCGATCGGCAGCACTTGTTTGCAATTGATCGGGTAATAACTGTGCAAAATATTGTCGTAAAGTACTTGCAGTGACGGCTGCGCTTTTACTTGAATCCTGAAAGATCATACGCGCGATTAAATCGGCAACTGCTGGGTAAGTTGAGCTGATTATTTTAATCCACTGTTGTTGTCTAATTTCTACCGGCTTATAAAACCTTTGAAATTCATCACTTAAACTGGGTTCATGTCTAACAAATTTAAATTTATTCCACAGTGGGCGGTAAGTACTTTCTTGATATTCCACATTACTCACCACTGTGTTCCCTGTGAACAGTTCTATAAAGACAAGGCCTAGAGAATAAATATCATTTGAAAACCGATTGAATTGAGTTCCAGGATTGTTCAAAGCTAAGGCTTTAATTTTTTCAATATCCATAAAAATTGGCGCACCTCTTAAGTCTGTAAATGGACTACCCTCGGGACACATAAAACCAATATCAATACACTGAGCTAACAATTCTCCCGCTTGCGTTGTGTATATCATAATATTCTCTGCTTTTATATCGCCGAATATAACACGATTTTGTACATGTATTTGTTCAAGACTTACAAGTGCTTCATAAGCTAACTTTATTTTTAGAACTTTCCACTCTTCCTGTGTAATGGGCGATCTGCTATGTTTGTTTTTAAGCAGCGTAGAATTTTTTATTAATTCATGCAATGACGCTCCAGAAAAATAAGCCATTTTATCAAATTCTTTTTCTTTTTTTTCTTTAGATCTTTTTCTTATGGGTTGGAAAGGTTGATGATACACTGATGGATATACATCTCCTAATGTTTCATTGATGTAAGGTGTTTCTGGATTGAGGTCTGTTTTAAAAGCTTCTAAGGCTGAAAATTTGATAATACAGCTATTATCCGGCGCAAATATGACTTCTGCTGCAGGTTCAATATAACCTTCCGCTCCCTTTCCTGCACAAGCCGAACGCAAGCCCATATAAAATTTAGTTGCTTGATTTTGTGGTTCAATTTTGTAAAGAGTGATAACAAAAGAACGGCTAATTAACTCCTTGTCGCCTCTAGAGGCGGGGTCTTGCTTGAAGTCCCAGTAAGGTAAAGAAGGCATATGACTTCGATTTCGGAAAGAAATAGTTTTTTTCTTAACCTGACTTTTTTGAAATTGCTGCAGATGAGGTAATAACCAATCTCTAATGGGTCGCTGGCAACATAAGCTGCGAGAATTGAGAAATGCTATCGCTTCTCGAATTTTGATGAGCGTAGTATCAGTAACTTCATACGGCATAACTTATTCCCCAATTTATTATGGTTTGGGACAAGTATAGGCAAGCAATTTAATTTTTCAACTTAATGGCAATTTCTGCTAAACGCTTGCCCTGCGCATAACACAATTGCTTTTCTTCATCGCTTAAGGGCGTATCATCTTTACCAAACGTGACATGCGTGCTGCCATAAGGCGTGCCACCACTTTTCGTGCTGGATAATGCGGGTTCGCTGTAAGGCACGCCGACAATGACCATGCCTTGATGTAGGAGGGGTGTCATTAAATTAAATAAAGTTGTTTCTTGTCCGCCATGCATGGTTGCACTGGAGCTGAAGACGGTTGCTGGTTTACCAATTAAATCGCCATGTAACCATTCGTTGATGGTGCCATCTAAAAAATATTTCATCGCCGCCGCCATGCTGCCAAAGCGGGTAGGGCTGCCAAGCGCCAGGCCGGCGCAGTTTTGTAAATCTTCATTGCTTGCATAAGGTGCGCCTTCGTCTGGCACAGGCTTGGGATTATTTTCCGCTTTGCTGCTCACCGGTGGTACCGTGCGCACTTTAGCGCTGACACCTGCTACACTGTCAATGCCGCGGGCAATTTCTTCCGCCATATTTTTAACGGCGCCGTGAAGAGAGTAATAAAGTACTAAAATGTGAGGTGATGCTTCTGACATGATATAATTTCTCCTTTATAAAGTATGAGCACATTATATATCAGTAAAATTAATCTTTCTTCGTTTAGCATTTCAGTTGCTTTGCATGTGCTATTGATTTTGGTACTGATATTGGTATTTCAATCACATACTCCTCCCGTGGGTTTAAAACCCGGCCCACCGATTATTCAAGCCAGTATTATTACTAATATTGCGCCAACACCAGCGCCACCTACCGCGGCGCCCAAGCCAGTGCCGCCTTCTCATCATACCGCTAAAAAATTAGCACCGCCGGCATCTAATAAACAAGTGATTAATGTGGTTGATAAAAAAGCCGTGGCTGAGTTGGCACTAAAAAAACGTAAACAAGAAGCAGCTAAAAAAGCGACTGCAGAAAAGCGCCGTCAGGAATTAGCAGCGGAGCACCAAGCCGCCAAGGAAAAAAAACTAGCTGAGCAAAAATTATTGCAGCAACAACAAGAAACGCTTATGCAACAGCAAATGGCGCAAGAACAACAGCAATTAAGTGCGGCGCGGGCACAAGAAATGCAAGGCGTGGTTGATAAATATAAAGCCCTCATTTTGCAACAGATTGGACAAAATTGGATTGTGCCACCGAATGTAAATAAACAATTGTCGAGTGAATTATTTATTCGTTTAGCACCCGATGGTACGGTAATTGAGGTAAAATTAGCTCGCAGTAGTGGCAACGCGGCGCTGGATCAATCTGCGATTACCGCCGTGTATAAAGCTTCGCCGTTACCGGTGCCGAACGATCCGCAAGCCTTTCAAGTGTTTCGTGAATTTCAGTTGACGGTAAGGCCGGAGACGGTTGAAAATTATTGATGCATGTCATTCCCGCGCAGGCGGGAATCCAGCTTTTAGGAGAGGTTACTAACTTTTTCTGGATCCCCGCTTTCACGGGGATGACGAGTTAGAAAAATTATCTTCTTGGAAAAAATATGTTAAAAAAATTAATATTTATTGTTGTTGGTTTATTAAGTTATTCAGTTACCCAAGCCGAGTTGCACCTGGAGTTAACCCAAGGCATTGATTCTGCCTGGCCGATTGCAATCGTGCCGTTTAATGGACAAGCTAATGATCCCAACCTCACCGATGTGGCGGGAGTGATTCAGCAGGATTTACAAAACAGCGGCCGTTTCCGCACGCTTGATCCTGGCAATATGACGCAGTTTCCGCAAACCGCGAGCAACATCGATAAAAGCTATTGGCGCGGCATGAAAGTCAATGACGTGGTGATTGGTTCGATAAAACCCATGAGTGGCGGCTTGTATCAAATCAGCTTTAGCTTAGTCAATATCTATGCCAAACCCGTTGACGGAGCGAGCCCCGCTACGCAAGGTGTATTAGCTTCGCAAACGTTTACCGCCGGTGCACCGGCTTTACGCGCCGTGGCACATCGAATCGCCGATATTATTTACCAAGAAATTTTAAATAAACGTGGGATTTTCTCGACTAAAATTGCCTACGTAGTGGTACGTAATTCGGACGATTACAGTTTAGAAGTAGCCGATTATGATGGTTACAATCCGCAAACGATTTTAAGTTCTACTGCGCCTGTCATGTCACCGGCGTGGTCACCCGATGGTAAACAAATTGCCTATGTTTCGTTTGAACGTGGTAATCCAGCGATTTACATTCACACTTTAGCAACCGGTATGCGTGTCATTGCATCGAACTCGATGGGTATCAACGGTGCGCCCGCATTTTCACCCGATGGTAAAAAATTAGCCTTGGTTTTAACGCTAAATAGCGCGCCCAATGTGTATGTGAAAGATTTATCTAGCGGTCAAGTGCAACAAATTACTCGTGATAATGCGATTGATACCGAGCCTGCTTGGTCACCGGATGGCAGCAGTTTATTGTATACCTCCGATCGCGGCGGTTCGCCACAAATTTATCAATATAGTTTTGCAACGGGTAAATCAATGCGCTTAACTTATAATGGCAGCTACAATGCCCGGGCATCGTTCACGCCGGATGGACAATCGATAGTGTTATTGCATCGCGATGAGGCAGGCGTCTACGCTATCGCCATTCAAAATTTAGCAACTGGACGGTTGCAAGTATTAGCCGAACCGCCAGTGGCTCAAGCACCCAGTGTGGCACCCAATGGCGATATGGTCATTTATAATTTCAGTAACGACAGTGGCAAGGTATTGTTAGGCATGGTGTCGACCGATGGCAAAGTGCAAATTCAATTGCCGATGCGCGGCGGCAATGTGCGTGATCCAGCGTGGTCACCGTTCTTGGGGTAGTTGTTAGTTGTGAGGCTTGAGTTGTGAGCTCTTTATAGCTTGGCTTTTACTCACAACTGACAACTCACAACCCACAACTCAATAGGAGAGATGTAAAGTGAAAAAATTCCTGTTCGCCTCTAGATTAATCCGCCCATTACTGTTACTCTATACGGTGTTTTTTTTAAGTGCGTGTGCGGTGCAACCCACGAGCAATTATGATTTAGGTCCGGCCCTGGATAAAACTGCCGGGAATTCACAATTAACCAGCCAAGCAGAGGCAAGCCAATTATATGAGCAAGCTCCGTTTGTAGCGAAACATTAGAGGAGATCAAAAAATGAAATTAACCCCTACTAGTAAGTTTGTGCTTTTAGGTATTGCAGTAGCAAGCTTAAGTGCATGTTCGACAACTAAGCATGCGCCTATGAATACAGCACCGAGCACGCCAAGCAGTGGTCAAGTGCAAACAACGCCCACGATGGATAACCAATATGGATTCATGACGGATAGCACCCTAACCAATGCACAACTGTTAGCGATCCGTACTTACTATTTCCAATTTAACAGCACTGATTTATTGGGCCTTAACAAGCAAGCCGTCGATGCGCAAGGTACTTATCTTTCCACTCAATCTACGCAACGGGTTTTATTAGCCGGTAACACGGATATCCAAGGTAGTTTTGAATACAACATCGGTTTAGGTTACCGTCGTGCCATGGCCGTGCAACAAGAATTGATGGCGCAAGGTACTAGCAAAACCCAACTCGAATTAGTGAGCTTTGGTCCAGAATGTCCAAGCAATCCTGCGCATACTCAAGATGCGTATCAACAAAATCGTCGTGTACAATTGATTTACTGCCAAGGTGAATCTTGCCAAGCGGCTTATCAACAAACTAATTGCGGTAAGATTTTAAAAGGTAATGTAAACTAGATTCAAAATGGAGAGAGTGGTGCGGCGGTATAGTTTAGTTTTTCTTGCGCTAAGTGCAGTTAATATTGCCTGGGCTGATGTGCCGGTAGTCGATATCAACAGCACGGCTGCCACTTCCGCACCACCGGCTGCTGTTGCAACAATACCCTCAACGCCGGCAGTGAATACCAGTGGTTTATCGCTCGATCAACGCGTCACCCGCTTAGAAAATATTTTAAATAATCAAAGCCAATTGTTGGGGCAGATTAATGCCTTGCAACAGCAGGTGCAAGATTTGCAAGGCCAGGTGGAAGTTTTAAGCAATGCCAACCAACAATTGCAGCAGCAACAGTTAAAATTTTATAAAGATTTAGATCAACGTTTACAAGTATTAGAAAGTGCGCGGAGTACACCCGCTGCTTCAGCAATTGTCGCTTCCGCTGCAACGCCAGCAGTGCCGGCAAGCACTGCCGTACCCGCTGTGGCTGCAACAACCGTCGCTGCGGTTGCGCCAGCTGTTATAGCCTCGCCTGGCAAAGCTTTGAGTGAAACGGACGCTTATCAAACGGCATTTAATTCCTTAACTTCGCGGCAATATCCACAAGCGGTTCAACAATTTCAGGATTTTTTAAAGCAATATCCTAACAGTGATTACGCGCCCAATGCTCATTACTGGTTGGGAGAATTGTTTTTAGTGCAGCAAAAACCCGATTTAGCTAGCACAGAATTCAATACCATTATTAAACAATACCCACAAAATCCTAAAGTACCGGATGCCATGTTGAAATTGGCTTTCATTAGTGCTGATAAAGGTGATAAAGCCAGTGCCATTAAACAACTGCAGCAAATCCAAAAACTCTATCCCGGTACCACAGCGGCTAATTTGGCGCAGACTAAATTGGCGAGTTTGAAGTCGTAGCGCCAACTAAATTCTAATTTTTTGAATTTATACTTGCATTTTAAAATTTATATGTTATGCTTAAGAAAAAGTTTAATGGGGTTTTTCTTATGAACACAGTCTTCGACACTTTATCTTATTCCAATGAGCTTAAAGAAGCAGGTATGGAGCCGCATTTAGCTGAAACTCAAGCCAGAGCATTAGCAAGAGTTATTGATGAAAAGATTGTTACCAAAGAGCATTTTGATGCGAGCTTAAAGGATATTGATTCGAGGTTTAAAGATATAGATGT
>Ga0206831_1012_pt1 | contig 75732 bp, 33 predicted proteins | sample Alteio_BWOrgCont_73_FD_152876 | JGI IMG/M metagenome (GOLD analysis project Ga0206831, IMG submission 152876) | Enriched cells from forest soil in Barre Woods Harvard Forest LTER site, Petersham, Massachusetts, United States -... | ecosystem: Environmental > Terrestrial > Soil > Temperate forest >...
GAGTAACCGACGCCGCGGACGGTGCGAATCAATTTTTGCTCGTGGGTTTCGTCGATCTTCTTGCGCAGTTGGCGAATGTAGACATCGACGATATTGGTCAACCCCTCGAAGCTCTGGTCCCAGACGTGTTCGATGATCATGGTCCGGGAAATCACGCGGCCCGTGTTGACCATCAGGTATTCGAGCAGGGAAAATTCCTTGGAGGTGAGATCGATCGTTTTCTCGTGCCGACGCACCTGATGCGCGACGCGATCAAGCTCGAGATCGGAAATGCGCAGCACGCTCGCCCGCTCCACCGGCCCGCGCCGCAGCAGCGCCTTGATCCGTACCAAAAGCTCGGCGAAGGCGAATGGCTTGGTCAGGTAATCGTCGGCGCCGCCTTCAAAGTTGCGCACCTTGTCGGCGAGGCTGTCGCGGGCGGTGAGGATGAGCACGGGCAGCGTGGTGTTTCCCCTGCGGATATGGTGCAGGAGGTCCGTGCCCGAGATGCCCGGCAGATTCAAGTCCAGGATGTCGCGGACGACCTCACCATTTTCGCCGACGATGTTGAGCGAGAGCTTGCCGTCTTCAGGAACATCGACCGTGATCGGGACGCCAACGGGCGCGGAGGTCGCGGCGGCGAGCGCTTCTTCCATTGTGCCGTGATGCGGTTTCAGGTTGCCGGTGGCGCTGAATTCGGTCTGGCCCCAATCCTGCCATTGCATGAAGGCGAAGTCGCCCGGGCTGGCGGAGTAAATCGCGTTCACGGCGTAGAACCAGCCGGCGTTCGCCCAGTGGACGCCGAAAATCGTGGTCATACGCTGGCCGGGCTTGAACGGATTCTTGCCATCTGGAACGTTGAGGGCCGACCACGGCAATACGACCTGCATGACGTACTGGCTGTCACCCTCCGTAAAGACAATCTTGCTGCCGGGCGGGTTGAAAGCCTTCCCCTGACCTCCGCCGTGCATACCGCCGTACTGGATGTTGATGTAAGGCTTGCCGTCGTTCGTGTCCTTCCAGAACTCGATGTGGCAGACCTGTTTCGAGGTGTGCATAACCGGGTTGTTGTTGCTCAGCGGATAGCCGAGCGTCGGGTCCGAGCAAAGGCGCAACTCGATCGCGTCGCCGACCCAGAACGGATCGGCAGGACCGTTGTGGTTGTACATCTTGCGGCCTGGCAGATGGATCTTGGCGTAGACGTAGAGATTATTGTCGTCGTAATTCAGCGCGAGGCTGCCATGTAGCTGGCTGGCCAACTGGGTCGACATCCAGATCGGTTCCGCACCCGATAAATCCCAGCCCGTATCGGTACCGTCGAGGGCGGGTTCACCCTTCGGCGCCGGGACGGCGTACATGAGCCCATTGGCAAGGTCGAATGCCGGGGCGGAGGAGCCGCAGCAGAAAATGGCAGCCAGAACGATCAGGGAGAGTCTCTTGGATAATAACATATGATTTCGGAATAATAGACTTGAGACCAATTTAACCTCCAAGCTGAGGGAAAGTTGCAACAATGTTTTCCGAGGGAAGGCATCACGGGCCTTCTGCTGAAAACAAGGAGTTACCGGCTACGGCGAGGTCACTTCCAGCCGGATGAACTGCGTGGCCCCGGTGGAGATCACGCCGATTTCCATGATCGGATCGCCAGTGACGGGATCGACGCTCATGGGTTGATCGATGTCGGGCGTGACCGTCTGCCACGTCTTCAAATCGGTGGTCGCTTCCAGATGGACCGTGACCCCGGTCGCCTGGGCAAACTGGCGGTAGGTGAGGGTGAGATACTGGGTGCCGGGATTAGTCGTCTTATCCAAGCCCAGTATCGGCAACGCGGCCCGGTCGGCGATGCTCATCGGCCGCGAGGGATCGATGTCGTAGAGATACTTCAGCAGGTTGGCGACACTATCGTTTTCCGGTGTGTCCGTGGCGGGGCCGCTGATGGTATGTTGCATTTCCCAGTCCGAAAACGAGGTCAGCGTGTTCCCGACTGTGAGATTGAGCGTCGCTGAGCCGGTCCCGGTCGCATTCGTGGCGGAGACCAGGACCGGGAATTGGCCCGTGTAGGTGGTCGTGCCGCTGATGATGCCGCTGACGGGATTGGCGCTTAACCCTTCCGGTAAACCGACCGCGTTGTAGATGCCGACGAGTCCGGTGGCGGGAATTTGGTACGTGTAGGGGACACCCGGCGTGACCGTGGCGGACAGCGGCCCGCTGATGACCGGCGCGGGTGCGGGCGCGATGATGGCCTTCACTTCGGCTGCGGTGGTGCCGGAGGCGTTGCTGGCGGTGATGGGAATCGAGTAAGTGCCGGCGGTGGTCGGCGTGCCTGAAATCATTCCCATGACGGGATCGAACGAAAGTCCCGTGGGCAAAATCAGCGCCGTGTAGGCCATCGGATTATTGGTCGCGTTGATCTGGTAGACAAAGGGCGCTCCAGCCGCGCCGTTGGTCGTCGTCGAGCTGATGATTTGCGGTGCGGAAGGATCATTGGTCACGGTGAGGGTGACTTGCAGCATGCCCGTCCCGGCATAGTTCGTGGCGGTGGCGCTGAACGAGTAAGTGCCGGGACCGGGAGGCGTGCCGGAGATAACGCCCGCGGTGGTATCGACCGAAAGCCAGCCTGGCAATCCGATCGCGCCATAGGCAGTTGGCGTGGGGTTGGCTGTGATCTGATAGCTGAAAGGCATGTTGGCTGCCTGCTCGACGGACGCCAGGCTGGAGATGGCGGGCGGCACGTCGATGTAGAGCGTGATCGTTTCCGGCTGGCCGTCGCCGAAAGAGTTGTGGGCAGTGAGGGTCACAGTGTAGGTGCCCGCTTCAAGGGGCGTGCCGCTGATCGTTCCCGAGGTCGAGTCGAAGGTTAGTTCGCTCGGCAAAGTTCCAGTCAGAGTCCAGTTGGTTTCCTGGGAGATATCCTTGATGACGGAGTCGATAATTCCTTCAATACCTGCCGAGACATCGCTGCTGCCGAGCGCGCTGCCGGAGACACCGAATAGCGTCTTGGGCGTAAAGCTGATCGGCGTATTGATGGCTCCGGCGGCGAACGCCGAACCGAAGAAGACCGGGGCGTGGCTGGTCGTCTGCGTGGCCACGATGACGAACACGGTGCCATAGCCCGCGCCCGCGCCGCCATTGAGCGTTGTCCCGTAGAAGTTCCCGCTCGTGTCCTGGTAGAGGCCGCCGACCGGGTTGACGCCGTCGTTGGCGACCTTGCCATCCCCGAAGCTGTGAACGATGGTAACCGTACCGGCAGAAGTGATTTCAAAGACCGTTCCCAAATTGCCCGCGCCGCCGTTCTGCGTCGTGCCATAGAAATTTCCGTCGATGCCCTGTATCAAGGGCGCCGCGGGATTGGTCCCGTCCTCGGTGACGCTGCCATCGTTGAAGCTGTGGAGAATGGTCATGCCTTGCGACGTCAATTTGAAGACGACGCCCGTGCCATTCGCGCCGCCATATTGCGTCGTGCCGTAAAAATTGCCGTCGAGTGCCTGGATCAGCGCCGCGACGGGATACGTGCCGTCCTTCGCCACGGTGCCATCGCCGAAGCTGTGGAGGATGGTCACGGTTCCCTGCGGCGTCATCTTGAAAATAGTGCCATGGCCCGCGGAACCGCCGCTCGGCGTGGTTCCGTAGAAATTGCCATCCGTGCCCTGGATGAGCGCGGAGACGGGATACAGGCCGTCATTGGCCACGCTGCCATCGCCGAAGTTGTGGAGCACGGTCTCAACCCCGAACGTGGTGATTTTGTAGATGGTACCCTCGTTCGCCGTGCCGCCGTTCAGGGTGACTCCGTAGAAGCTGCCGTCGGCTCCCTGAACCGGCTGGCCCTGGGGATTCGAGCCGTCATTGGGCACGCTGCCGTCGCTGAAATTGTGGAGGATGGTGGAGTAAACTCCCTGGGAATTGCTGGTGAGGAGCGCGCGTCCGAAATTTCCGTTGCTGGTGGTGTCGCCGCCAAATTCCGTGGTGAAGTAGAAGTTGCCGTCCGCACCCTGGATGGGGGCCTGCGCCACAACGGGGGGCGGCGTTGATCCGCCGCCGCCAGTGCTATAGGTCGCCAGGTTTGTGGTGACTCCCTGGACGGTCATGTTGTAGGCGATGCCATCGCCGCGATCTCCGCCGTGGTAGGTCGCGCCATAAAAGATCCCGCTGAAAGCCTGGGAAATGGAAAAGGGATTTTGTCCGTCAAAGGTCACCGAGCCGTCGTTGAATCGATGCACCACGACATACTCCTGGCTCAAGGTCGGCGGCGTGGCGAAAATCTGGATCGTCACCGTGATGGGTGGACTGGCGCCGGTCGCGTTGTGGGCCGTGAGCGCGACAGGAAAAGTCCCCACCGTGCTGGGTGTGCCGGTGATGACGCCGGTGGCGGCATTGATCGTCAGGCCCGTCCCGGTCAAGCCGGTGGCGCTGTAGCTGGTGGTGTTATTTGTCGCGAGCGTCGAATAGGTGAAGGCGTTGTTGAGAGAACCGAAGGCGTAGAGGATGCTCGTCACCGCCGGTACGGGCAGCGGCACGATGGTGAAAGTGATTTGTGCCGTGTTCGTGCCGGTGCCGCTGGTCAGGGTGAGAGTCGTGCGGTAGGTGCCGGCCGTGCCCGGCGTGCCGCTGATCAGTCCGGTTAAGGCATTGATAGACAGGCCGGGCGGTAAATTCGTGGCCGCGTAGCCGGTGGTTACGTTACTGGTCGTCGTTTGATAAGTGAAGGGCAGGCTGACCGTGCCCATGGCGGTGGTCAGGCTGGTGATCTCGGGGAATCCGGGCGTGAGCTTGAAGATGATGCCCGCGTTGGCCGAGCCGCCCGAGGGAGTCGTGCCATAAAAATTGCCGTCCGAGCCTTGCAGCACGCCGTTCGCGAGAAACTGAGCCTGCGCTCCGTCGTTGATCACGCTCCCGTCGGCAAAACTGTGGAGAACGGTTTCGGTTCCCTGCGGCTGGATTTGAAAAAGGGTTCCCTCGTTGCCCAAACCGCCCGCTGACGTCGTGCCATAAAAATTTCCATCCTGGCCCAGAAGGAGGTTTCCGGCCGGAAAAGTTCCATCATTCGTCACCGTGCCATCACCGAAACTGTGGAGAATCGTTACTTGTCCGCCAAGAGTGACCTTAAACACCGATCCCAATTGGCTTACGCCACCGTCCAGCGTCATTCCGTACAGTGCGCCGTCCGTGGACTGGACCAATGCGGAATGAGGTTGGAAGCCGTCATGGGCCACACTGCCGTCGCTGAAGCGATGAAGAATGGTGAGCGTTCCCTGCGGCGTGATCTCGAAAATCGTGCCGCCGGAAATACCGCCGAGCGGCGTCGTGCCGTAAAAGTTGCCGTCCGTCGCCTGGATCAGATTGAACTCGGGGGTGGCGCCATCGTTGGCCACACTCAGGTCGCCAAAACTGTGGAGAATCGTCACCGTTCCCTGCGGAGTTATTTTAAAGACGGTGCCTGATCCGGGAATACTGCTGGCCAAATTTTGCGTCGAACCACCCGCGAACGTCGTCCCATAGAAATTCCCATCCGAGCCCTGGACCAGGCTGGCGAAGGGCTGGGTGCCGTCATCGGTCACCGTGCCATCGCCGAAGCTGTGGAGAATCGTCATCTGCCCGCCCGGCGTGATCTTGTATACCGTTCCAAAATTGGCCGAACCGCCTTGGAAAGTGGTTCCGTAAAAATTGCCGTCCGAGCCTTGGACCAGGCTGGCGAAGGGCTGCGCGCCGTCATCGGTCACGGTCCCATCGCCAAAGCTGTGCATGATAACAAGCAGTCCCTTGGGCGTGATTTTAAAGACGGTTCCCTTGTTGGCCGAACCGCCCGTTGATGTCGTTCCGTAAAAGAAACCATCCGAGGCTTGAATCAAGTTGGCTTCGGGACCTGAGCCATCATTCGTGACTGTGCCGTCACCAAAGCTGTGCAGGATCGTCAGCGTGTTGATCTGCTGAACGGGCGGGCTGGGGCTGACGTTAAAGTTTTGCGTGTAGTTGGCCGGGGCATAGGTGGCGTTGCCCGCGACGTTCGCGGTGACGGTGACTTGTCCGGGGCCGGTGAAGGTGAGAATGTTGTTGCCCGCGCCGGTGAGCGTGGCCGGGCCAGTGACGCTGTAAGTGACGGGCTGGTCCGAGGTGGCGTTGGCGTTAAGCGTAATGGGTGCGTTGCCCACCACCTGGTTGAAGATGGTCTGGAAATTCGAGAACGTTTGCGGGCTGGTTCCGGTCCCGAAAATCGTGATGTAAGTGTCGGTCAGGTAGGCGGCGGAGGCTGGAGGGTTCACCGTGCCGCCGGAGGCAAGTGAATAGAGGAACGATCCGGTATAGGTGTTGCCGGAAATCAGCGCGCTGGCGGGAATGGTCAGCGTGTTCAGGGCGGGATTGCCGAGTGTCCCGGCTTCCGTCTGGTTAATGTTAACGTTGTCCGGCGTCGGTTCACTTCCGGTGGAGAAGATGTTGATATGCTCGTATCCGCCGGTGGTATAATTGAAGCTCCCGTTACTCGCGGTGAACGAGGTCCAGGTCAGCGTATTCGTCACGGACGGGTCGAGATTCAACTGCCCCGACGCGTCCCAGATTGGCGGCGCGCCGTTGACCTGGATGATCTGCACGATGTCGGGGAAGACGTCGCCGGTCAGCGGCACAACGGTGCTGTTGGTGAGGGTGTAGTTGCCATCGGGGTAGGTGGCATTGAGGCTGGCGAGCGTGGGGAAGCCGGTGCTGAAGAACTCGTAGGCGTGGTCGCTGTCGCTGAAGTTCAGTTGGTAGGAACCCGCCGGGCCGGTTGTCGAGCCGGCGTCGCCGAAGGTGTGGAAGTTGTAGGGGCCGGGATCGTACGAAGGACCGATGAAGTCAGCGGGCGCACTATTGGAAGTCTGCTGGAGGACGTGCTCCTTCTCGGCCGAATAAACGGACCCGGCAAGGACGCTAAAGTTGGTCGCGGTTTCGTATTTCGCCACGTCGTAGCTGCCCGAGCCGAGTTGAGTGACATTCGAGTCGGCGTAGTATTGAATGCCGGCCGAGTAAGTATTTCCCGAGGTGAGCGTGCCGGCGGGAATCGTATAGGTCGTGATGGGGGTGGTGGGAAGACTGCCGCTGCCCGGACCAAAAGCGACCAGGCTGAAATTGACGCTGTCCTGGTTGCCGTTAAAAACCACGACCTCTTCACCCGTCGCGAAGTTGCCTGAGAATCCACTCCACGTCAGCGTGTTGTCGATTCCCGGATTGAGCACCAACTGCCCCTGCGCGTTCCAGACGGGCGCGGCTCCATTGACCTGCGTCAATTGCGGTGCAGTGGGGAAAGCGTCGCCGGTCAGGGTGACGCCGGTGCCGTCGGCGAGCGTGTAGGCGCCATCGGGATAGGCGGTGTTCAGCGCGGCCAGGTTGGCGTACGATGAGACGCCGAAGTACATGAAACCGATGTAGGAGCCAGCGGCCAGTGTATAAGGACCGGGCACGCCTGCCCCCGCCGGGCCGGTGACCGAGCCCGGATTCGTGCCAAAGGAGCTGAAGGTGTAGGGATTCGCCACGGTCGCGGGCGCGCTTAAGGAAGTTTGCTGGTACGTCAGCACTTTGATCACCGAGTTCAGGTTGGAGCTGGAAAATGTCGCCGCGACCGTAAAGTAGTTTTGCGTGGAATAGGCCGCCGTGTCGTAGACATTCGCGCTCGGGCTTGTGAGCGCGGAGGCGAGAGAATAATCGAGCGTTGTCGAGTAGGTATTTCCGGCGGTCAGGGTGTTGGGGGGAATGACGAGGGTGTTGAAAGGCGTGGTGGTGCCGACGGACAGTCCGGCCATATGACTGATGGCCACGCTGTCCTGGTTTCCGGAGAGTTGTGCGTGCTCGTTGCCGCCCGTCGCAAAGGTGAAACTTGAGTTGGTCGTGGTAAAGGCGCTCCACGTGAGCGTGTTCTGGATGGTCGGGTCGAGTTCCAGTTGGCCGGAAGTATTCCACACCGGCGCGCTGCCATTGACCGCGGTAAGTTGCGGGACGTTCGGATAGATACCTCCGGTCAACGCGACGTTATTGCCATCGCTCAGCGTGTAGGTTCCGTCGGGATACGTGGCATCGAGCGAGCTCTGGCTGGCGATGGCCGCGCTGAGGAATTCATAATCGTTATTCGATGGTTTCAACGTTAGCGTGTAAGGGCTGCCACTGCCCGGTCCCGTCACCGAAACGGAGGTGGGGCCCTTGGCGCGAAAGCTGTAGGGGCCGGGCTGGCCGGGCGTGGTCCCCAGCGGCGAATTGACCGGCGCGCTGTTGGAAGTTTGCTGAAGGACGTTGGTTTTCCGGACTTGATAGACGGTTGAAGTGAACGGTGCTGATGCGACAGCGGTAAAGACGTTCACCGTTGTATAACCGGCGCCGCTGGTCGGGGTCGATCCCACGATATTGATCTTCGAGGCGAGAAAATATTGGACGTTTCCGTTGTAGGAGTTCCCGGTCGTCATCGTCACGGCGGGAATCAGGACGGAATTGAACGGCAGGGACGAGCCCTGAATGTTGAAGCCGGTTTCGGTGAAGATATCAACGTTGCTGTTGCTGTTGTTGGAGGAGAACTCAACCGAGATATGGCCGCCGGTGGCATAATTATAATTCGGGTTGGTGGTCGTGAAGGCCGACCACGTGATGGTGTTGTCGATGGATGGATCGAGCACCAGTTGTCCCTGTCCATTCCAGGTCGGTGTGTTGCCGTTGACGGCGGTGATTTTCGGGACGTTTGGATAAACGTCGCCGGTCAAGGCCACGATCGCCACGGCGTTTCCATTCACGTCCTTGATCGTGTAGGTGCCGTCGGGATAGAGCGTGTTGAGTCCGCCCGCTCCGGTGAGTGCGGCTAGGGATCCGCTGGCGTAGCGAAATTTCAGGCCCCCGGAACCGGCGTCGAAACCATACGCATAAGGGCTTCCCGCGCCAGGTCCGCTGACTGAGCCGAGCCCGGAGTAGCTGCTCGAAAACCCATAAGGCCCGGCATTATCCCCATGACCGGTGTTGAGCGGCGAGTTCACGGGCGCCGCATTGGAAGTCTGCAGCACGACGTTATCCTTCATCACGCCATAAAAATTCGACGATGACGATGAAGAGGGCGTGCCAGTCTGGATGATGAAATCGTCGTCGGTCTGGTAGCTTGCCCCGGATGAAGCGCCGGGAATATTGGTCGATCCATTCCCGACGATATTGGAGAAAGAAAGACTGATCTGATAGCTCTGGTTGTTTTGCAGCTCGGTCGGGGAGCTTGGCGTAAACGTAAAGCTGGTGTGGGTGCCATCCGCGGCAAATTGTTGGCTGGGGATACTCGAATTGTTGATGTTGAGATTGATATTGCCCTGGGTGGACCCGCTGTTGAAGGTGTTCCACGTGATCGTAACCGGTTGGTTGATATCGGTGACGACGATCTTTCCGCCGCTCCATGTCGCATTCGTAAGACCGATGATTTGTGGAACCAGCGGGTAGTTATCGGAGCCAAGCACCACTTGTCCCGTATAGGTATTGGGCGTACTGGTATTGACGGTGAGGTTGTAAGTGCCGGTAGGGTAGGCGGCGTCAAACGCTGCCTTGGAAGTAAAGGTCTGTTGAAAATCGAGGCCGAACGATCCCGCTTGGAAAAATTGCGCGCTGCTGGCTGGGGCCGTGATTGTGGAACTGCTCAAGAGGGTTGAAGTTCCATTCGCGCCGACATTGGCATTGAATTGAAAAGGCTGCTCGGGATTGATCGTGGGCGCCGCGCTGCTCGATTGATCGTACTGCTCAATCTTTTCGATGTTGTACTCGCTGACCTCGCTGGCCTGCACATGCGCCGCATTGATCGTGAGCGCAATCAGGCAGAGAATTCTCCACATGATTTTCATGGCGTGGCTATCCGGGCGATGAACGGCGGCTTCATGGTTCTATCTCATACGGCCCAAAGGCGCTTTGGGTTGCGTGAGTTTGTCAGAAATATTTAATCAGGCAATTTATTATCACCTATTGTGATATTTAGGAGGCCGTAATTGCCTCTTGAACCAACGCGGACTTAAGCGCTCGTCGATGGCGAAACGGATTTGGGAGCCTTCTTCTTCATCAGCGTCTCCATGAGATAGAAGCTGACCGGGACGAGGAAGATGGCGATGAAGGAGGCGAAGAGCATGCCGCCGACGACGGTGGTGCCGAGAATCCGGCGTGACATCGCCCCCGCCCCGAGCGCGAGGAGCAGCGGCACGCAGCCGAGGATGAAGGCGAAGGAGGTCATCAGGATGGGCCGCAGGCGCAGGCGCGCGCCCTCGAGCGCGGCCTCGAGCAGCGGCTTGCCGTTGAGGTGCTCCGCGCGGGAGAACTCGACGATGAGAATGGCGTTCTTGGCCGCGAGGCCGATGAGCATGATCAGCCCGATCTGCGCGTAGGCGTTGTTTTCCAACGACCGGGCCAGCAGCGCGAGAAATGCGCCGACGACTGCGACAGGCAGGCTGAGCAACACGCTGAAGGGCAGCGACCAGCTTTCGTAGAGCGCCGCGAGAATGAGAAACACGAAGAGCAAAGAAAGCGCGAAGATCGCCGCCGGCGGCACGCCTTGCGCCGCCTGCTGTTCCTGAAACGACATGCCCATGTAGGCAAAGCCCATCTCGGGCGGCATCGTTTCGTGGAAGACGTCCTCCAGCGCCTTCATGGCCTGCGAATCGCTGTAGCCAGGCGTGGCGAAGGCGTTGATCTGGGCCGAGCGATAGAGGTTGAACCGTTGCGTGAACTCGGGCCCGGCCGTGTCCTGGATGCTGGTCAGCGCGCCGAGGGAGACCGCCTCGCCACTCGTGCTGCGCACGTAAAACTGGCTCAGGTTTTTCGCCTCGGTGCGAAACGAGCCCTCAGCCTGGACGTAGACCTGCCACTGGCGACCGAAGCGATTGAAATAATTGATGAAACTCCCGCCCATGAAAGCTTGGATGGTCTGGTAGACGCTGGAGAGTTCGACACCCTGCTTGAGCACGCGGTCCTTATCGACGTTGACGAAGCGCTGCGGCACGTCGGCGTTGAAAGGGCTTTGCAGCGAGGCGATCTCAGGACGTTTCCGGGCCGCGGCGATAAACTTTTGCAGGTTGTCCTGAAGAAACTGGACGTTGTTGCCCGAGCGATCCTGCAGCACGAACGTGACGCCGCCGGCGGAGCCGATACCGGGAATGGGCGGCGGCGGAAACGCAAAGCCGACCGCCTCGGGGAGCGTCGCGATCTGCTTGTTGAGATTGGCAAAAATGGCCCGCGAATTTTCCTGCCGGATATGGGCGCCGGCGTACCGCTCGTCCCACGGCTTGAGCGTGATGAAGAAAAAGCCGCTGTAAGTGTTCTGCACCGCGCTGATCAAATTGTAACCGACGACGGTGGTGCAGCTCTCGACGCCGGGCACGCTGTCGATGAGCGCCTCCACCTGCTTGCAGACGACGTCGGTCCGTTGCAACGATGCGGCCGGGGGCAGCACAACGACGGCATAAGCGTAGCCTTGGTCCTCCTGGTTGATGAAGCCGGGCGCGAGGTGTTCGTTGCTCCACCAGATGCCGATCATCGAGACGACGAGGATGAGCGCGGCGATCGACATGCGGCGGATGAGGAGAGAGCAGACGCTGACGTAGGCATTCGTGGCCGAGCCGAAAACGCGGTTGAACCCGCGGAAGAACCAGCCGAGCGGTCCCCAGGCCTCGGTGCGCGGGCGCAGAAGCAGCGCGGAGAGCGCGGGGCTGAGCGTGAGCGCGTTGAAGGCGGAGATGAGCACCGAGATCGCGATCGTCACCGCGAACTGCTGGTAGAGCCGGCCCGTGATGCCGGGGATGAAGATGGTCGGTACGAAGACGGCGGAGAGGATCAGCGCGATGGCGACAACGGGGCCGGAAACTTCATGCATCGCCTTGAGCGCGGCGTCCTTCGGCGAGAGGCCCTTCTCGATGTGGTGCTCGACCGCCTCGACCACGACAATGGCGTCATCCACAACAAGACCGATAGCGAGCACGAGGCCGAAAAGCGAAAGTGTGTTGATCGAAAAGCCGAAGAGCGGAAAGAACGCGAACGTGCCGATGAGCGAGACCGGCACGGCAAGGAGCGGGATGAGCGTCGCGCGCCAGCCTTGAAGGAAAATGTAGACCACGAGCACGACAAGGATGAGCGCCTCGATCAGGGTGTGCTCGATGTCCTTCATGCCCGCGCTGACGGCCAGCGTGGTATCGAGCGCGACGTCGTATTTGATGTCGGGTGGGAAACGACGGCTCAAATCCTCCATCAGCTTTCTGGCCCCGCTGGCCGCTAGCAGCGCGTTGGAACCGGGCAACTGGTAGAGGGCAATGATCGCCGCGGGCTTGCCCTTGAAGCGGCCGATCATGTTATAGGTCTGCGCCCCGAGCTCGACGCGCGCCACGTCGCGCACGCGGACGACGGAGCCATCCGGATCGGCGCGGATGATGATGTTGCCGAAGTCGGCCTCGGTCGAGAGCCTCCCCTGCGCGCGCACCGTGTAAGTGAATTCCTGCCCTTCTGGAACCGGCTCCGCGCCGACCTGACCGGCGGGATTGACGTTGTTCTGCTTCTGCACCGCCTGGACGATTTCCGTGACGGTGATGTTGCGCCGCGCGAGGATGTCGGGGTTGACCCAGAGGCGCATCGCGTACTGGCCCGCGCCGAAGATGGTCACGCTCGCGATGCCCGGCACGCGCGTCAGGGCATCGTTCAGGTTGATGTAGGCGTAATTGGCGAGGAAGATGTTGTCGTAGGTGTGGTTGGGCGAGTAGAGCGCGAAGAGCATCAGCGGCGCCGAGGTCGATTTCTGCACGGTGACGCCATAGTCGCTCACCTGCTTGGGCAACTGCGATGCAGCCTGCGAGGACCGCATCTGCGCGAGAATCTGGTCGATGTTCGGGTCGGTGTTGACGTCGAAATTCACGGTCAGGACCGACTGGCCGTTATTCGCGTTGACCGAGTACATGTAATTCATGTTATCGACGCCGCTCATCTGCTGCTCGATCGGCGTGGAGACGGCCTGCTCGACGGTCAACGCGTCGGCGCCGACGTAGGTCGACTTCACCTGCACTTCGGGCGGGACGATGTTCGGGAACTGCGCGATGGGCAGGCGAAGCATCGCCACCACGCCGAGGATGACCGTGACGATGGCGATGACAATCGCCACGATCGGACGGTTGATGAAGAAGGAGGCCATGCGCGCCTACGGATTGGCCGGTGTTGTCGGAGGGGAATTCGTGGTGGAAAGCGGCAGAGGCGGTGTGTCGGGCACGTAGGGCTGCGGCGTGACGGGCATACCCTGCTGGCATTTCTGGATGCCCTCGACCACCACTGTTTCACCGGCCTGAAGGCCCGAGGTGATGATCCAGAGCGACCCGACACGATCGCCCGTCGTGACGTTGCGAATCTCCGCGGTGTTGTCGGGTTTGATGACCACGACCTGGTCGATCCCCTGCAACTCGTTCACGCAGCGCTGCGGAATCAGGATCGCCTGGGAGATGTTTTGGGTTACGCCTCGTACCTTGGCGTACATGCCGGGACGCAGGACGTTGTCGGGATTGGGAAATAGGGCGTAGACGCTGAACGCCCCGGTCGAGGTTTGCACCTGGCGGTTGACGTACTCGAAGCGTCCCTTCTTCGGGTACGGTGTACCATCGCTGAAGAGAAGCTCGATGCTCTCCGGCCGGTCGTTCTGCGGGATTTGCATGATCCGGGCGAGCTCTTCGGCGCGTTGGAGGTAAAATTGCTCGGTGACCGTGAAGACGGCCTCGATGGGATCGAGCGTGGAGATGGTCGTGAGCTGGACGCTGGGGCTGATCAGATCGCCGGCTTGTACGACGGCCTTGCCCGCGATGCCGTTGATGGGCGCGAGAATCTTTGTGTACCCGAGCTCGATCTGCGCCGAGGTAACCGAGGCTTGCGCGGCATCGACATTGGCCTGCGCCGACTGGACCGTCTGGACTTCATTCTGGTATTCCTGCTGGCTCACCGCGCCGCTTTTGACCAGCGCCGAGTAGCGATCCAGGTCCTGCTGGGTGCGCTTGAGTTGGGCCTGGTTGTTCTGGAGCGTTGCGTTGGCCTTGTCGAGATTCGCCTGGAACGGTTTCGGATCGATCTCGAAAAGCAGGTCGCCTTTCTTGACCGGGGTTCCTTCCTGGTAGTCTTTCCTGAGCAGGTAGCCGTTGACCTGCGCGTAAATCTGCGAGTTGGTCGAGCCTTCCAGCGTCGCGATCGCCTCACTGAAAATGGGAACGTCGGCCACATCGGCCTTGGTCACCAGGACGACCGGAGGCGCGGCGGGAGTGGGCTCCGCTTTTTTGGCGCAGCCGCTCAGGATCAAAGTGGCAACGCACACTCCCGCCAGTGAATTCAGGCATTTGCGATTCATAAAAGAAGGGGGTCGGACCGAGAAACGTCGGCTGACAGGCAGAATGCAACGAACTTTATTTGTATGAACCACTCAACGGGAGTTTTGTGGAAAATCAAGGATAATGGGATGAGATCTCTGCGAAATATCGAACCCCCCCAAAAAAAGGCCCGTCATCCTGAGCGGAGCGAGGCGGAAGATAATCTTTTCCAGCGACGGTTGACCCCGAGCGCAGTCGAAGGATCTGCCTCCTTTTAGAGCATTTTAAATTATGGTGCACACGATCTCGGATGCCTTTTAGGTAGCCAGCGACCTCCGCGCGCGGGGAGCGGTAGGTTCACGCGAACCTGTTATGAGGTTGCGAATACGTTTCGAGCCCGTCGCCCGGAGGTCAACGGCTATCTAAAGACGGTGCACGCTACTTTCACGAGGACAATTTTTCGTGGAAGTACTGCACCAATGGAAAGCTGCCCAGGTCCCTTTGCGATTCTCAATCGCCCCACTCATCACCCGACCGCTTTTTCAGGCTTCGGAAGACTGCCCGACGCAGTCATCTCTTTCTTCAAGAGAAGGGTAACGTTCTGCAGCCTGAGCATCAGGGTTTCGATCTCGACCCGCGCCTCAGCCAACTCCTTTTTGAGCAAGTCGATTTCGCGCTGTTCCCCAGATGAGACAATTGGAGAGGACATAGCGAGAGCTTACGCTTTACTGCGGAAAAAGACTATGCGTAACACACGTTTTTTTGTGTCGGTAAAATGCTTATATGCACAAGTTAGGTGATCTCACTTTTTACATTGATCCGACACCTTCTCCAACTAGGGAGATGGACTTTCGCTGTTGGCGTCAATAAAAGGGAAGGGGCCAGCGATCGACGACGTGCAATAGTAAGGATCACAAGCTGTTCTTCAAGGATGCGCTTGATCCCGACGTTTTGCGATAACATAGGCGGCGCCATGAGAACCATCCTTTATTTCCTCGCCGGGCTCCTGACCGCGCCGGGCGCTTTGCTCGCAGCATTCATTTGGGCCGTCGGCGGTGTGGCCCGGCAAAAGGGATGGCGCGGCGTCTTTCACTTCCTGTGGGACAATCTCGTCCGACTGCTGGACTGGGGAATGTGGCTCATCCTGGCCCTCCTGATCGCTTGGCTGATCCTGGCCTTTGTGCCGAAATATCGCTTTATTGGCGCTTTGCTCATGGCCCTCGTCGCGGTAGCCTCGCTGGTCGAATTTTTCGTCACTATGAAATCGCCCGAAATCGGGGATCTCTTCTTTCCGCTGCTTTCTGTGACAGGATTATTCCTCAATCTCTGGCTCGCTTGGGATGGGATCGCGGCGGTGGCCAAGAGTAACTGACCGCCCGTGCCCACAGACACGGCACGGAGTGCAGAAGTACGTATTATCTATTGGCGCATTTACCTGCAGTCCGTTAACTGCTAACAACCCTGCGGCAAAAAGATGCTACTAACCAAGGCCCCATGTGAATCCCCGCCGCATCCTCTATCTCACCGGTGCGATGCTTTTTCTGGTTCACGCCGGTTTGATGGCCAATCCCAGCGGAGGCAGCGTGGCGGCGGGCTCCGCCAGCATCGCGGGTCAGGGGACCAGCACGGTGACGATCAACCAGCTCAGCAACACGGCGATCATCAACTGGCAGACGTTTTCGATCGGTGCGGGTGAACTCACGAAATTCGTTCAGCCCACGAGCACGAGCGCGGTGCTCAATCGCGTGCTGGGCGGGCAGACTTCCCTTATCGACGGGACACTCTCGGCCAACGGCCAGGTTTATCTGATCAACGGCAACGGCATCGTCGTCGGGCCGGGCGGAGTGGTCAGCTCCAACGCCTTCACGGCCAGCACTCGCGACATTGCCGACACCGATTTCCTTGCGGGCAACCTTCACTTTACCGGCAACAGCAGCGCGGGGGTACAGAACCTGGGCCGGATCTCGGCGCTCGGCGGCAATGTCGTGCTGATCGGCCAGACGGTCGATAACGAGGGGAAGATCACCGCGCCCGGCGGCACAGTGGGGCTGGTCGCAGGCAACGATGTCCTATTGGCGCAGAAGAACGCGGACGGCAGCACGATCACGGTGAGCCCGACCTCGGTGACTTCCGGCGCCGCGGGAAAAGTTGGTGTGCATAACGGCGGCACGATTGCGTCGGCCAGCGCGGAACTCAAGGCGGCCAACGGCAACATCTACGCGCTGGCAGTGCAGAACGAAGGAACGATTCGCGCCACGACCGTGCAGAAGCAGGGTGGTCGCATCTGGCTGACGAGTGATTCTGGCGCGGTGTCCAATTCGGGCACGCTCGACGCCTCGGCCACGACGGCGGGTGGGAAGGGCGGTACGGTCGCGCTCAAAAGTGCGACTGGCACGGCGAGCCATACCGGGAGGATCATCGCGCAAGGCGGCCTTGGCGGTGCTGGCGGCAACGCGGAAATCTCCGGCGCGACGCTTCAGTTCACCGGGCTGGTCGATCTCACCGCACCGGGTGGCAGCACGGGTAACCTGCGATTGGATCCACTCACGCTGACAATCCAGAATGGTGGCAGCACAATTGATCTCACTGCCTCCATCATTGACCCAAGCGCTGTTGATTACGCTTTGGGAACGGCTAACGTCACGCTCGACGCCGACGCGGCGATCATCATCAACAGCGGGCTCTCCTGGTCCGGTACCAGCGTGTTGACCTTGCAGACGAATCAACCCGGCAGCGCCATCACGATTGCTTCGGGCATCATGGCGCCGAATGGGGGGCTCATCCTCAGCGCCGCCGAGGCCGACGATTCCATCTCGGCGAGCGGTGCAATCAACGTGGCCCGTTTCATCCTGCAAAACGGTTCCTGGGTGCAGAACGGGATGAGTCTTCCCGCCTTTACGGCCGCGCACGATTTTGAAATCCAGGGAGGCACCTTTCTACGAGTCGCTGGTGGCAACGGCGCCGTCAATCCCTACGTGATCACGGACATCTATGGCTTGCAGGGAATCGCATCGCCTTCCGGCCACCTGCTGGGCGCTTCATTTGCACTCGCCAATAATGTCGATGCGAGCACCACCGCGACTTGGAATAACGGCGCAGGGTTTGTACCGATTGGCAATGGAACCACCAGTTTCAGCGGCGACTTCAACGGTGACAACCATGTCATCGATGGTCTTTTCATCAATACCCCGGCGGCAAGCTATGTCGGGCTGTTTGGTGCGACGAGCACGACGGCCACCGTGGAAAACCTCGGGCTGACCAATATCAGCGTCAGCGGCAGCGTTTACGTCGGCGGTCTTGAAGGATTGAATTTTGGCACGGTCGAAAATAGTTACTCCACGGGATCCGTCACGGGTAGTTATGGAAGCGAGATCGTGGGCGGACTGGTGGGATTGAATGCCAGCGTCGTCAATAATGCTTACAGCCAGGCGACAGTCTCCGGAACTTATTCCGTCGGCGGCTTGGTCGGCAGCAATATTGGTACGATCACAAACGCCTATTACAGCACGGGGCAGGTCAACGGTTACCAGGATGTGGGCGGTTTGGTGGGAGACAATGGAGGCACGATCAGTAGTTCGTACAACTCGGGAATCGCCGAAGGCAACCGCCAGGTCGGCGGTCTGGCCGGCGACAACCGGAATAGAATCACCGACTCCTACAACTTGGGAACAGTGGTCGGCGATTTTGCGCTCGGTGGGCTCATTGGTGATAACGAGGGGTTCGTCAGCAACTCTTACAGCAGCGGAGTGGTAGGAGACGAAGGAGGCGACGGCGACGAGGCCGGTGGTTTGATCGGGTTTAATGCCGGCGGCGTGCAAAATTGTTTTTGGGACATTCAGACGAGCGGTACTTCCCAGGGTTTTGGCTTTGGCGCGACGTCTGGTCTGACCGGCGAAACTACGGCCCAGATGCTTCAACAAAGCACCTACGCCAACGCGGGTTGGAATATCGGCACCGATCTTTCCAGCAATACATGGGTCATCTTCGATGGGCAGACGCGGCCAATGTTGGCCATGGAATACAGCACGACGATCATTAATCCTCATCAGCTTCAGCTGATCGGTCTCAATTCCACTACCTTGGCGGCCCATTATACCGTGGGCGAAGATATCGTGCTGGATCAGGGTCAGAATAATGACCTTGAACCCATCGTTGTCGCGCTTCCCTCGGAAATCTGGGGCACCAGCTACGGCTCAGGCGCCGGCTTCGTGCCGATCGGGACTGAGAGCGCCCCGTTCACCGGCACGTTCGACGGGCTGGGGCATACCATCGAGGGCTTGTATATCGAACGGCCTAATGCCGCGGACGTGGCGTTGTTTGGCTATTTGGCTTCTTCGTCCGAGGTCGAAAATATTGGGGTGACTGATTTTCTTGGCACCGGACGATATGAAGTTGGCGGCTTGGCCGGGAATAACAATGGAGGAACGATCAGCAACTCGTACAGCACGGGTGAGATCGTCGAGGGTGACCAGAATTTCTCCCTGGGCGGATTGGTTGGCGATAACGATGGCTTGATTACGCATTCGTACAGCACCGTTTCGATCACGGGTGGCGAAGTCTACATCGGCGGGTTGGCGGGCTCCAGCGGCGGTATAGTTACCTATTCATACAGCACGGGAGCAGTTCTTCCCAGCGCCAACGGTGGCGGATCAGGCGGCCTGATCGGGGAGAATTTCGGCACGATCAGTTACTCTTACAGCACCGGGGCCGTAGGCGGCATCAGCTCAGTTGGCGGCCTGGCTGGCGTGAACACCGATCTCATTTCCAACTCGTATTGCACCGGGACGGTCACCGGTGGCCCCGAAAGTGACAATATTGGCGGTCTGGTGGGGTACCAACAGCAAGGCACGGTGGAGGCGTGCTATTCTGCGAGCGCGGTGAGCGGTTTGCGTGGAGTTGCCGGACTGGTCGCAGAAAATAACGGAGGTACGATAGAGACGAGCTATTGGGCGACTGATGCGGGACCGCAAAATTCCCTTCTAGGCACGGTCGGCAGCAACTTTGGAACGATTGATTCGTTTAGCTCAGGCTTAACTTTGGCGCAGATGCGGCTGCAAAACACCCTGGGACCTGCTGGCACCGGCTTGTCCGATTGGGATTTTACGCTGGGAACGGGTGTCTGGGGCGTTAACGGCTACACCAGCACGGGACTCATCAATAGCGGCCTGCCCTACTTTCAATGGCAATACCCGACGCAGGCGCTGGTCACTCCGAGCAGCCAAATTCTGCTCTATAGCGGTACGACTGGCAGCCTGAATCAAAGTGCCTACGCGACTACCTTTGCGCCGGGCTATTCCAGCTTGAGCGCGCTGTTGACGGGCGCTCCGGCCCTGTCCGTCGTCGGTACTAATGTCGATGTCGTCAATACGGGTTCTCCAAATACGGTGGCCGTAAATGTGGTGCCCAAGGCCGGCTATACCATCGAGGTCGCCGATGGGAGTGCGCCCGTTATCTATCGCCCAGCGACTCTGATTTATGTGGCCGACCAAGTCATCAGTCAACCGGGCGCAATCGACCCGAACTTCACCGGTCGCGTCACTGGATTCGTCGATGGTCAGGATCAAGCCAGTGCCACTTCCGGTACGCTTCAGTTTACCAGCCCGGCTACCACTGCCAGTCCGGTCGGTCGCTACGCCATCGATGGCTCAGGACTGACAGCGAATAACGGGGACTACATTTTCATCCAGTCGCCTTTCAACTCCACGGCCCTGACGATTGAGATTCCTATACCAATCAATCCACCGGGGAACCCGTCTATAACAGTCAATCAAGCGGGATCGTTTTTCACATCAGTCTCGAACTTCAACGCGCAGTTCAATGCCAATGCCGGGTACGACGCGCTGTTCACGCAAAGCTGGTTTTCGTTGTTTGACGCAACACAGGAAGGGGGGCTGGTTTCCGTCTTCGCTCCGGAGAACGGGCTGCCGCGCGTCTATTCGCTTCACGGTTCCCACGTGACGAAACAGGGCAAGACGCCCGGCGGCGTTATCGCCTTTGGGTCGAGCTTTACGGTCGATGGGCCGACGGGCAGGCCCTAAGAGGGATTCGCTGACGGCGCGGGATTCGAAGGCGCGGCTGCCGGTTTCACCGACGCGTTGGCCTGAAAATAAGCATCGATATCGCTGAACGGCACGAACCAGAATCCCTGGAAAAGGCCCTTGAAGCAGATTCCCTGCGGCACGACCGTCATCGACAAAACAAAAGGCGTCTTGTCGGGTTCGGTGATCATTTGCAGGGTGTTGGAATCGCCCGAAATTACCGCTTTCAGGGCTTTGAGCGCGTCATCCTTCATGGCGAAATTCAGGGGAATGTGCACGGGATCGGCCTGTCCGCGCCGGTACCAAACCAACTCGACTTTTTTGGCCTCCCGCGTTTGTGTGACGAGACAAAATAAATCATCGCCACGGAAACCGTAGTCGCCCGATTTAACGTTCGGTCCTGCGCCTTGTTGCCAGGCGGATTGTTTCGCCCAGGCGGGCAATTCGGGCAGCGGTAGTTTTTCCGAGCCGGGGCCGTTGGTTTTCTGCAACGAGGTCAGGGGGCCGAGCCACAATTCCGGGTCGGTTTTCGTGGGGTCCACCAGTACGGCCGCGTCTGACTGATTTTTATACGAGCCGGGACCGTACAAAAGAGTGCGCGTGTCCTCCGTGCGCGCGTGCATGAGGAGGCCAGCCTCAGTCAGCGGCTGCCATGGTCCCGGTTGATCGTTGATGAAGTAGTTTTTCATCTCGATGGTCGCGCACGGTTTGCCGCCGGGCCCGTTATAGATATTATCGACGCGATAGTAGGCGCGATCGTCGAATGGATTCTGCGCCGGGCGACGACGGCTGCTCGCGAGCAGCGTGATCTCGCCCGTCTTGCCGTCATAGCGCGCAATGCCGCCTTCCCGGTTCGCGAAATCGGCGCCCTTCAGGCTGGCGTAAAGCTGCCCACCCGCTTCAAAGAGTTGATCGGCCCCGGGGATTTCATGCGCGTCCCACTGTTGAGAAGCCAGGTCGTAGCGTTCGATCAATGTCTTCTGCGGAGTGCCCTGCGCGAGATCGAGCGAATAAACGGCGGCCGCGGTGGCGACCACTTTCTGCGGATAGCCGCCGGGGATGTCGATGTGCGGCGAATCGACAAAGGAATCGGGAAGCGTGGGATCGATGACGATATGATAGAGCACGCCGTGTGGCTTGATGTCGGTCCCGCCTACGCCATCAAGAAGACCCGCGAGCCAGAGTCCGTCGGGCGCGGGACCGAGCGCGCCCATGCCGAGAATAAGCCGGCGCGGCGCGTCCTTCGCATACCAGAATCGACTGACCACGAGCGGCGGCGAAGCGGATCCACTGGAAGCGGGGTTGCCAAAATGATTCGCGTAGCTCGCCTCCATCTGTTGATAAGCGCCGTGTTGCGACGCCTTGGGATCTCGCATGGCGTAGGCTTGCAGATCGGCCAGCAGGCTGGGCGCTTCGTCCGGTGGAAAAATTTCCGGTATCCACATTTTGGTTTCGAGGCCCGTGAACGACGCGTCGTTTTGCAGATAATAATGGAGCAGCGCGACCAGTTTGGGGTCGGCCACCTTCACGCGCCGGTCCTGTTCCAACTGCCAGGCGTATTCCAGAATATAGGTCAGGTGCTTGGTCCGTTCCAGGTCCTCATGCGCGTCCCAAAGATAGTCGTAGAACGCGCGACACGCGGCGTCCTTCCCGGCGGGATCGGCCCAGGTGGCGAGATAAAAAAGGGCGGCCTGCTTCGCGACCGGATCGTTGACCAGCGATTGAAAGAAGCCGAGGTAAGCTGCACGGCGGTCGGTGGGCGCGGGAATAAATCGCGCGCAGAAATTATCCGGGCTCAGTCTCCACCGCAGCCGCCACGCGCCGAAATCGGCGAAGGGATAGGTAGTGCAGATTCCGCGGTAATAGGCGATCTCCTCATCCTTCGATAGGGCCCAATCGTCCGCGAAGTCGATCGCCGTTTGCCAGTCGCCGGGCAGCTTCTTGTTCAGCGGATCGTAATTCGCGAAGGAGCGGATCGCCGTCCGGACATCGGTGGCCAGCGGATTGTTGGTATGGTCCAGCATCGCGAGCAGGCACGAGGCGGCGCGATCCACCATGTTATGCAGTTCGCCGGTGCGTCCCTCCATTGAGTGAAAATGATCGAGGATCTGTAGCTTCGACTCCATTTTTCCGCTCTCGTAACGGGCCTCGTCCTGCATGGCTCGCGTGATTGCCTCGATTTTTTCCTCGGGATGCGGATCGTCGGGAATCGGGTCGCTGTCATAAAAGATATTGGGATGCGTGGCGTTGGCGGAGGTCAGGACCGTCTTGCACAACACCGGAATGCGAACCGCGAGGAGATCGGGCGCGGTTTCGCCGAGAAGCTCCGCGCTGTCGAGCGCTTCCAAGGCGGCATCGTTGGCGTTGTGCTGATAACCCCAGATGCCCTCGAGCAAATATTCCCGCGCTTCGGTCTGCGGCTGCCACGCCGCCGACGTGGCCGAAGAGCCGGTGGCCTTTTGAATCTCCGCCGTCATTTGTTCGACCAAACCGGGAAGATCGTTCAGCGGCCCGTGAATTTCCAGCGGAGTCTGCTGGTTGCCGGGTGAGCGCAGGCGCAGGTGAATCGCCGCATCGCCGGTTGCCTGCGCCGGAAGACTCAACGTTCCATCGATAACATAGGCGCCCTGCAAAAGCGGCGGGGGCGCGGTCGCCAGCGCGTGCTCGAAGCCGAGCGACCAGGCGTGGCGTCTCTCGAGCACTACGTATTCAGGCAGGGAGGCGAGCCTGCTTTCGAGCAGGAGCGTGAGATTGCGCTCCACGGCAGCCGAGTCGGTCGTCGCGTAATCGGCGCGCAGATTGAGCAGCGAAATGGGAATCGCCTTCGCCGGGTCGAGCTTCAGTTTGGCTGCGTAACCGGCGATGCGATGCGCGATCGATTTGGCCAGTGGAGGCAAGTCGGTCTCGGCGGTGATCTGGTCATCGAATAGCGTGTAGCCGAGACCCACCGCGGTAAACCGCACATGCACGCCATCCGGTCCCTTACCGATGAAGACGAGCCCGTCGGCGCCGATCAGTTTTCCCAACGCGACGGCATCGCTCCCCGCCATCTGTTCCAGCTTGAGCTCGTCGCCGATCTTCGCGAGGTCGCCTCGTTCCACCACGCCGATATCCGGGCTGGTGGAAAGCTCCGTCGTCACCAGCGCCGCGAGATTCTGGTTATCCGCATCGCCAATCACGGCCACGCGAGCGGAGGGTGGATCAGCGAGGGCCGTCGTCGCCAGTCCCATCCAGAGCAGGGCGCAGAGATCAATACGCATAGGGTCAGGGATCGCGATTACTTTTGCGCCGACTTCAGGTAGGCGTCGATATCGATGAAGGGTATGAACCAAAATCCGTTGAAAGTATATTGCAGACACAACCCCTGGTGCGTCGAAATGAGTTGGGGATAAAGGTGCATCCGCTGCATCGCCTCTTTCTCGGGATGCTCGAGCTGGTCGATGGACAGGCGGACCAGGTCGGACCCGGTGTCGGGAACGAAAGGCAGCGCGGCGCGAGTGGCGGCGTCCATCTTGAATTGCAGCGGAATGCGCTGTGGCACGTTGCTGCCCTTATGGTAGCAGAGGAGAGTGACGGGCTGGTCCGGCTTGATCTCTTCCAGGATGAACAGCGTCTCATCGTGAAATCCCACGCCGATTTGCCACGGTTGGCGGTTGCTTGGAATCGTCCAGTTCGCCTGCGCGGCCCATGGCGTCGGGACTTTCTCCGGCTTGCCGTTCGCGGCCGGCTTTCGCGCGTGGGGTGTGTTGTTGGCGACCCAATATTCCGGCGCGGCGGCATCGGCGTCGAGGAGCACGGCCTCACCGTTGGAACTGCAGAGCAGCGTGCGGTCGCCGATGGTATGGGCGTTGTTGCTAAACGTGCCATCGAAGACCTGCGGCCAAGCACCGTCGTCCTCGCGGATGAAGTAAGTGCCGTTCATGATATCAAGGCACGCCTGATGATTTGGGCCGGTCATGATGCCATCGAAAAAAATGATCGGCGGCGCGTCATCGAATTGATTGTGCGCGGGCCGCCGCCGGTTGCTTGCGAGGAGGTCCCATTTGTCCGAGTCCCAATCGTAGCGCACGATCGAGGTTTCCCGCTCCGACGGCGATCCTCCCGAAGTCACGAAAAGATAAAGCTGGTCGTTGGCCTCGTACATCCGCGCGTCCCGAAAATCGGGCAAACGGCGTATGTCCCAGGACGACGTTTTCAGGTCGTAACGGGCAAGACTATTGCGTCCGTTATCGTCTCCCGGTTCCGACCGGAGATAGACCGCGCGGGACGTGCAGACGATTTCCGACGGGCTGCGCTTGAACGGCGGTGGTGGGATCACGAGTGTGCTGAAATTGTTCAGGTTGACGTGGAAAACGGCCAGCGGACATTCATCGTGAGTGAAAAATCCCTTGATCCAAAGGCCATCCGCGCACGGGCTCAGTGAGCCGATCATGAAGTTGAATTTTGTCGTGTCAGCGGTCTGCTCCGGGTGCCAGAATTTCGTCACCATCAGCGCATCCGGAATCGGTAACTCTGGTGCAGCCGGCTCCTCGGCAAGTTTCGGAAACTGGTTCTTGAAGTCGTCCGCCATGCCGCCCATCTGCTCATCCCACGCGCCCTGTCCGTGTCCCTCGGCCCGCCACTTCGCGCCGAGACGCTCGCGGCAATCCTTGTATTCGGACCAAAGCTGCGGCGCGTCCGCCGGCGGAAATCCACGCGGCTGCCAGAGCATGCGCAGCACGCCGATGCTCCACGAATCAATCTTAGGCGACGTGAGGATGTAGTGGAGCAAAGGCAATCCGGTCACGGCGTTTCGCACTTTGACGTCATCCGGGATCGGGTAAAGATTGTGGAAAAGAGGGCGGTCCTTGTTGGCCGAGGCGAGGTCGTCGCGCATTGTCCAGAGCTCATCGAGAAAATCCTGGTAGCCTGCATCGGCAGTCGCGCGGTCGTCGGACCGGGTCCGAAGCAGGCAGTAGGTGATGCGGCAATCCGGCGCGTCCTTCAGGCTCTCGACGAAATCGGCGAACGCCTGGTGACGTTCTTCTGGCGTCTTCAAAAAGCGCGCGCCGAAATGGGCATCGATCCAAGGACCGTACGGTGGCGGCGCCATGATAGCATCGGTCGATACCAGCCGGTAGTACGCTTTTTCCTCATCGAGCGTTTGCGCCCAGTCGTCGGCAAACTGCGCGCGGGCAATGTCATTGTTGACGTTGGTGGGAAAGCTGCGCCCGGCGTGGCCGTGCAGCGGATCGTAATCGGTGACCGCACGCATCGCCTGTCGTAGTTCATCCCCGCGCGGAGAGTTAACGCGGTCCAGCAGGTCGAGCACCTTCGAGGCCCGGTAGACCGCCCAAGCCTGAAGATTTCCCGTGCGGGCGAGATATTTCTCCGTCGGATCGGTGAGCAGTGCGGGATCAACTTGCGCTTCCATTTTCTCCGATTCGTAGCGGGCCGCCTCGCGCATGACGCGGATGGCCGTATCGGCTTTCCGGTCGAGAGTCGTGGAGTCGACGGCCGGTACCTGTTCATCTCCGCTGGGCATGTTGTACCAATTCTCCAGGCCCTGATCGGCCATCGCGTAGAGAACCGGGATGCGTTCCACCTCGACGTCGGCGATCGGCGCGCCCAGCAATTCCGCGCTGTCGAGCGCCTCGATCGCGGCGTCGAAGGCGTGAGCGTGGCGGCCCCAGATTCCCTCGTGCAGATATTCCTGGGCTTCCTGATGCGAGTCGGCCGCGGTTGCCGTCGTCGTCGCGCCGATATTCTTCTGGATACCCGCAAGCAAAAGACCCGCCAGGTCAGTCAAATGGTCCGTTTGCCCTGGAGCCGTGAACGTTGTTTCGTGTCCATCCGGATTTCGAATACGCATCGCCACCGTGCAATCGCCCGACGCAGCCGTGGAGAAGCTGCCGTCGATCAGATAAGCGCCACGCAAAAGCGGCTGCGCGGCCGGGTCGAGCGCGTGCTCGAAGCCAAGCGACCAGGCGTGGCGTCGCTCGAGGACGACATATTCCGGCACCGACGCGAGCCGGCTTTCCAGCAGCAACGTGAGATCGCGCTCGAGCTTCGCGGAATCGTCCGTGCCGAAATCCGCGCGGAGATTCAGTACCGAGAGGGCGACCGCCTTGGTCGGATCAAGCCTGAGCTTGGAGGCTTCGTTGGACACCAGATGGGCGACCGCCTTCGCCTCCTGCACCGGGTCGATGGTCGCGGGCACCTGATCATCGAAAAGCGCGTAGCCGAGATTGACCGCGGTGAAGCGCACGTGCAGCCCGTCGGTCCTTTTGTCGAGAAAGAGCAGGCCATCCGCGCCGGTCAGCTTGCCCAGCGCGATCGTGTCGGCATCCGCCATTTGCTGCAGCTTGAGTTCGTCACCGACCTTGGCGAGATCATCGCGTTCCACGAGGCTGATGTTGGGATTGGTGGAAAGCTCGGTCGTGACGAGCGCGGCCACGTCCGTGGTTTCCGAGGTCCCGATCACCGCAATGCGGGACGGGGTCGCCGGCGTTTGGGCGCGCAGGCCCGCGGTCATCGTGACCATGACCGTTGCCAGGGTGAGAAAACGAATCATAACCAAAGCGGATGCGACGTCCTATTGCACCAGCTTCGGCAACAATCGCTCAACAAGTTTCCCGGCAGCTTTCTCGAGGGCCTCTTTCCCGGTGGTGTTGTTGCCAAGATCAACCGCGACCTGGGTTTCGCGATCGATCCAAAGCATTTCGTGCGTCGAGGCGCGCTCAACTTTCAATTCAATGCGGCCCCGGCCCGAAACAAGGTTGCCGTGACGCGCTCCGGACTCACTGAAGGCCTCGCCCGAGATGAGGATGTCGGCCTTTTTGTGGCTCTGGTCTGGCTCGACGATGGGAAACCCGAGTTCCTGAAGCTGCATGGTAATTTCCGTCTGGGCGGCGGGGTCAAGCGTCGGCTGTGCGTAATTGCGCTCCGTGATCACGACAGTCACGGAAGGCAAGGCGCGCTGGCCGATAACCGCGCGCAGCCGCTGCAAGCGTTGATCCGAAGTCTCCTCCGGCACCAGCAAGACATCGCGGCGCGAGGCAAGCACGCCGTCGATCTTGCCGGACAGTTCCTGCGCGGCCTGTGGCAGGCTGGCCAAGTCGGTGAAGGTCGAAGTGACCCCGTAAACGCGGCTGGTCTCCGTGCTGATGATTTTCGCCACGACCATGAATTGGTTGCCCACGGCGAAAAGGCGTCCTGTCACGAGCACTTGCGCGCCGGTCAACGATCCAATCTTCGCCGCCGTGTCCGCGGAGACGAGGCCCGCCGCCCCGAGTTCCTGCTCGCTCAAAATCTTGTCGATCTCCTGCCGCTCGACCATGAGGACGTGCTCGCTTGTGGAAAGATCAGCCTCCAACAACGTGGCAATCTCCGCGCCTTGGTTGTCGATTGCTTGATCCGAAGTCTGGAAATTCAGGACCGCCGTCGCCAGCGGTTGAACGGTGTTGGCCGAAGCTGAGGCAGGCGGAGGTGCGGAAGCCGGGGCGTTGGTGTCGGGCGTTTGTGCGCTCAGTGGCAGCAGGGCGAGGCAGCTGAATAAAATCAGGAGGAGATAGGTAGGCATGGTGGTGATCAGTTGGCGGAGGGTGGCGGAGCGGAAAGCAGGTGGATGATCTTGGTCAAGCCGAGTTGGGAGCGGGGATCGTCGGCGAGATTGTCGAGCAGGGGCAGCGTCACCTGGACGAGAACTCCAGAATGGGAGCGATCCGCGTAGACGCCCGCGGGCAGCGTGTCATCGAGGAAAAAAAGAGCCATGCGTGCGCCCGCGCCCCGATCGCGCGCCTCTTGAAATTGCTGATCGGTGGCCAGCTCGCCGAAATAAAGTCGGGCGGGATCGAATCGGTCGGGCGTGCCCGTTCCGGCGTCTTCAATGGGCACATGCAGCGCTGCTAGAAAATGACGCAGCTTGTGTCCTGGTCCGAAAACAACAGCTTGCGGAGTGCCTTCGGATTTCGGCTGAAGTAACTCGACCAACTCCCGCGTCACGCTGGCGGGAAAAACCTCGAAATGCAAATCGCCTAATTGTGTCGGAGTGTTTTGCGAGGTGTTTTCAAAGAGCGACAGTCGAACGAGGATTTCCGCACGTTGCTTTACTTCAGGAAACTTGAGGGTTACCTGTTCAGCCGAAGGAGAAGCCTGCGAAAGCGCAATGCTCTCTTCCAACCGGATGTTTCTGGCGATGGGCATCGCCAGGCTGCCCGCCAATTGAAACAGATCAGCGCGCAGCGAGGTGTCGGCCTGGGGCGTGATGCCTTGGACGGTCAAATCGAGCCTCTGCTCGCTGCCGCCAAATACCGCGGGAACAACTGAGCTGGGCTGAACTCGCCCTCCCAGATCGATGAGATCGATGGAAGGCAGAGCGGCGACAGGGAGGTTCGACAGAAGGGGCCACACTCCCACGATGCAGTAGAAAATCCGGCTCATAGCGATTTCGTCCACGTTTGCGCGCGCACGGCATAGCCGGCTATTTCCGGATGCTCCGACGCGAGCCACACCTTGTTCTCGCCCTCCAGGATCACATTGCCCGAGGGCGTCGCCAGCACTTCAAAGCAGCTCTGTTGGTTACCCAGCATCAGGCAAACGCGGTGTCCGCTGTAGCTGAGAACGTGGATCGTGTCAGCGCCTTGCTTGAACACGACCAGCACCGGCTGATCCGCGCCGACCACCGGCGCCTGTGCGATTGAGAGATCGACCTTTCCGTTTTCCTCCACCACGGCGTTGATTTGCCGGGGAAAGAGCTTCTCCATTTGTTGGAGCACTTGCCGGTCATCGGCCACGTTTTCCGGGCCCTGGCGTGGAAAAAGTACAAACGGGAGAAGCGTGACGGCGAGCGCCAGCACCAGCGCAACGCACCAACTCCAATCGAAATAGTTCCGTTCGCTTTGGTCTGGCGGCACTGAACTGCCCGCCTGAAAAGCGGTGAGAGCCCGATGCCGCGCGCGGGCCCTGGTTGATTCGGAAGTGCCCGGTACGGTCAGCTCTCGCAGATGTCGCCGGAGATCGTTGTCGTTCATGGAGACTCTCCTTTCTTCGCTTCGAGCAATAGACGGAGCGCGCGCTTGGCGCGGAAAATCCGCCAGGAAACGGTCGTCTCCGCGCAACCCATCGTGTCGGCTGCTTGCCGGTGGTTCATCCCTTCAAAATAGACGAGGGCGACCGCCTCGCGGAGGTCGGGCGACAATTGTTTCAGGGCGGCATGAAGAGGAGAGTAATCGGGCGTGCGCGCTTGAGCACGGCTGGCCAGTTCGACCGAGAACTGATCCTGCTTCTCCCGTTGCCGCGCGCTTTGCCGTCGCCAATCGACCAGCGCGTTGTGGGCGATGCGGTAGAGCCAGTTCTTGAACGACGCCGCTCTGCGATATGACGCAATCCCTCGCGCCGCGCGGATGAAAGTCTCCTGCGCAATGTCGTCCGCCTCGGTATCAACGAGGCAAACCCGATAGGCAAAGGCGTGGATCATGTCGTAGTAGCGATCGAAAAGAAGCTCGAACGACCTCGCGTCGCCGGATTGTGCGTCGCTGACCCATTGTGCTTCCGGCACATCTTCGTTCTCGATCCTCATTCGATCTTTGCAGGTAAAGACGGCGGCTGATGCGAAATCCTTGGCATATTCGCGAAATTATTCGTCCGGACTCGCCGCATCCGCGGTTGCCGTTGGCGCGACAGGCGCGAGCGGATGAGCCTTGGCTCGATAGCTGTCAATGTCCGTCCAGGGAATCACCCAAAAGCCGGCATCGCCCAAGCCGTAAATCACCAGGCCGTAGGTGGTTGCCTGGAGGCTGCCGTAATTCAGAATAGGCGTTTGCAATCGTCCCGGACGCGTGCTTTTCAACAGATCGATGTCGAAGGCGAGGGGAATGCGGAGTCCCTCTTTTTGACCGCGGACGAAATAATAGAGCGAGGCTTCCTTGCCGTTCGCCACGCCGTTTTGAATATTGAAATAGAGGCAAAGATCGCCGCCGCGCAGGATGGGGCTGAACTGCTCATAATCGCCGGGTGACTTTGTGCGTAGCGCGTTCGGCAAATTCCACTCCGGCGTTCCTCTGCCATTCTTGTTCGCGAAATCGGGATCGGCCAGCAGAAGTTGACTCCCGCTGGGATCGATGAACGTTATCTGCTCAAGGCTCGTCAGCCCCCCGCCGGCGCCGATCAACGCGCCTCCCGAGGAGAGCCTGAGATGACAGAATTCGGGTATCGAGGTCAGGAGCGACCACGCATTTTTCGCCAACGGCGTGGCGTAAACTTGGAAGGAAGGATCGTGCGCGCTCACGGCCAGCGTCAGCCCGCCCTGGCTCAGCCACAAGTCGAGGGGGGATCCGAGCGGTTTTCCATCGAGCGCGGTTTGCGGAGGAATGCGCCGGGAGCTTACGACATTCTCAATGGCTCCTCCCGGCAGCGAGACGCGGATCAGACCCGAGCCTTCGTTCTTCGTATCGTACGTGCCCGGCACGGGGACGGGATGGTAGAGCAGGTAAAGCTGCTGGTTTACAAAGCGCGGCTTGTAAATGAACGGAGGCACATCGAGCTTCTGCCACTGACTGTTCGCGCGGGAATAAAGCAGCACGCGATCTTCCGCGGCGACGGCCAGCCATTGCGGACTGACGTCCAGCTCATGAATGTTGAGACGAACGCTCGATGTCGGCGCGGCAACGTCCTCGGGAATCGACAGCGTCGAGACGACCTGCAGCGTGGCGGGATCGACGCAGGTGATTTGATACGGCTCGCGAGTGTTCATGAACCAGATCTTATTTTCCGAGGTCGTCAGCGTGGCCTGGTCCACGAAAGCCGAGGGTGCGGTGGGATAGCCCGAGCCGTCGGGTGGCTTCACAGAATTCCGCCAGAAGCGGGTGACGGCGAGAAAATCAGCCTGCTCCGGCGGCGGCATCAATTCCGTTTTCGCGCGATAAATCGTCTGGCGCATCTCGCCCAACGTGCGAAGAAGCTTGGGGCTTTGCGGAGTCTGCGTGCGATACCACTGGCTGTAATCATCGAGTGCGCTGAGCAGTTCGCGCGCATTTTCCACCGACTCGCCGCCGTAGAGAAGGCGCGTCCCGTTGAGAATCCACGAGGGTGGCAGCGCCGCGTGCTGCCGCAGGAGCGAGACATACAGGCTGGCGATGGCTTGCCGCGCGCTATCGTTATCTTTTCTTGAACAGGCCCAGTAAAAGAGCGGATCGAATCCCACCGCGAAGGGGCGGCCTCTCGAGCCCGACAGGGTGTCCGCATGCTGCTGGAGAAACGCGACGAAGCGCGCCAGAACCGCCGTACGACCTGGAGCGGTCTCGCTCGAACTAAACTCGAACTTGTAGCCGTCACTTTGCAGGACCGGATCGGGACAAGCCTCTAGCTCATGGACGAAATTTTGCCAGATCGCCTTCACCTCATTGGGCGAACGCGCATCCCACGCCACGATCCACGGCGGCCCGTTCATTTGACCCGTATGGCGGTAGAGTTCTCCGCCTTGATCCAGGTAAGGCGCATGACTCATGTCATAGTTAAAAAGCGTGGCGTGGATGCCGAGCCCGTCCCATTTCACGCCGAGACTTTCCCGATAAAACGCGGTCGTTTCTTCCGGCGTCTCATGCCAAAGACCGGCATAGTAGACCCGGTAATGCATGTAGCTGATCTTGAGCTGCGACGTCGGCAGCGCCTGCATCGGGCCGTCGAGCGCCGCGATCAACTGCTGCATTTTGTGCCGAAGATCGGCGACATCGTTCGCATGATCCAGATAGTAGCCCTTGTCGTAGACCGCGCGGGCGAGACGCAGACAATTATAGAGCACGCGTACGCCCAGATCGACCGGGTCCTCCGCATCGGCTGACTGGCTTGCAGCGCCGTGTTTGCTCGCCAGAATATCGCGCATCAAACCGGCGGCGAACCGACCGGCCTGTACGCGTTCGGGCAGCGAATCGGGCGTCATCACCTCGGGCCGATAAATGTCCCAGTGCGGATAAAGCAGGTGCAGATTGTCGGGATAGGCAATCATGGCGTACGCCTTCACCTGCAGCAGGCGCGTCGTGCGGGAGGAATCTCCGAGCGCCAGCGCCGATTCCAGCGCTTCCGCTCCTTCCTCCGGCAGGCCATTGTCCAGCCCCCATTTTCCCAGGGCCGCAAAGTGATCCGCTTCCGCCTCGCGCTGCCAGGCCGCGGCCGTGGAGGAATGGCCGTGAATTTTGTCTGCCAAACGACCGACCAACGCCGCCAGATTTTCCGGTGCGTCTTCGTCGGAAATGGAAATCTCCGGCCCTTGCGGAGGACGCAGTCGCATCGTTACCGACACGCGCTTATTCTGCCAGCGCAAGTTCCCGTCGATGAGCCCGCTGCCGGTCCAGAAAGCCGACGGCTGTTGCGGAGCGAGGGTCTTCTCGAAAAGCGCATCGTTCAGCCGCCACCGCTCGAGGACGAGGATATCGGGCTCTGCGCTAAGGCGGCTGGCGAGCATGATATTGATGTTTCGTTCTAGGTCGTGCGTCTCGGGCGCGTCCACCTCGAAGCGCAACCCCAGGAGCGACAGCGCCCTGACCTTGCCTTTTTGGATCGCAACCAGCTTGGGCCAGTACGAAGCGAAATCCTTCACGATCGTCTGTGCCTGTGTCGCGGGATCAGCGCCATCGGGCAGCGAGAATTCCCGTAAAATCACCCCGGGTTGAACCGCCACCAGCCGCGCAAAAACACCCGTATGCCCATCGGCCGTGACGGCGCGCAGAAGCACCAGGCCATCCGCCGGCAGAAGGTGGACGGGCGAGAAGTCTTTCGAGTTGAGCACCGACTCGATTTCCTGTTCCTGGCCCAGCTTGTCCAAGTCCGCCCGGTCTAGAACGTTTAGATCGGTATTCTTGGAGAGTTCCGCTGTGGTCACATCCACCAAATTCGCGAGGGAAGCATCGCCCGCCACGGCAATCCGGACTGATTGCGCGGAGGCATCGAGGGCGATCACGAGCCAGAGCACGGCTGCGATCTTCACCAACGAGGGAATGCCGGGGCGCTTCATGAATCGAGGGGATCGTCTTTTTTAGCACGCTCTGGTGCGACATAAAGACGGATGCGATCCTCGAATCCTTGGCCTTTTTTTACCAGCCGATGACTTGCCCCATTTCTTAGGTAGCCGCGCAGGCAAGACGTGTCTCCCGTGCGCGGGGATCGGTGATTGCCGCCACTCCCTCTATCAGGTTGCGAACACCAACGAGCCCGTCGCACGGCACACGCATGTGGCGTGCGACGGCTACCTCAAGGCCCTACTCTTCCGTCGGCGTGAAGTAGAGCTTGTCGAGCTTCGCGAGGAACTCGGTTTCTTCCACGCTCAAGAGCGCGCTGTTCATCTGCTGGCGCAGCTTGCTGCTGAGCTGGAGACCGAAGCCGTACTTCTGCTTGTCGAAGAGATGGCCGACCAGGTGAAACTCCTTCGAGTCATTCGTGGCCAGGTAGTACATCAATACGGGCGAGTCATACACCACGGCCTTGACCTTGTCCTGGTGCAGCGCCTCGACCGCATCCTCCAGCTTGGCGAACTTGACCACTTTCATATGCTGGCTTTGCAGGTATTTGTCGGCGGAAGTTCCCTGCAGCGTAGCGACAGGTTTGCCGACGAGATCCTTCGGCCCGTTAATATCGTTGCCCAGGGAATCAACCGTCATGATCGAAGTCGCCGTCGCGGTCAGGTACGAGATCATCGCGATGCCGACCAGCGCCCACGCCGTGCCAATGACGCGGCCGGTAATGCCTTTCGGGTCCTTGTTCATGCACATGCCGCCGATGAGAACGCAGGTCGTCCACCAGATCGACTCGATCATCCCCTGGCCGTAGTGGTGCGGGAAATCCTCGTGGTTATGTTTGCGCTCGAACCACCAGAGAATATGCGAGACCAAAACCAGCGCGATCATGATGCCGCCGAAGGTCAACACCAGCGCGGGTGTCAGCAGTCGTCCCAGCAGGTCGAGCGGGCCGGGAGCGCCGCCGCCCTTCACCATGATATCGAGTCCGGAATCGTAGAAGGGATGGGAAAAATCGATCTGCTTGGAGCGTTCCGCCGTGATCGAGAGCGCGCCCACGGCGACGTCGGCCTGCCCCGACTTGAGCGCATCGATCATCGCGGGGACATTGTCCACCAGCTTGAATTCAAAATCATTCCATCCGGCGGTCTTGGCCACTTCATTCCAAAGATCGATGCTGTAGCCGCTCAGCTTCCCGTCCTCGTTGATGACAAACGGCGCCACCGGCTTGACCACGACCACGATGTGCTCGGCGAAAAGGCGTGAAGACGTGGTCAGCGTCAACAGGGCGAGCAACGCAAGGGAAAGGCACGAGGAAGATTTGTGGTTCATAGGTGGGGAGAGCCGATTTTTTCAGCCCGTTACTGATCTATCGACGCCGTGATTGAAATTCTTAGTCGATTTATCGATTGCCCTCGTCAATCCGGCTTGCGCATCGGTTTCCGCCCTTTGGAGCACTTTAAATTATTGTGCACTGGCCTCGGACCGCATTTTAGGTAGCCCGCGCACTCCGTGCGCGGGGCGCGGTTGTTGACGCGATTCTGTTATCAGGTTGCGAAGACCAACGAGCCCGTCGCACGGAGTGCGACGGCCACCTAAACCGTGCCGACCAACCCGTAGCTCACCAGCCGCGCTTGTAGGTGAAGTTGCCGTTGTCCGTGCCGAGGTTCAACGTGCTGGAACCCGAGAACGAGTAGTGCGCGGTGGAGAAAGGGCTGCTGTTGAAAAGCCCGGACGCCGGCAGACCCGAGAGGCCGCTGCCGCCCGAAGGCTTCGCCGACCAATTTCCATTGGTGGCGTCCAGAATGCCGCTTTCGTTGTGGGTGACGGTGATGAGGTAAGTGCCGTCGGCATGTAGTTCCAGCGAGCCGGTCCAAAGCGCGTTCGGCGGATTCATATTGAACGGCGTCCCGCTCCACGTGCCAACCAGTGAACCGTCGATTTGACCGCCAGCGCCCGCGTTGTCGCCGGCGGGCTTATGGACGAGCGCCTCGCCAGCCCCGGCGTTGACGCCGAAGATGAGCATCTTGTCGGTGACGGGAACCCCGAAGGCCGACCACGCGCCATTGCCGTTGGTGTCCTCCATTTGGTACGTGATCGTGACGGGCTTATGGGTTGTGTTAGAGGTAAAAGTAAGACCGGGGCTGTTGATGCCGCCCGGCGCGATGACATTGCCGCTCTGCGTCACCGTGCCCGAATCGGTCGCGGTGATGCTGGCGGTGTATTCATTGAGCGACTTCACCTCCAGCGTGCCCTTGATGTCCGGGCCGGTCAGCGCCGCGGTCATCAGGTCAGAGATGGCGTTGTTGGGGAGATTAGTCAGTTGGCTTTGCGACAGATTCCAGCTTCCCTTCACCGACGGCGGAAAAAGCAGATGCAGGCCAAAGTATAAAATCAGCGCAACCACCACCGCGCCCACGCCGATCGCTGAGTTGATCCATGCCGGACGACCAGCCGGAAGTGTCTTCTGGGGCAAGGGCCGCGGCTTGCCCTGAAGGATCGACTCGACCGTGCTCGCCAGGTAAGTGAGATGCCGCTCCATCGGCGGCGTGAACGCGTCAAGCCAATGCGCGGTGCTGATCGAAAACTCGAGCGCGCCCGTGGGCAGGATGTCCTCGATCCGCAGCGGGATGATCGCCACGCCGTGATGCACCGCCCGCTCCACCTCGCGCTTGATCTGCACCGATTCATTCGCGTTCCGGGAAAAAACCAGCACCATCACGCGGCTGCCACGGATGCCCTCAATGATCGACTCGCCCCAATCCGCACCCGGCAAAATATCGCGCGGAGCGATCCAGCATCGGATTCCTTTCGACTCCAATACCGCACAGACGGCATCGGCCGTTGGCTTGTCCTTGGAGGAATGGCTGATGAAAACATCGTGGGCCATGGCGGCTCGACTCTACCCACGCCCTTCGCGTCGTAAACCGAAAAATCCGGCTTACGTCCGCGGAGCCCGGCCTCGAAGTTCCCGGCTCCGGCAAAAGAATGGTAAAATGACTTGTCCTGTCGTGCTGGATTGGTACAGTCATCCTTCCTCGGTTGCAAAGGGCCCTTAGCTCAGCGGATTAGAGCGGCTGACTACGGATCAGCAGGCCATAGGTTCGAATCCTATAGGGCCCACTTTTCTCTCATGATAAGCCGATTGTGAGAGCGTTCAGGCAACGATTGGGCATCCCATTGCCCATATATTGCCCCAACATCAACCTTTCGAGGTCTTCGGAAGGAAGAATCTAGAACGACGCGATGCGCCCGTCTTTCGCTTAAGACATCATGTAACGCATGGCATGGACTAAACCTCTTCGCAAACACGAAACTTCTTGTCCACGTGAGCTATGCCTGTTGGATTGCATTCGACTTCACGCCTGTTCAATTGGAGGTCGCTGCATGAGATTCATTTTCCTTTTGCCGCTCGTTGCAGCATGCCTGATGCCGCTGCACGCGGACGAGACGGCTCTTTCGACGGGTAACAAGAGCTTCATCGTGGTTGGGGACTTCACGCATATCCGGTTGCGCGGGCATGCCAAGATCGAGGGGGCGCCTGATGACGGCAGTTACAAGGAAGAGGTGAACGGAGCTTCGATTGTCGCCAAGGTTATTGGACTTCCTGCAGGGACTTACACGGCGGTGATTGATTTTGCCGAGACGGACAAGCTCTTTAAGGCTCCCGGCAGGCGGTTAATGAAGATCACCAGCGGGGACACCGTGCTGGCCGACAACCTTGATCTTTTTGCGGTGGCTGGTTTTGAAAAGGCGTATCAGCTTAAGGCGACAATTACGCATCAGGATGACACGATTCTTGGCCCACTTGTCATTACTTTCACCGGAGTGCAAGGCACGGCAAAATTCAACGCCATCCATATCCTCGACGCTCAAGGAACCTGCGTTGCGTCCGTCAAGGCGGGTGATTTGGTGGAAGTCGATGATGCCTTCGCGCTCAAGATTCCGCAGGTCTCCGGCCCCGTGATCTATACCGACCCGGATCAACCGATGGACGCGCGCATTGACGACCTGATCGAGAGGATGTCGCTGAGCGAAAAAGTCAAACAGCTCATGAACGCAGCCCCGGCGATTCACCGTCTTAATGTTCCCGAATACGATTATGCGAACGAATGTCTCCACGGGGTCGCTCTTAATGGCAAAGCCACCGTGTTCCCGCAGGCGATTGGGATGGCCGCGACTTGGGATGAGGAGAAGATGCGCCAAGTCGGAGAGGCGATCAGCCTTGAGGCGAGGGCCAAGTATAACGAGGCCCAGCGCGAAGGGATGCATGCTTCCGGCCAAGGGTTAAATTTTTGGTCACCCAATATCAACATATTCCGGGATCCACGCTGGGGGCGCGGCCAGGAAACCTACGGCGAGGATCCTTTTTTGACGGGGCGAATGGGGGTCAATTTTATCGAAGGCATTCAGGGTAACGATCCCCATTATCTCGTGGCCATGGCCTGCGCGAAACACTTCGCCGTCCATAGCGGCCCGGAAATGGGGCGCGGCCATTTCAACGTCGATCCCGACTCGCGTGACCTCTATGAGACCTATCTCCCGCAGTTTCAAGCTGCCGTGGAGGAAGCTCATGTGGGCGGGGTGATGACGTCGTACAACTCCATCTATCACGTGCCCAATGCCGCCAATCCGTGGCTGCTCACCGATCTACTGCGCAATTCCTGGGGCTTTGCCGGGTACATCGTTTCCGACAATGTCGCCGTGGCTCACCTTTATCTCGAAGAGCATTATGCCAAAACGGATGTCGAAGCGTGCGCCTATGCGATCAAGGCGGGGCTCAACCTGGAAGATGGGAATGTCTTCCGCGCCTTGACGAAATCGGTGCGGCAGGGACTCGTGAGCGAAAAGGAGATTGATGCTGCGCTTCATCATGTCCTGGCGATTCGTTTTCGCCTCGGACTCTTTGACCCGCCCGAGCGCGTTCCCTGGTCCAATACGCCCATGACGGAAGTTGAAAGTCCCGAGCACCTGGAGCTCGCGCGGACCATGGCGCGAGAATCCATTGTTTTGCTAAAAAACGACCACGTTCTTCCGCTCGACAAAGCGAAGCTTCAGCATCTCGTGGTGATGGGAGTGAACGCGCAGGTTCCCCTGCTCGGTAACTACAACGGCACACCGGGCAAACCAATCACGATCCTCGATGGGATCAAGACGGAGGTGGGCGATGCGGTAAAGGTCGATTATTTCGAAGGGGCGCCGCTCACGAGTGATCCCAAGATGCCGCAGAACGATGTCTCGCCGGAGGATAGCAAAACGGCGCTGGAGGCCGCGAAAACTGCCGACGTCATTATCTATGTCGGGGGACTCAACTCGACTGAGTTGGAAAGCGAGTCGTCCGGCTATGAGAGCCCCGGCTTTTCTCATGGCGATCGTACGGCGATTGAACTTCCCGCCGTGCAGGAAAAATTACTGCAGGATCTTCAGGCGACCGATAAGCCTGTCGTCTTCGTCAATTGTAGCGGAAGCGCGATGGCGATGCCGTGGGAAGCGGCGCAAATTCCGGCCATTATTCAGGCTTGGTATCCAGGCGGGCAGGGCGGTGCGGCAGTGGCGGACGTTCTCTTTGGCAACTACAACCCTGCCGGGAGGCTGCCAGTCACTTTTTACGAGAAGACTTCCGATCTGCCGGATTTCAGCGACTACCGAATGGCGAATCGCACCTACCGTTATTTCTCAGGAAAGGCGCTTTTCCCTTTTGGCTTCGGTTTGAGCTACACGACTTTTGCCTATCAGCCAATTGTCCCACAGACCTCTACGGTGACAGCGAAAGACACGCTTCATCTGACCGTGCCGGTCAAAAATACGGGCGACCGCGATGGGGACGAAGTCGTGCAGGTTTACGTGCATCATAAGAATTCGTCGGTGCCTCAACCCATTCGTTCGCTCGTGGCGTTCAAGCGCGTCATGGTGCCGAAGGGCGAGTCGGTTAAGGTCGATTTCGATATTCCCGTCGAGCGGTTCCACTACTGGAGCGTTGAGAAGAAGGCTTACGTCGTGGAATCAGGGGCCGACGAAATTCAGGTCGGCGCGTCCTCCGGTGACATTCGACAGACCTCGACGGTGACGGTGCAGTAGAGGAGAGAAGAGAAGGCTGAAAAGGTGATTTTAGTTAACGTGCTAACCCGATTTTGTTTTGTTAGCTAATGCTTTTTTCATAGTTTTCGATATTCCTCATTCTATCCGATAACCATGTGTCGCCTGTCTCGCAGTCGTGCATGCCGATGATCTGGGAACACCCTCTCAAAAACAAAGACCGACCATGGAACTGCGCGATATAGTTTACCGTCCATTTTCGTTTTTGAAGGATAATGTAGGGCATAAAAATATTTATTTGAGCGTGATTTCTTTTAGAAAAAAGCAAGGCCTTCGGTACGGTTTGAAGGTTAACGCATTTTTCTATAACGCGGTTTGCTTGATTCTCTTTTCGTTGACTGCCCGGGCGGAGACTTATCGGTATGCGGACTTGGTCAACCGGATGACCGATTTGCATCAACTCGCCCAGCTTCCGCTCCCGGGCGAGAAAACGGCGCTGGCCTCGAGTTATGACCGCACGAGTCAGTATGATGCGGCCGCCGACAAGTATGTCGGATGGAGCGCGAATGGCGACGGCACCGGTTTCATCCGAAAGGAAGGTGACGACTGGGTTCTCATGGATGTCCAAGGGCCGGGCTGCATTTGGCGGATATGGTCGGCGACAGCGTTGGCTGGGCATGTGAAGATTTATCTGGATGGAGCGACGACTCCCACGGTTGATCTTCCGTTCGTTTCCTATTTCGATGGAACGGCGGCTCCCTTTAATCGTCCCAACCTGGTCTATAACACCGGTGAAGCGGGGCACGGGTATGACAACTATACGCCCATTCCTTTTCAAAAATCGTGCAAGATCGTGGCCGAAAAGGGATGGGGATCCTATTACCAGTTCACATACACGCAATTTCCGGCTGACACCATTGTGCCCACGTTCGGCATGCATCTTTCCTCGGAAGATTCCGGGGCGCTGGACGAGGCCGACAAAATATTAGGTCAGTGTGGCCAAAATCCCGTTACAGCGACATCTGGAAACAAAACGGAAAAACCATCCATCACCTCGGAACCGGGCAAGTCGACCACGGTTGCAGATCTTAGCGGATCGGGCGCCATCACCGCGCTTAAGGTGAAGTTGGATATTCCGAAAGACCCGGAAGCCGCGCGGATCCTGCTCCGGCAACTGACGATCAGCATCACTTGGGACGGCGATGCGGCGCCTGCGGTCTGGTCCCCACTGGGCGATTTCTTTGGGTACGTAGGCGGTGGCGATACCTTCCAGTCACTGCCCGTGGGGCTCATGAATGACGGTACGTTCTACAGCTATTGGTATATGCCGTACGGCCAGAAAGCCCACATCGAAGTCGGCAACGATGGCCCCGAACCCGTGGCGATGACGTGGGAGATCAGCCACGCTCCGCTCGACCAGCCGATCGCCAAGCTGGCTCGTTTCCACGCGAAGTGGCATCGCGATGCGTTTCCGCCACACCGTGCGGTCGACTGGACGTTGCTGACCACGCAGGGAACGGGCCGTTATGTCGGCACGCATCTGCACGGCTGGAACCCGCGCGGCGATTGGTGGGGCGAAGGTGATGACAAATTCTTCATCGACGGAGAGAAGTTCCCTTCCAGCTTCGGCACCGGTTCGGAAGATTACTTTGGCTATGCCTGGAGTTCCGCCGGACATTTCTCCCGCCCTTATCACAACCAAATCCTGAATGAAGGCAACGCGGGGCATTTTGATGACAACCGCTGGCATATTCCTGACTCCGTTCCGTTCCAGACTTCCTTTGAAGGCGATATCGAGAAGTACTTTCTCAATAATCGGGGCACGCTCTACGCGGCGGAGGTCTTTTGGTACCTGAATGCGGGAGGCACGGATCCGTTTGCCGCCGTGCCTGTGACGGAACGGGTCGGCTATTGGGTGCGTCCGGAAATTTATCGTGAAGACGGAGTCATCGAAGGTGAATCGTTGGTGGCGGATCCCAAGCCGGAAAACTCCTGTGGTCCGCAAGGGATGTTTGATTATAATCCCAAAGGGTGGAGCAACGAACATCAGATGGCGTGGTATGCCAAGCGAGCCGGCGAGGTTCTTTGCCTGCAACTCCCCGTCCAAAAGCCGGGCAAATACCAGCTCCTGGCGCACTACACCAAGGCGCGGAATTACGGAGTTTTCCAGGCTAATTTCAACGGCACCGACGTTGGTTTACCCACCGACCTCTATTCGGCCGAGACCACTGTCACGGATGTGGTCGATCTCGGAACGGTCGATGTGACCGTGGACACGCCGATTTTCAAAGTGACGATCCAGGACAAGAATGAAGCCTCCGGGGGCTATATGTTCGGTCTCGATTACCTCAAGCTGGTGCCGCAACCATAAGGGAATTTATGCTCGAATGCCGCAATATCCATAAACACTACGGAGGAGTCGTGGCCCTCAAGGGCGTGAGCTGGAAATTGCTCCCCGGCGAAGTGCACGCCCTCTGTGGTGAAAACGGAGCGGGCAAGAGCACGCTCGCGCGGATTCTCTGCGGCATCACGGCGCGTGATGAAGGCGCAATCCTTTTGGAAGGCCGGCCTGTGGTTTGGTCAGGGCCGGTGGCGGCGCGCCAGGCGGGGCTCGGTATCATTTTGCAGGAGCTCGATCTCTTCGCGCATCTTTCCATCGCCGAAAATTTGGCGATTGGAAACGCGCGGTTGGAGGCCAGCGCATGGGTTTCTCCCACCGCTTTGAATGATGCGGCCCGCCCGCTCCTGCACGATGTCGGGCTCGAACTCGATCCCGCCTCGCCACTCGGAAGCCTGAGCGTTTCGCAGTGGCAACTGGTCGCCATCGCCCGCGTGCTCGGTCTCGACGCCAAAATCATTTTCATGGATGAGCCCACCAGTGCGCTGACCGATGATGCCGTGGAGCGGCTGTTCGGTTTGATCCGGCGGCTGAAGGCGCGGGGCGTGGCGATCGCCTATGTCTCGCACAAAATGAACGAGATCTTTCGCATCTGCGACCGCATCTCCGTCATGCGGGACGGGGAGATGATCAATACCGCGACGTGCGCGGAGACCTCGATCGATCAGGTTATCCAGCAGATGGTGGGTCGGGCGGTGACGACCACCCGGGGCGAGAAAATTCTGGCGACCGGGAGAGCGCTGCTTGAGGCGCGGCAGGTTTCCACCCGCAAACTTCGCGATGTTTCGTTTACGCTGGCCCGGGGAGAAATCCTCGGTGTGGCCGGCCTGGTCGGCTCCGGACGCAGCGAAGTAGGCCGCGCTCTTTTTGGACTTTCCCCGGTCACGGACGGCAAGATAACGCTGGAGACGAGCGACTACGCGCCGCGCTCGCCTCATGATGCCGTCGCACGGGGCGTGGCGCTCGTGCCGGAGGATCGTCAGCGCGAAGGACTCATTCCGGGCATGAGCATCCGCCAGAATGCCACCCTCGCTTCGCTCTCGAAATATTCGCGGGCCAGTTGGATTGATCGAGGGCAGGAAGCCGCTGCGTCGAGGGAAGCCCTGGCGAATTGCCGCACCAAGTTTGCCGATCAAGAGCTTCCCGTTCGCAGCCTTAGCGGTGGCAATCAGCAAAAGGTGCTGATCGGAAAATGGCTGCTGACTCATCCCAAGGTCTGTTTCTTCGATGACCCGACCCGCGGCATCGATATTGGCGCAAAGGACGATATTTACCGGCTTGTGGCAGAGCTCGCGGGCAAGGGGCTCGGCGTCATTTGGGTCAGCTCGGAACTGCCCGAATTGCTCGCCAATGCGCACCGGATTCTCGTGCTCTACGAGGGGCGTTGCCTGGGCATTCTCGACGCCTTGAGTGCCACACAGGAAGACATCATGCGGCTGGCTACAGGCCATCGAAATTCACTCTCATGACCGGTAACCTCTGGAAATATCTCAAACATCACGGGCAGCCTTTTATCGGTCTGCTCCTCATTCTCATCCTCGGGACAATCCTGAGTCCGCGCGCGACCGATGGCAGCATCGTCTTCCTGTCACTCGGCAACCTGACCGATGTGCTGTTGCAACAGACCGAGATCGGTATCATCGCACTGGCCATGACGTTCGTCATCATCGGGGCGGGTATCGACCTTTCGGTCGGGAGCGTGCTTGCTCTTTCCGCCGCGGTCAGCGCGCTAATGCTCATGGTGTGGAATCCGCATGGACCGGCTGTGCTGCAAATCGGTCTGGCCATCGGCGCCTCCGTCTTGGCTGGCGCTTTGATCGGCGGGTTGAACGGTCTCGTGATCACGCGGATTCGCCTGCAGCCGTTTGTCATGACGCTTGCGACGATGATCGGTGTACGTGGATTCACCAAGTGGCTGACGGGAAACGTGAATGTCGACCTGGGGTTTGGCGATGTTCCTTCCGGCCAATTCGCGGAGTTATTTTCGAGCAAATCGTTCGCAATCACGATCTGGATCGTCTTCGCCGTTATCGCGCATCTCATTCTTTCGCGTACGGTCTACGGGCGCTATCTGCGCGCGATCGGCGAGAACGAACGGGCGGCGGCTTATACCGGGTTGCCGGTGCGCGGCGTGCGACTGGCGACTTACATCGGTTGTGGCGCGCTGGCGGCGTTTGCCGGGCTGATCCATGCGGCGCGCAGTCACCAGGGCAATCCCAACGATGGTGTGGGCTATGAACTCGATGCCATCGCTGCGGTCGTGATTGGCGGAACCGCGCTGGCCGGTGGACGTGGTTCCATTATCGGGACCGTCACCGGCACATTAGTGCTGGGACTGCTGACTAACGTCCTGCGCCTTCACATGGTCGATAGCAACCTCGAGCTGATGATCAAGGCCGTCATCATCATCGTGGCGGTATGGCTTCAACGCCGCAGTTCGGGAGCACACGGTGAACTTTAAATCCTGGCGGCGATTACTGCTGATCCTGGTCGGCGCTGGTTGGGTGACCGGATGTACGTCGGAATCCTCGCCCTACAAATACACAGTGGTCTTCAGCCAGTGCAATAATGCCGAGCCGTATCGCGCTGCGCAAAATGCGGCGATGAAAAAACTGTGGGGCGAGCAGCCGGACGTACGGCTCGTCGTCATGGATGCCCAACAAGATAGTGTGCGCCAGATTGCGGAAATCGAGACGGCCATTCGGATGAAGCCGCAGCTCATCATCGTTGCGCCCAATGAGCGTGCACCGTTGACAGAAGTGATGAAGCGCGCAACAGAGGCGCATATCGCCGTGATCTGTCTCGAACGCGATATCGTGGAACCCGATTACACCAGCTGGATCCGCGTCGATAACCGCGCGATCGGAAGGATGATCGGCCAGTTCGTGGTGGATGCGCTCACCAAAAAATATGGGGAACCCAAGGGCAACATTGTTGAGATCGCCGGGCTTAAAGGCGTCGAAGCCGAAACGAATCGAAAACTGGGCGCGCACGATGTGTGGGATAAGTACCCGAACATCAAGGTCGTCACCGAATCGGTGGCCAACTGGTCGCAGTCCCTGGCAAAGGACCGCATGACGGAGATTCTCAGCGCCGTGTCGCAGATCGATGTCGTCTTCGGGCGTAGCGATCCGATGGCCATTGGCGCTTATCTGGCCGCCCGGGAGCGTGGTCGGGAAAAGGAAATGATTTTCGTTGGTATCGACGGCCTTTCCGGGAAAGCGGGCGGAATCAACCAGGTGCGCGAAGGCTTGCTCGCCGCGACCTGCGTTTACCCGCTTTGTGTCGATAAGGCCGTCGAGGTCGGCACGAAGATCCTGCATGACCCGGCCTTCGTGCCGGAAAAGCAATACACCATTTCCAGCCGGTTAATTACTCCTGAGACTGCCACGGAATCTCCGTGATCGAGTTTCATCCTCATCTCCTTTTTATGAAAAATTTATCATTCTCCATCGCCTGTGCATTCGGCTTGTTTTCTTTCAGCCTGACTTCTCATGCCGGCGATAATCTTAACCCGAGTCCGGCGACGACGGATTCGCCAACTGACGATGCTGCGGTAAAAAGACTGACCACAAATTCCGACGGTAAAACGCCTGTCGTAAAGAATCTTGCTCCGGAGTGGATCAAATCGCTGGCGGATCGCGGAGAACCCACGACTTACACCAAGGCAAACAGCCACAACTTCGACTACCTCGGCATGCCCGTGGGGGGCATCGGCGCGGGAGAGCTCTATCTCGGCGGCGACGGGCGGCTGTGGGAGTGGGATGTTTTCGGGACGCGGTGCCGTGCAGGTTTTCCGGTTGAACAGGGGCTGGCCTATAAGACCCCGCATGTGGCGAACGCTCCCAACGATCCTTTCCAGCAGGTCCTCGATCAGGGATTTGTCATTCGTACGAAGCAGGGAGAAAAAGTGGAAACGCACACGCTCGATAAGAATGGCTTTTCCGATATTACTTTTTCCGGTCAGTACCCGATCGGGACGGTGACGTATAGCGACCCGGCCTGCCCGGTTGGTGTCCGTCTCGAAGCGTTTTCTCCCTTCATTCCTTCCAGCGTCGAAGATTCCAGCTACCCAGCGACCATCCTCAATTATACGGTGGAAAACAAGTCATCCAAAGATGTCGACTGCACGCTGGGCGGGTGGATGGAAAACGCAGCGGGCACCAAGGTCCGCGGCGTGGCGCCGATTTTGTTGGAAAACTCAGCCGTCACGAATAAGGACTACGCCGCCGTGAACTTTGCGATGAAGGAGGCCCCTTCCGAAGCCAAGCCGCCCACGGTATTCGATGATTTTGAATCCGGAAAATACGATCATTGGACCACCGAAGGAGATGCCTTCGGAACCCATCCCGCGGGAGCGGTTGAGATCACGCATCATTTTCCTGTCCTCGGCGCGCAGGGAAACTATTTTGTGGATAGCTATTCCGGGGGGAGCGACCAGGCGACGGGCAAATTGACCAGCGCTCCATTCGTAGTCGACCGTCCGTTTCTGACGTTCATGGTGGGCGGCGGCGGCGATGTCAAACAGGAGTCCGTCAATCTCCTGGTCGATGGCAAGATCGTCCAATCGGCCACGGGGCAGGCCGATGAAACGCTGCGTCCGGCAAGTTTTGATCTCAGGAACTACACTGGTAAATCTGTCCAAGTGCAGATCATCGATAAGGGCACTGGCAGTTGGGGACATATTCTGGCCGATAACTTTGTTTTTACAGAGGTCCCCTACGCGATCATGGATCAATCCGACGTGGGAGACATGACGCTGGCCCTTCTGGGCGGAGGCTCGGCCACGGCGCAAGTAACGGGCGATTCGTCATCCAGTGGCTGCCTGGAATCAGCCGCGATTCCCTCCGCCGAGCTCAAAGTTTTCGGGGATAAGGACAAGCTCGTCGGTGCGCTGCGAAAGACGCAGACCTTAAAGCCGGGCGAGAAAATGACGGCGTCATTCGTCATCGCGTGGCATTTTCCGAAGCCGCTGAATCTGGGCCTTTCGACGGACAACAGCCGGCAGTATGGCAAACGGTTCACCTCGGCCCAGGATGTGGTCGATCATTTGGTTCCCGACTTGGACCGTCTCTCGGCCGGGACCCGGGCCTGGCGGGACACTTGGTATGACTCGACACTACCCTATTATTTTCTGGACCGCACTTTTCTTAATGTCTCCACGCTGGCCACCAGCACGTCGTACCTGCTCGCAGACGGTCGCTTCTACGGTTATGAAGGCCGCTATAGTTGCCCGGGAACATGCACGCACGTTTGGGCCTATCAACAGGCGATGGGTTTTCTTTTTCCTGACCTGGAAAAAGCGCTCATGGAGAAAGTGGAGTTTGTGCAGGGGTTGGGCATGAACGATCAGGGCGGGATTGCCATGCGCGGCGAGTATGACCGCAGGCCGCCCGTCGATGGCCAGGCGGGCATTATTCTTCGCACCTATCTGACGGATCGCATGAGCACCGATCATACGTTTCTCCAGCGCAATTACGACTCCGTTAAAAAAGCCACCCAGTACTTGATCGATACCTATGATTCTGATCATCAGGGAATCATGAATGGGCCGCAAGCCAACACGATGGACTCGGCTTGGTTCGGTAAGATCGCGTGGCTAAGCCTATACTATCAGGCGGCGTTGCGGGCGACGGCGGAAATGGCCGATGCATCCAACGATGGGGTTTATGCGCAAAACCTGCGCACGATTGCCGATCAAGGTCGCACCAATGTCGAGTCGCAGTTGTTCAACGGCGAATACTTCATTCATCTGGCCGACCCGGCCCATCCGGAGTCGCCCGGCACCTACAGTGGGTGTCCAATTGAGCAATTGATGGGGCAGAACTGGGCTTATCAGGTTGGCTTGGGCGACATCGTCGATCACCAGAAGGCCCTGACCGCGCTCAACTCCGTTTGGAAATACAACTACACGACGGATGCCGGTCTCTATCGCGACAAGTTCAAACCCGGCCGTTGGTACGCAATGGCCGGAGAAAGCGGGCTTATCATGTGTACGTTCCCGAATGGAGGCGAGGATGCGTTGTCCAAGGGCCATCCCGGATTCGCCGCTTACGATAACGAATCGTGGGCCGGCTCCGAATACGAGATTGCCTCACTCATGATGTGGGACGGCCAAATCGACAAGGCTCTCGCCGAGGTCAAATCGCTGCAGGAACGTTACGACGGCGCCAAGCGCAACCCGTGGGACGAGTGCGAGTGCGGCAGCCACTATAGCCGTTCCATGGCGAGCTATGGCGTCTTTACCGCGGCGTGCGGTTTTGAGTACAACGGCCCTAACGGCACCATGGCCTTCGCTCCGCGCGTAACGCCGGACCATTTCAAGGCCGCCTTCACCAGCGCTGAGGGTTGGGGCAGCTTCAGTCAGAAATATAACGGGAAGGGGATGAATGTCTCGCTCACGCTGAAGTATGGCAAGCTGCGTCTCAAAAACTTCAGTCTTGTCCTGCCAATGGGAAGCAGCGTGCAGACGGCCAAGGCGCAGATGGACGGTCACGATGTCCCAGCCACCGTCGGCCGGAAAGGCGATCGCATCTCGCTCGCCTTTGCTTCGGACCTGCTCATGACAACGGGCCAGAGTCTCACGATCACCGCCGCTCCTTAAATAGGGTGACGTTCCCCGGATCATGAAAAATCACTTCCTTTTTTTAAGCGGTATTTTCGCTTTCCTGTTGCCGTTATCGGGGCGGGCGGAAACCTATACGTATCCTCAACTAGTCAACCGGCTGACCGATTTGCATCAGCTCGCAACGCTGCCGCCTCCGGGCGAGAAAATGATCCTCTCGTCCAGCTACGATCGTCGCAGCCAGTACGATGCCGCCGCCGATAAATACATCAACTGGGGCTCGAATGCCGACTGGGCCAATGGCATGCGCAAGGAAGGAGACGAGTTCGTGCTGATGGACGCCCAAGGGCCCGGCTGCATCTGGCGTACGTGGGCCGCCACGGCCAAAGCCGGGCACGTGAAAATTTATTTGGACGGCTCAACCATACCGACGGTCGATCTGCCGTTCACTGATTATTTCAACGGCAAAGCCGCACCCTTCAATCGCGCGAATATTGACTATATCCCTTCCAAGGAGGCCCACGGCTTCGACAACTTCACACCGATTCCGTTTCAAAAATCGTGCAAAATTCTGGCTGAAAAAGACTGGGGGCAATACTACCAATTCACCTACTCGCTTTTCCCAACAGATACGGTCGTGCCTACTTTTTCGATGAATCTCTCCGCGGAAGATTCCGCCGCGTTGGATCAGGCTGATAAGATTCTCGGCCAATGCGGGAAGAATCCCGTGGCCGATTCACCGGCGGGCAAAACAGATAGCCACTCGATAACCGCGGATGCAGGCAAGGAGACATCCGTAGACGATCTGAACGGCGTGGGCGCCATCACCGCGCTCAAAGTCAAACTCGATCTTCCGAAGGACCCCGAAGCGCAGCGCATTCTCCTGCGCCAACTCACGATCAGTATCACGTGGGACGATGACGCGGCTCCGTCGGTGTGGTCACCGCTGGGTGATTTCTTTGCCTACGTGGGAGGTGCGGATGCGTTTCAATCGTTGCCTGCGGGCCTGATGCGTGACGGCATGTTCTATAGTTATTGGTATATGCCGTACGGCAAGAAAGCCCACATCGAAGTGGGCAACGACGGTCCTTCGGCTGTGACCATGACTTGGGACGTCACGCATGCGCCGCTCGATCAGCCGATTGATACTCTGATGCGCTTCCACGCCAAGTGGCATCGCGATGCTTTCCTACCGGATCGCGCTGACCGCTGGCCCGATTGGACTTTGCTCACCACGCAGGGTACGGGACGTTACGTCGGTACACACTTGCATGGCTGGAATCCTCGCGGCGGATGGTGGGGCGAGGGCGACGACAAGTTTTTCATCGATGGTGAGAAATTTCCATCGATCTTCGGCACGGGCTCGGAAGATTACTTTGGTTATGCGTGGAGTTCCGCCGGGCATTTTTCCCGTCCCTACCACAATCAGATCTTGAACGAAGGCAACGCTGGCCATTTTGATGACAATCGCTGGCACATTTCCGATTCGGTTCCTTTCCAGACTTCGTTCGAGGGCGATATTGAAAAGTATTTTCCGAATGAACGAACGACTCTCTATGCGGCGGAAGCATTTTGGTATTTAAGCGCGGGAGGAACCGATCCCTATGGCCCCGTACCCGTGACCGATCGTGTTGGATATTGGGTGCGGCCCCAGAATTTCATTGAGGGCGAGACCCTTCATGCCATCACGAAAGGCGGGCCTCACGATCCCACGAGGCAGGACATCTACCTCTTCGGGAAAGGTTGGTGCAGCGGTCGGCAACTCTTCTGGAATCCCACCCAGGCGGGCGAAACCACCGAAATCGAGTTGCCTGCGCAGAAAGCGGGCACCTATACACTCAAGGCCCATTTTGGCCAGGGGCCCGATTACGGAATCACCCAGATCAATATCAACGGCGTCGATGTTGGGCAACCGGTCGACTTGTACAACTCTGCGATTATGGCCGGCGCGGATGTGGCTGAGCTAGGCAAGGTCACCTTGCAAGACGGAAAGCCCATCTTGAAGCTGACGGTGACTGGCAAGAATGCATCCTCGACAGGTGTGGCTTTTGGCCTCGATTACCTTCAATTCGCTCCCGCCCCCTAATGTCCGCGCTCCTTGCGCGAACTACCGATCTTTCACGCAACGGAAGCCCAGCGTTCCGGCGCGGTCTTTGCCCGGGCACATGAGCAGATATTTGCCGTGTTGATCGAGCGTGGTGTTTTGTGGGAAGTACCACATTGATCCGCTGGGCCGATAGTGGCTCCCGCCGCGGACGATCGCCGCCCGGGTGTGTTCGTCTTGGAACTCGTCCGTCCATTGCCAAACATTTCCCACCAGGTCCATAACGCCAAAAGGACTCGCTCCTTTGGGGAATGCATCCACGTCGGTCGGCCCGCGTAAATCGTGCCCCTTCTCCGGTTGCGGTATGGCAGCGGGATCGGGTGCGGTGCCCCAGGGATAGAGACGACCGTCGTTGCCCTGCGCGGCGTACTGCCATTCCCACTCGTGTGGCAGGCGTTTTCCCGCCCATGAGGCGTAAGCGCGTGCGTCTTCGATGGAAACCCAGGTCACCGGCTTCCGCGCCCAACCTTCCGGGAATGACCCGTTCGTCCAATCTTTCAGGAAATTATGATCGTCGGTGGGATGGTAATGAGAAGCGGCAAGGAAAGCTTTGAACTGCTCGTTCGTCACCGGATATTTGTCGATATAGAATGCCTTGATGGGGACGTCATATTCGTGGACCAGCATGGGCACCGATTCGCCCGGGTACTGCACATCCACGCCGGGTTTGTTGCCGGCCGGGATAGGACCCCAGCCTTCGATCTCGACGCCGTGTACTTTGAAATGAAAAGTCGCGGCCGGAATGGGCACCATTTTCTCCGGTGGCGACGATGCGGGTGCCGTGGAAGGAATCTCAACCAAATGTTGGAGCAACGGCGTCCAGTCGTGAGAGAAATCGGTGAGTCGCTTTTTGGCGAGATCGGCCATTCGCGCGAGCAATTTTTGGAATTCGGCGGAAGGCTCACCGGACATCGTAACCACGGCGCCAAAGCCATAAGGCTCGATCGGAAAAGAAAGCGTTGCCGATGGGCCGCTCACCTGGGGGGATAATTCCTGTCCATGCCAGACATCATAAAACTTGGTTCCCGGCGTGAAAAGCACGGACATCTGCGGCCCGGTGACGCCCTTGCCCGCCCGATTCACGATCAGCCACGCGGCGCCATCTTTGAGGGGAAAGCGGCTCGCGTAAACGTTGCTTTGCAACATGGGCGCCATCGGTTCCCAGTCGGGGCTGACCAGATAGCCTGCGAGGCCACGCTCGACTGTTGCGACGCGCCGAATGGTTTCCGCATCGCGCTCGGTCATCCCGTTCCAGATGCCCCAGACATTTTCCCACGATTCAAAGCCGTCGCCGTTGAAGAAGGCAACCTGCAAGCCATCGGTATGATTTTTCGCCCAGCGTTCGCAAATATTCGTCAGGTGCCGAGGCTCGATCCACTTGTAACGATCAATCGGCGGTGAAGCCGTCCGGGGCCAATATCCCCAGTTCATCGCGTCGTACTGGATGTTAGCCAGGTTTTTGATTCCGTTCTCAGGTTCGAAAGCCAGCGGATGTCCCACCGCGTCGGCGGCGTCCAGAAATTCCGGCCCGATAGTATTCATCGTGTCGCCGTTGACGCCATCGATCCCAGCCTCCTTGAAATTTCGCGCGACGGCATCCTTCAACGGCAAATCTTCCGTGCGCGTTCCCGCTTCCCACGGCATCATCGGGAAGAGGACATGGACGCCACGGTGATGGAAGTCGTCGATCATCGCCTTGACGCCCGCGTACCCACCCGGCATATCGCGCAACAAATCGTGCTGGCTGCGATTATCGATGCCCACGTTGGGATAGACCGGCCAGATCAAGACCGAGTCGATGCCGCCGTAACGCTCCTCGAGGTCATCCAGATATCGGTCCACCGTGTATTTCTGTATCGTCGGATCGTAGAAATAACGGTCCTCCACCATCATCTGCGGCTGCACAAAATTACTCTGAGTCCACTTCAGCTCGGGACGGTCATAAAGGTTGCTGTCGTATTTGATCTGAGCCTTTTGCGCGTCTCGCCATTGCTGGAGCGCTCGGAGCCAGGTCGCATGATCCATCCCCGGAGGCGGTCCCTCAATGGTTTCCCCGCCTTTCTCGATGTCGAAGGCATTGGCGTGAACCGAACCGGGGGCGAATATCGCCATAAACAAGGCCAGGAGAATGGGCGAGAGCTGATATAGCGTGGAAAGCTTCATCGCGGCATTTGGGCGAATGCGACCTGCTACCCTGTCGCCATGATTTTACGATAGCTCAAGAAATGGCGATGCAGGTGATGAAAAATGAGGTATTTGCGTTCGTGATATTTTGCGACGAGGCCCTTTGTGGGTTCGATGACGCTACCTGCCTCATTCATCGCGTTCATCGCCGCGAGTACAGACGGATATTGACGGGAGGCCACGGCTCCCAACACTGCCGCGCCGAGCAAGACGGCTTCCGGTTCCTTGGGCAACACAATCGAGCAGCCGGTAATATCCGCATGTTCGCGCAAGAAAACCGGATTTTTGGTGCCGCCACCACATGCCAGCAGCGTTTTGATAGCGTGGCCCTTCTGGTTCATCTCCTCGAGAATGTGGCGTGTGCCATAGGCGACAGCCTGAATTGCCGCCAAATATTGCCGAGCCAGATCATCCGCTGTGGCGGAGAGCGTGAGTCCCGCGACAACTCCGCGCAGAGTCGGGTTGGCGCGCGGGGATCGATTGCCGTGAAAGTCGGGCTGAATGTGGAGATCGTTCGTGAGCTGCGCGGGATGGCCGTGCCCTTCGTGTTGGGCCAGCACCTCCAGTCTGGCATTCAACAGCTCGTAGATGGTTTTGCTTTTGGCCTTGGCTTCCGTTTGAAGAGCGGCGGCAGCAGCGTGGGAGTAAATGACGTGATCGATAAGCGCGCCTGTGGCCGATTGACCTCCCTCGGCCAGCCAGAGACCCGGGATCATCGAGGAAAAGTAGGGCCCCCAAATTCCATGAATGAAACGCGGCTTGGAGGAAACGGCCATGTGGCATGAGGACGTTCCGCCAATAACGGCCAGCCGCGTTTCCAGCGATTTTTCCGTTACTTTGCGACCGCCAATGGTTGCTCCCAGCATGCCGAGGCCACCGGCATGCGCGTCGATGATCGATACCCCCACCGGCGTGCCAGCCTTCAAGCCAAGTTCTTGCGCTGCCGTTTCGCTCAATCCGCGTCCGATGGCCTCGCCCATCGGGCGGACGCGGTTGCCGATACGCTTGAAGCCCTCTGCCGCAAGATCGCCCAGACCGACGGCTTTGAAGTAGCTCGCATCCCATCCGGCGCCATCGATGCCGCGATGACCGAGGTAAGTCCATTTGCAAGTGGTGCTGCAAAGAGAACGCGTGTCGTCTCCCGTTGCGCGATAGGTCAGAAAATCGGGCAAATCGAAGAAACGCGCGATACGCTTCCACGCGGCGGGCAGATGCTTTTTGACCCAGAGTAGTTTAGGCGTCTCCATCTCAGGCGAAATGACACCGCCGACATAGCGGAGCACAGGATGTTTCGTGGCGTTGATCGCATCGGCTTCCGGGATGGCGCGGTGATCCATCCAGACGATGACGTTTTGCTCGTCCTTCCCGCTGGGGCTAAGTGAGACCGGTCGATCCGTTGCGTCCAGGGCTACCAGCGAGCATGTGGCGTCAAATCCGAGTCCTGCGACGTCACTGGCCTTGATTCCTGCCTGTCGGATGGCGGAGCCTACAGCCGTACAACACGCTTTCCAGATGTCTTCCGACGATTGCTCGACAAAGTCGGGCTCGGGTTTCCACATCTTGATCGGTTGGCTGGCTTGGCCCAGCATGCGGCCCTTCGCCGTGAAAATACCGGCCCGGGCGCTTCCCGTGCCGACGTCGATGCCGATAAAATAGGGGGAATGATTCACGTTCCTCTCAATGGAGATTGATCAAATAATCTCGAGGTAATCGCGGTCGGGAAGGGCCGGGAAAGGCGCCGTTGGCAACGTCTGGTACCAGTAAGCCACGGACGCGATGTCATCCTGCAGAGGCAGGTAACGTCCGGCCGAACGCCAACCGAGCGCCTGAATGGTCACGCGTAAATCCTGCTGGAAACGCACGGGATCGGTAATGTGCCAGCGGTACATGCCAAAGCGCGTCTGGGCCTTGTAGGTGCCGTCGGGCCGGATGACTTGGGGCAGACCGGCGTAAGGCGTGGTGAATTCGAGATACTGCTTGGTCTCCCTGTTCTCGAAATTGTAGGAGCCGCAGAAATAATCTTCCGTGCCCGTCCCGCAAATCGTCGGCCACTCCTTGTCACCATCCATATAGAATTTGATTTCGCCTTCGCCCCACCAGCCGCAATTATTGACACCCCACGCCATATAGATGCCAACCAACTGGCCCTGGCCCTTGATGCCATCGACGATGGTATAAACCTCCTTGTAGGGAAGGGGATTGGTCCGTCGAAATTGAGCGTGAAAATAGGCACAGTCCTCCGGAACATCCGTCAGGGTGTAGTTGATCTGATAATAGAGCATCATCGGGTCAAAACCGATATTCGTGAACGTAATGCGACAACGTTTACGAAAAGGCATCTCCCAGTAGCAGTTGAAGGCGCTTCCCGGATTTACGCAGACCGCCAGTGAAGCTACCTGGGCGAATTTACCCCAACCGCAAGCAAAGAAATCGCCGACCGGGCATTCGACGGAAGGCTGCTCTTGATCATCCCAATAAATGCGGATGATGCTGAAACGCCAGTTGCCCGTGGGCGTCATCCAGATTTGTTGAATGGCGCCCGAGCCTTCGATGTTGGCGATCTCACGGCACTCGCCCGGCTTGATCTCAATGCACGGGGATATCTTCCAGCCCACGCCGAGGTCACGGGCGCATTCCGCGTTGCGGCCTTCCGTGGCCATGCCGCCTTTGCCTTTTTCTCCGGTGAAATTTTCCGGGCTGATCGAACGCGTGACGGCCCTGGACAGGCGAGACAGGTTGCCCACGTGGGATCCCAATCCATTGAAAGGCAGGGTGCTCATGGCCAAACCTTGCCAGATCATCCTGTTGACGGGAATAGAGGATGTCTGCAAAAGTTTGTCATATTTTAAGCATGAAAAGCTTTAAGCTGGCCATTACCCGGGGAAATCCCGATGCGGAGTTTCAGATTCATCGCTGCGGCCATCATGAAAAAATGGATCCCGGCATGGTCGATCGTCGAGAGGGAACGGGAGACTATCTCTTCATGCTCTTTCATTCGGAAGTGCATGTTCGATCCAGCGAGGGAGAAGATATTTGGTCCACGCCTTCTTTCATGGTCTGGACGCCATCAGATAGCCATTATTACGGTAACGTTGAAGCCAGTTGGGACCACTCCTGGTTCCATTGTTCGGGAAAAAATGTTGCTTCCAGCCTGAGGGCTTGTGGGCTTCCGGTCCGAAAACGCATTGAAGTCAGCGATTCCTCCCACATGGAGCATTTTCTTCTCGAGGCGGCGGCGGAATTGAATAGTTGGAGTCGGCCCGACCCCAAAATTCTCCAAAATCTATTCGAGAACTTCATCCGAGCGCTCTTCCGGCAGGCTTTCCAAAAGTCAGCGCGGGTTGCTCCCTCTCGACTTCTGGCGATTCGTTCCCATGCCGAGCAACATTTTCATGAGCAACTTAGCTTGAAGGATTTGGCCCGATCGGCAGGCTGGTCCGAACCTCATCTTTGCGGCGAGTTCCGTCGATTTTTCGGCATCCCGCTCATGCAATTTGTGCAGGCGTTGAGGATGAACCAGGCGACTTACCTCCTGCGCGATCATAACCGCAGGATCGGCGAAATTGCCGAGGCCGTCGGGTATTCCGATCTCTTCACCTTCTCGAAAATGTTCAAGAGACACTTCGGCATGAGTCCAAAAAAATTCCGCGAGCTTAACTCATCCAACGCCGGTGTCGCTATCGAACGGCGCTCGGTTAACTTGTTATCTACGAGGAGTCGGCGAAAGCCTTGATAACTCCAATTTAAATAACAAGCTTGAATCGAATCTTGTTACGTTCTGAACCCACCCTGACTGCCGCTTCCGACCTCGAAAAACAAGGGCATGTTCGCTCAAAATCAACGAAGCCTTGTCACGATCGAGTTAGCTTAATGTTTGCCGACATCTTGTTTTTCCCAAGACAGGATCCGATAACGGTGCGGTGTGAAGGATCCCTTGCGGCTCACCAACCCAGCTTCATCTTTCCATTCGAGGGTAACCTCATTGAACGTGCCGTTCTCGTGATCAAAGGAAATGCCGTCGTCCTCCCATAGGACGATTTTTTCAGGAGATTCTCCGTAAACGCGAATATCGACATCGAAGACCGTATTGTCCGCGCAATGCGAGAAAGGACGAGCCAGCGGCAAAAGACAGTTGTCGCGCACGAAAAGGGGGATTCTCTCCAACGGCGCCGGAACCATTATTTCCTGTCCGCCCTGGAATTGCTCTCCCGTCCAGAAGCAATGCCATTTCCCCTCGGGAAAATAGACGCTGCGTTCTGTTTGCCCCAAGAAAGCGGGCGCGACCAAAAGAGAGAAGCCAACCAAAAAAATATCGTCCACTGGATAGAAGTGAGCGTCCTCAGGATAGTCGACCACCAAGGGCCGAAACGGAGGAGCGCCGGTGCGACGATACACGGCGAAGGCCGCGTAGAGATAGGGAATCAGCCGCATCCGAAGCTGGATGAGCTCGCGGCAAATCGTTTCCACCTTTTCCCATCCCGATGCAAAAGAGCCGGCGTTATTTTTTTCAATATCGACCTGTTTCCAGGGCGGATTTCGGATCATCCAGCCGTTGATCAAGGCTTGGGGAGAAAGTATAACCAATTGCATGCGGCGGATGAGATCCTCAGTCGATTCGCATTGGCGCACTTCCGGACACCACAACAATCCACTCAGGCCAGCCGTCAAGATGCCGCGCGTAAAATCACGATGATCGTAAAGATCGCTGTAGAGCACTGAGGAATAAGGCGCGGCCAAAGCGTGGGAGGAACGAACTTCGCCGCATTCACGACGATTTTCAGTGCGAAACGCTTTCGTGATGGCTTGTTGATAGAGAATCCCGAAGAGCGAGTGCATCTGCTCGCCATCCAAACCGGAAGGAAATTGGCTGCATTCCGGGAAAGACCAGGGACTATGAATAAAATCCGAGTTATCACACTCGTCCAACTTGAATCCCGCAATGCCCCTGGAAACAAATTGTTCTTGATGATAATCCGCAAATATCTGGCGTGTCCGGGCCTGTGCGAAATCAGGAACCAGGCCGCTCCACACAGCCAAGTCTCCGGATTGATTTTTAAGTTGAAGGTACAAGGGAGATGTCGGATGAACAAAAGCGTGTTCCCAGAGGTTGATCCGATAACCGAGGGCCTTAGCCTCTTCTATAAGGCGGTCTGGTTGTGGAAAGCGGTTGCTCCATAAAAAAGAACACGAATAAGCCTGTGTCTGCCAGCCGGGTTCAAGGCCGAGAATGTCGCAGGGGATTTCGCGCTCCCGGAATTCACGTGCTAATTTCATGACATCGTCCTGAGTCGATGGGCCATAACACCGATACCAGAATCCCAGTGCGCGCATGGCTGGCAGGCAACCGCCCCCGGAAAATAAGTTATACCGCTGCAGCGCGGTCTTTAAGTCCGGGCCGCCAAAGATGTAGAGGTCGATGCCGGAAGCAGAGGGCACTTCGATCAAAGCCTCACTCTTTTTCAAGGAGCGGGCGGCGTAAAGTTCATCGGTTGTGGTGCCAACTCCACTTTCTGCAGTTTTCGATTCCATCGGGTCTGAGGGGCCTTGATGCGAGCCAAGCCAAAAATTGGCGTAGCGGGCCGTATCGACGAAGACACCGTAACCTCGAGTCGATAGGAAAAACGGCACAGGCGCATGCGAGTCGCCGGTATCGGCCATCGGATCGCTATTCACCCGTAACTGTCTTTTCTTTCCTGTCTGATCAACGGACTTTAATTGCAAGCCCATGCCGAACAGATGTTCATCCGGCACCAGGGGCAATCGCACCAATACGCCGCGAGGCGTCAGTCGAAAGGAAATCGAATCCTCTGCGAACGAGGGCAACGCTGTTTCCGGCAAGGCGTCCAAGGCCTTCGTTTGAATCTGCCGCATTCTAAATGCGGTGGGCACTGTCTGTTCCGGTTGGCCCAACCGTACACGCCAAATTCCGCCGGCGATCTGTTCGGGCCGCCCACCCGTCTGATCGCGCAAGGATGAATTCATAAGACACGAGCCTACGAATAAATGCCCGGAACGTCCTATCGAAAAGAGGCGACAAGCTCTGAAGACGAGGTCATTTCAGCCAGGACTTCCCGGAGCCGTGTCAGGTCGGACGGCTTTGCCGTCCCCGGGCGGCATGCCAACTGCCGTATGCCTAGATTCGGCCAGATGCCCTGGCTCAGAAAGCGCTGCCCGTGGTTGATCAAATCTGCGATGATCGGAACATCGGCGCTTCCGTTGTCGTGCTCCAGAGTAATATGTTCCGGGGCGACGTTCTCGATCGTCTCACTGGAGATGTAAGTTAAGCCATTAAGATGAACAAAAGACCGGCAATCTTCCAGCGTTATGGAAGGGCGTTCCGTCTCGCCACGAAGATAACGGTAGTGATCCAGGTGATTCATAATGGGAGTATCGAACGGGTCTACGTTGACCGCTTCCTGCCGGCCATCGTTCCAGATGATTTCGCCTGCATTGCCTGCTTCATAGAGGATCGTGGCACGTTCGCAAACCACGGTTTCCGTATTAACCTCGCTTTCCCGGCAGGCGTGCGAAACAACCAGCCTTAGTTGCACGCCACTGACGAGCGCCTCGACAAAAAACGTGTCGGCGCCTTCGATGGCGTGGGCGCGATAGAGGCGGGCTCGCACTTCCGTCGTCGTTCCCCACGAAATAAGAGAACGATCTCCGACCCAAAATAGCAGATTGTGAACAAAATGACTCAGTGCATTGCCGAAACAGGAATCAAGCACGAGTTGGTTCCCGATCAGGAGGCGGCCACTCCAATTGTTTCGCTGGAAATAAGTGTTGGGCCTTCTCCAAAATCCTAGAAAGCTGGAGCTTTGAATCGCGCCGAATTCACCGGCAAGCATGCGCTGTTTAATGGCAAGACGGGCGGGCTCGATAATATAATTAAATCCCACCAGCGTTTTCTTTTTTGCACTGCAATCCGTCTCGATCATGTGTTCAAGCTCACTTTCATCGAGAGTGGGCGGTTTTTCCAGGTAGCAGGGAATTCCTGCCTCCACGCAGGCGCGATGCATTTCCGCATGTAAAGCCAGGGGGGTGGGGATGACGATGAGATCGAGTTTGTGCGCGTAAGCCTGCAGCATGGATCGATAGTGATCGAAAAAGGCCACGCCGCGGTTGGAGAGATTCAGGGATAGTTTTTCGCTGGCAGAGATAATCGGGTCGCACGTGCAAACCAAGCGCGCTTCATTTTGCGCTTCCAGGCGTAAAACGGCGTGGTGATGCGTATTCGCATAGCCTCCGAGACCGATGATTCCGATGCGAATGGGCGTCTTCTTGCTCATGCTCGTAAGTGATGCCCGGGGAATAATAAGAACGAAAACGCATATATAAACATTGCGAATGGCAATGCTGATATTATCAGAAATAGGTTAGTATTTATTAAAGTTGGCATGGCCCCGGCGTAGTTTTTTATTCTATATGTCGGGCTGCGATACTAACATTAAACTCGTAATTAGTTCATAAATAAATTATGCGCTATTTAACGTGCTAACCAAAAAAAGGCTTTACGCTGACTTCATTGCGAGCAAATTCCCCATTCCATCACAAAAGTTAAATCGCCGGTCCTTCCCTCGGCGCGCAGACTCAACTGCTTTCTTAAAATGCTGATTTCCAAATCATATCTCCTTGGCGTCTTCTTGCTGATTTCGGTTTCACCCTTGTTCGGACACGTCGCGCTACCTGCGATTTTTTCGGATCATATGGTGCTACAGCGTCAGATGAAAATTCCCGTCTGGGGCACGGCCGCCCCGGGGGAACGCGTGACAGTCGCGTTTAACGATCAACGATCGGATGCCGTCGCCGACGCCAATGGTCTATGGAAAGTAACGCTTCCTGCGATGGAGGCGGGCGGTCCATACGTCCTGACGGCCACGGGGAACGATGCCGTGACGATCAATGACGTTTTGATCGGCGAGGTCTGGCTTTTTTCCGGTCAATCAAACATGGAGTGGGGGACGGGCTACGTAGTCAATCACGAGCAGGAAATTCCGGCGGCTAATTATCCCCAGATTCGACTCTGCCAGATTCCCCATACGGTGAAGGACCAGCCGGCGACGGACGTAGCTGCGTCGTGGGCCCCCTGCACTCCCGATAGTGTCTTCAAATTTTCGGCCGTGGCCTATTTTACGGGCCGGGAATTGTATAAAAAACTGAACGTGCCCATCGGCTTGATTCAAGTGAGCTGGAGCGGGACCAACATCGAGGGATGGATGCCCGGGGAGGCGCTCCAGTCTGATCCTGACTTTAAGCCTCTGCAGGATCGCTGGAGTAAAGTCCTGCAGGCTTATCCGCAGGCCAAAGCCGACTTCGATGCGAAACTTCCCGATTTAACCAAGACTTGGCAAGAGGCCTCCGACAAGGCCAAGGCGGAAGGAAAACCAATCCCTCCGGAACCGAAACCGCCGGAAGGCCCGGGCTCGCGCTATTCGCCAGCAGGCATTTTTGATGGAGCAGTTTTTCCCCTGGCCCCTTTTGCCTTGCGCGGAATCGTGTGGTATCAGGGTGAAAATAACACCGCTTGGGCCTTCCTGTATCGCAAGGAATTAAAGGCCTTGATCACGGGCTGGCGACAACTCTGGGATGAAGGTGATCTCCCCTTCATCATTATTCAGCTCCCAAGCGCGTCGCCCTTGCCTCCAACTACCACGAGCCGGTGGGCAGAATTGCGGGAATCTCAGTTCAAAGCGCTCGATCTGCCGAATACCGGCATGGCGGTTACGATCGATCTCGGCGATCCGTTGCATCACGAGAATCTTCATCCCAAAAACAAGCAGGATGTCGGGCTGCGCACCGCCTTGGTGGCGGAGAAGTTGGCCTACGGCATGGATGTGATCGCGAGCGGACCCGTTTTTAAAACCACAACGAATGCAGGTGATTCGATCCGCGTCCAATTCGACAATGCGGATGGCCTCAAGACGAAAGATGGGAGTGCAGCCGTTACCGGATTTGAGATGGCAGGGGATGATAAAAAATATCTTCCCGCCGTGGGAACAATCGATGGCGACAGTATTGTTCTTCATGCTGACGGTCTACAGAACCCACAGACAGTGCGCTACGACTGGGCCAATTATGCCGAGGGAAATCTCTATAACGGAGCTGGTCTTCCCGCCCGCCCCTTTCGGACCGACGACTTTCCCTTGGAAACGGTGAGCGCCAAGTGAATCGGTAATCATCTCTAAAAATCATGAAAATATCGGGCAAATCTGTCTGTCATATCATCGCCTGCTCTTCGGTCTACGCGATCTCTGCCGGCTTTCCGGTTTTATCGCAGACGCTTCAGCCGATTGTGGATTTTAATTTTGATCACAACCCTACAGGGGCTACCGAACACATTCGGGTCCGAGGGGACGAACGTTCTTTTGATGGGAGGCGTTCCCGAGGGATCGCTTAACCTGGGAGTCAACGGCTCCTCTGTTACCAGTCTCCCGGCCTACACGGCAAAGGGTGACTGGATATTTTTCGCCGTCAGTTACAACAGCCTTAGCCCGGCCGATAACGTTATCTTTTACGTTGGAAATAAGACGACTCCCGTTTCCGTCGTAGGCACTTATCCGTTGACCAAGCAGCCTGCCGCCAGCTTTAACGCCATCTGTATCGGGAACCGAAATTCGCGTGATCGGCCCTTCTCGGGATAGATCGATGAATTTAAAATTTTCGGTTCCGCTGACGATGCAACGGGTGCACTTCCTCAAGATCAAATTCAAATTTTATGCACCGCAGGCCAAGGAGCCTCGTCAGCCTCCAGCCCGACCGCCACCGGGCACTAAGAATTTCAGAGAGATAAGTTGTCTTTGGTGATTCCAATGTAGTTGCAATAAGCAACATGTTCATTTGTCTTTGGATCAAGCGGTTGCAACTTATTCGGCTTTTGTTTTCATCTGAGAAGTGACCTTTGGTTAACGTGATAACCAGCGTCCGTTTTGACTCTATCCTCCCCCACGTAGTACCTTGCACAGCATTCAATCCATTGTTTAACAGTGGAAATGAAAAACAAAACTTATGACTTTTCCTCAAAGCAGATCCAGACAGGCGGGCTTTTCCCTGATGGAATTGCTCGTTGTCATAACCATCATTGCCATCCTGACGGCGGCGGGTGGTCCTGCCTTGTCGGCATTGACCGCCAGTGGGGGCGCCAATCAAAACATATCGCAGCTTAGTGGAATTTTGGAGCAGGCGCGCGAATATGCCGTCGCCCAGAACACGTATGTCTGGGTCGCCTTTAACACCTCGGTTGCGTCCAATGGAACCAAGCAAGTGTCCGTCGCAGTTGTCGCTTCAACCGACGGAACGGATCCCGCCACGACGAGCGGTCAACCCTCGTGGCAGACAAACAACTACGGCACGATTCCGGGGACAGGACTGGCCCTCCTGAATAAAGTTATGACCTTGAAGCAGCTCAGTTTTCCGACTGCCGCCAACGTTGCGAACCCTCCCGCATTGCCCTCCATCTCCGGTTCTCCCGGCAGCATCAACGACAGTACCACCAATGGCGGTACCGGTTACTTTTCGATCCAAGTCCCAAGTGGCGCCGTACAAAACTTTATCCCGGGAATTGAATTTATTCCTTCCGGCCAAGTACGCAATAGCAGCATTCCCGTCACTGTCATTGATCTCTACCTCGAGCCCCAAAAAGGAACCGCCGACGATACCAAAAACGTCGCGGTACTCCGCATGAACGGATTGACAGGAGAGACCGTGGTTTATCGCTGACGATCTCATGCGGTAGAGAATCACCACGTGAAAAATGCCTTGGTACTAATAGCGATGTTTTACAATGTACCTGCTTTGTGACAGCAAGGCCAAATCGACAGGAACGTCCCTTGAGAAAGATGGCCTTTAAGACCCGCCAGGTGAGAAGAGCCTTCAGCTTGGTTGAAGTCGTCTTGGCCATTGCGATTTGTTCCTTCTCGCTCATTGCCATCCTGGGACTTTTTACCACGGGGCTGCAATCCACTCGCGATTCCGAGCAACAAATTCAGGCGGCCAATCTCGCCTCAACGTTGATTTCCATGCGGATGGCTTCGCCGACTAACACCTTTTCCAGTTTGCCCAATTTCGCCATTCCAGCTTCTGCCATGACTAAAGGCTTTGCCTCGGCCTATACCGGCAATGTCTATGTGGGATCCGATGGCCAGACCAACACGATTGGAAATGCTGTTTATAGAATTAGCTGTTCGGCTGGCACCAATTCTCTAACGGGAACCGGTACGGCGCAGGTCTACATCATGTTAAGTTGGCCGCCACAAGCAACGGCAACAACGGCAGCGGGACGCTATGAAATTATCACGGACATCCCGCTGCGCTAAGACGCGCCCTCGGGTGCGGTCTGCGAATGGCTTCACCCTGGTGGAGGTCTTGGTCTCCATCACGATATTAGTGGTCATCGTCCTCCTCTTTGGGCAAATGCTCGCCATCATGAGCAAAGCGTGGATCTACGGGCGGGAAAGAACCAACAACTTTACCAAGGCCCGCGCCATGTTGGAACTCATCGCGCAGGATGTTCAGTCGGGTGTCTTTCGCCCCGATTTAACCGCATTCCCCACGAGCGGGAGTAGCGCCAGTCTGGAATTCTATACCATGCGACCGGGTATTCCCGCCTCGGGTACGCAAGCCAACCAACTGCGCACGGTCTCCGTCGTCCAATATATATTCGCCCCCAACGCGCTGCAGCGGGGAGACAGTTCGATCCTATGGGCCGGTGAGGGGAGCAGCCCCGCCTTCAATTCCTCGTCCTTTCCCGCCACGCCAACGGCGCGCGACACGGCGCCCGGCGTTGTCGCATTTCAATTTCTCTTTATTCAGGCCGATGGAACTTTCAGCACCACCTATACGCCGCTTGTTTCGGGAGGTGTTTTGAGCCCCAATCCGACTCGAGCCATCAGTATTGCGCTCGCGGTCATCGATGACTCGACCTTGAAGCAGCTCACAGCGGCCCAGTTAACTGCAATCAACACCAGTTTAACCACGCCCCCCGTACTTCCCGTCGCGCCTCTGCACAGCGTGAAAGCCTACTGGGACACTTATTTGAATGGAACCACCATGCCGTGGGCCAGCTATCCCAAGGGTCTGGGGTTCGGTCTCGCTACTTTTGAACGTTATGTCTCACTCCCCAACGCTCCCTAAAATGGTCCGTCTCCCCATCCGCACCGGAAAGCGCAGCTTTGCTCTCGTGGCGACACTCGCGTTGCTGGCCATTGCTACCATTCTCCTGGTTATCTTCGTTAGCTCCACGGGCCTCGATCGCTCGGCCAGTTACAGCTACAGCCAGTCAGTCAAGGCGGACCAGGTTGCCCTGGGTGGACTGCACCTCATCGTCGCCCAGTTGCAGGCTGAAATGTCCAAGGATGTTCTGCCGGACACCAACGGCGTCGCCAGTCCCTACGTCCCTCTCTACACCAACATTAGTTCGGCAAATATTCTGCCGCAGGCCAACGTCACCAATTCGGCCTTGCCTATCCTGGTGAAAATGAGCACGAACGAGCCTTTCTTCACCGGCACGCTCGCGAACGGCGGTCTCCAGGCCACCACCCCTGTCATCAGTACCACGGCGCCATCGATCAATGGTCGCTCGGTCAGCACCAACATCTGGAATCAAACCTATTTCGGCCAGTATCCCAATTCCGCTTCCGTGCCTTATTGGGTTCTTATGACGCGAAATGGTCCGGCAACGGCGGCCACTTTCGGTGCCTCGGGCAGCACTGCAAACAATTCGACCGCGGGCAACAACAGCTACGTTTTGGGCCGGATCGCCTACGCGATTTACGATGAAGGCCAACTCCTCGACATCACCACCGCGGGTTATCCCGACGCCAACAGTACAACCCCGCTAAGCGCCGCCCAATTATCCCAAATCAAAGGCACACTCGCCGGCGCCGATCTCACCCAAGTCGGCATCACCAACACCGCGGCCTTTATCCAATGGCGTAACTCCGCCAGCACATCCACCGCTAGCAATTACGTCTACTTCGTGACCAACTTCGCCTCCACCAACGGCTATCAACAAGTCTACCCTGGAGATTCCACATTCCTCAGTCGGCAGGACTTGATCAAGGCCGCGCAAAGCGGCACCGCCGGTTTGACCAATACCGCCCTGCCCAATCTCACCACCTTCACCCGCGAACTCAACGCACCGAGTTGGGCTCCCAGCTTGAATGGCTCGACTGGTGTCCCCAAGGCAGGCTTTGGCGCCACGGAGTACGCCTACGCCAACAACGCCAGAACCTTGAAGACATCGCCCTTTCTTACGACGATCGGAGTGAACACCGAAGGCAAACAGAATCCCAACCCGTTTATTCCCTTTGTGCGCTATGTCAATGGAGGCACGGTCACCGGCTATCATTCGGATGGTTCGACCTACACCTATACCGTCAACGCGGGTGACTCGGTCGTGCAACACCGCTTTCCGCTTGATCGACTAAATTGGGTAACGCCCAAGGGGCCGAGCGCGCTGCTTTCACCTGGCGATCCGTTTTATAATCCCGGTGGGACGATTAAAGCGATCCAGGCTTGTTTCGGCCTTTATTGGGCCGCATCGGAAAATCTGGGCAATACCACCAGCCCCGATATCGATTCGTCGTGGAGCGGTATCATGCTTTGGAAGTATGTCGGGTCGACAGCAACCTTGCCTGCCAGCGAAACGCAGGTTTCGACAGCATTCCTGTCACCGATTGAGAATCTGACCGACGTCGCGAACGAAGCAGCAGGCCCGCGAGAGCCCAATTTCTTTGAACTGCTGCAGGCAGGTGTTCTCTCCGGATCGCTTGGGAATAATATTGGCCTGGCATCCGGCAGCTCCGGTAATAAATTTCAAAATATCGAGAATTTGTTGCAAGGTTATTCCGACTACCAGCTCCTCCGCATCGGTGCCAACATAATCTCGCAAGTACAGCCCCAAGCTTACCCCATTAACATTGAATATAACCAATCGGGAATTTCACTGGTGGCCTCGGGTGTGGCCAATCTGCCTTATCTTAGCGCATTGAAGTTTGCCGAAGGAGTGGACGGAGCTACGTCGGGCACGTCGTCCACCTCGGTCACACCCATGGCGACCTACGGACTCGTGCAACTTTGGAACCCGCATCAACAAACAACCTCCGGCGTGGTGCGTCCCAACGTCCGCCTTTATATTCAAGGCTCTGTCGCGCTTGGCTCCGGTTGGGCTACTGGTAATCCGGCTTTAACCGTGACTGGCGCGAATGGACCGATTTATGGGCCGACTTACACGTTGGCGACAACCACGAGTTCGACGCCCTGTTATGTTCAGCTCGTCAATACCCCTGGTTCTTCGGTAGGCGTAAATGGCTTTCTCAATCCCTTTGCGATCACTGTGGGGGATGTATCCACATCCTTCGCTCCCACTCCCGCCTACACCTCCACTACTGCAGGATGGACCTCATCGACGTCCGCATTGACCTATCAATCTCTGACGACCACAACGTATCCGGATAGCGGCGTCACGTACGAAGCACTCCGATTTCCCAACGTAAATCTGACCTTGCAGCAATCCGGAAGCGCCATCCCAGGAGACACCACTAATGGGCCCGAGTACACCGGCGACGGCCAGGTCCATTTCTCGACCTACCTGGGCGGTTCACAGGCTGGCTCGTCAGCAACTGCAGCATCGAGATTTCAGATGATGATGAAATATCAGGACCCAAACGACGCGACCGGGAACACGTGGATTCCCTACGATTATTGGTCCGGCAATAGTTCAACACAGACGTGGTGGACGCAATTCGTTTTATCCGGTCCTACTATTAGTCCGGCGCTTAATAGTGCCAAAACCTCAGTTACGGGTCCCCCCTATGCTCCCTTGCCCACGGTCGACCAGACGATGCATTCCACCTTTATTGCCACAGGCCTCCGCTATCATAGCGGGCTAATGTTAAATGCGGATCCCCGCACAACCCGCTTTAGCATTTTCCCAATGTCGGGTGACGATCCTAATGCAAACGCGGCCGCTCCATTTGGGAGCATCTGCAATCCGATGATCGATTCCATCTGGTCGGGAAGTGCCAACACCACTGCTCCATTTAATATCTGCGGCATCGGTGGAGCCGGTTCCATTGTTGGCGGAGCTCCTGGTTTGCAGGGTGGATTGAACCTTGTGCCTACTGGCTTTACCGACTGGTTCCTACCGGCCTATTTGCCCCGGAACAACACCCCATTGAACCCGTCGGGTAGCAACCCTTTTTACGCCAATATTGCGGGAACTGGTCCCAGCACGTATTTCACCGCCTATCAAGACCCCGACGGCATTCAGCGCATTGGCGACAGTGGTCTCTTTCCCACCGCAAATCCGAGCATCGGAACTCCCAGCACTGGAAATCCCTATTACGATCCCAGCGACTTGGCCAGCACGAGTGGCCAGCGCACGGGAGACCGTCCCATGATCCTCAACCGTCCCTTCGCCGGCGTAGGCGAGTTGGGCTATGTTTGCCGGGATAATCCTTGGCGGAGTCTCGACTTTTTCTCGGTTTTCAACGGGGTTTCCACCAGTGCCGATTCGGGTCTGCTCGACTTATTTACGGTGACCGATAGTCCCAACACCGTGGTCGCGGGGCGCGTTGACCTGAACACGAAAAATCCCCTGGTACTGCAGGCAATTTTGAGTGGTACGACGGCTGATTCGACGGGAAATACGATGAACAGCCCCTACAATATCAACAATCCTGCGGGGATGGCGAATGCCCTGGTCAACTACACCGCGACAAATCCTTTAGTGAACAAGGACCAACTCGTTACTAAATTTAATCCCACGCTTCCCACCGGGGGCACTGCCAGCACTCCTTTCGGCAGCACGGACGAGCAAAACGTAAAGCCCTTCCGCGAGGCCTTCGTCCGCTCCCTGGCCGATGTCGGTCAGGCCCGGACATGGAACCTTTTGATCGATTTGGTCGCTCAAGCCGGAAAATATCCACCATCTGCAACCACGCCCGACCAATTTGAAGTCGAGGGACAGCGCCATTATTGGCTTCACGTTGCTGTTGATCGATTTACAGGCAAAATCATTGATCGCCAGCTCGAAGTCGTAGGGCCCTGAAACGCGTGGCTAAAGTCCTTATAGTTAACTTGATAACTTCCGCGTTTATTGACCGTTAGAGCGCAGATGGATAACTTGAGCAATAAGTAAAAGGTGTTTTCTTAATACATAAGACAACATCTGATTAGTAGATTGTTTGGGTCCATACGCAAGGTTACTCGCTCAGGGATATGAAATTTTCAGACCAAAAAGCAGGCGCGATATTGAGCCATTCTCTTCGGCGTACGCTGAGATTCCTCGAGGGCATTTAAAGGTCTGAACCCAGTTAACGTGATATCCTTCGAGTTCGTTGACCCTTAAGTAATAATTAACGTAACATCTCCCTCTCGAAATAAAAGAACGTCTCTCTAATTAAAGTAGTTGAAAATACAGTTTGGAGATATTTGAAATAATTTTTAACAGTCACCCAAAAAGTAAAAATGAAAAATCAAAAATTTGTTGCCAGCCGCACTGTTTCGACGCTTACGGCCCTTGCGTTTGCTTTCATCTCGGGATCATCCGCGTTTGCGGGCTCTGGTACATGGAGTGGCGCCAGCGGTACGGATGCGAATTGGAGTACGGCGGGTAATTGGACCACGGCCACCCCTGGAGCAACGACAGGGACGACGAACACCGACACGGCGACCTTCAATTTGGCTGCACCTGCTTTCGGGACCGGGGCCAATCCTGTGGGCGTCGATAGCGGACGTAATCTCCAGAATATTACCTTTGATACCAATGCAGGTTCTTACGTCATTGGAACGGCGGGTGGAGTTAATGCCCTGACGCTGACTTCGACGGGAACTATTTCGCTCGCATCGACCATGACGAGTGGCAATACCGAAACATTCAATGCACCGCTCCTTTTGGAAGGCAATTATGTGTTCAGCAATAATTCGCCGACGCTCTCCTCGGCGCTGCAAATCGCCGGCCCTGTCACGGGCGTTACTGGTACGACGGTTCTGACCTTGGGAGGCTCGAACTTGAATACCAATAACGTCATTAGTGGCGCCATTAGCCCTGGCGCATCCACGATGAGCGTTACGAAAAGTGGTGTCGGTTACTGGGACTTAACCGGTAGTAATTCCTATACGGGAGGAACGACGATCAGTGGTGGCACCCTGAGCATGGGCAATGCGAGCGCCTTGGGTAGTGGTCAAATTACTTTAGGTGGAGGAACGCTCTCCGCTGATTCGAGCGTCTCTCTCTCTAATAATATTGTCGTTGGAAGTTTGGCGAGTCCCGGATTTGTCGGGGGCTCGCATAGCATCGCCACCAGCGGCACTCTTGTCTTCAACGGCTTTGGGTCAACCCCTCTCACTTTAACCAACAACATGACTGGCGGAGCTACTTTTAGCGTGACCGGAAACACCTATCTGGCCAATAGCGGCAGCTCGCCGGGAGGAGCAATTTTCACCGGCTTAGGTACCACTTCGTTGATGGATATTTATGGTGGACCTGGCCTTAGTTCAGGTATTGCGAGTAGCCTTGGTTATTACGGATCGGGGACGTTGAATTTGAACGGTCAAGATCTTGTCACGGGTGGAGCGATCAACCTGTTGGGTGGTACGGTGAACCTGAATTATACCGGTTCAGGCGGTGGTGGTAATTTGGGCAGCGGGAACTTTTTGTTCCTCGGATCCAACTTGGTGCTCAATGGCGGCACGGGCAATGTGGAAAATGTGGCTAACACCACCGTAGCCGGAAATACGAATATATCGTATGCGGCCAGCATTACGGCCTCGCCGGGCAGCGGCAATACCATCAATCTCGGGAACCTATTTACAGGTACAGGCGGGGCTATCAGTCTCATTAATTTCCAGCCCGGTGTGGCCCTGACCACGACAGCCAGTGGCGCTCCCGGTATTAGTGGCTCCGGAAACACCGGTTTCCTTGGAGGATGGGCGGTCGCGGGCAATGGGGTTACGGAAGATTGGGCCACTAATCTCACGGCATCAACGGGAGGTACCGCGATTGTGGGTCTTCCGACCACCAACTACGCCCTGATGACCGCCGGTTCCTCCGCCCAAGGTCAGGAACTTTTGCTCAATGGCGGCGGTGCGCCCCTGATCAACGGCTCGATCGGCAGTATCACTTCCGTCAAAATTGACGGCAGCAATAGTACGGCGGCGGGAAGCCTCTCCTTCAACCGAAGTAACAGCATAACTAACTTTTTTAATGCGATCTCTTTTCTTTACACGGGCGTGGCCAACTTTGCCATTAACGGGTCTCCCATTGTAGAAAACTACAATTCTTCCTCCACCGTCAGCACGCACATCTATATCGAGCAATACGGCACGGGAACTCTGACGATTAACAACACCATTTACGGTGCGGCTTATTATTCGACTTCCAACCAAACGATCACCGGCGTTTCCAACGGGCAGACTGGCTCTCCCAATCTTGGAGGAGGCGACCTCGAAAAAGGCGGACCTGGAACCTTGATCCTTACCGCCGCTAACAACTACCAGGGTAACACGTATGTGGATGGGGGTACGCTCTCGATCAGTTCCGATGCCAACATCGGCGGTGTTCAGGGCACTCTCACTTTGACAGCCCCCGCATCGGCATCCACAACGGTGACAGTGACGGGAGTTCCCACCAACGAGACCTTGGTGGGCGCATCCTTCCTGGGATCGGTCATCACAAGGCAAAGCGTGTCCACGACGCCGGGCGTCGCGGGTGGCACGGTGACGCTCACCCTGGCCAGTCCGGTTACAAGTAGCACGGGCACCTTTTCCTATGCCAACGGTCAGCAGCAGCTTGAACTTGACGGTGGTACCTTACAGGTCACTGGAACGCCCTTCACGCTGGGAGAAATCAATGGCACGGTGGCGAACTATCGTCCCATTCTCCTCGGGCCGAATGGCGGTACGATTAACGTCACAGGTACGGATATCCTGACCGTGGCTGGTAACGTGACGGGGCCTGCGAGTGGAACGGGAGTTCTGAACACGGGCGCCTTGACCATGATGGGGCCCGGCACGCTCATTCTCTCCGGCACGGATACTTACGTGGGGGGTACGACTGTTACGGGAGGTGGTACTCTCGAGTTGAGCTTCAACACGGCGAACGGTGCTCCTCCGGTGAACAATATTCTATCTGCGACGGGCGCTATCACCCTCAACGGGGGAACGCTCAATATCAGTGGCGCCGCAACTGCGATCGCCAATTCCCAAACCGTCGCGAGCATGGCGGTCAGCGGGGGCAATAATACCATCTCGCTAACCAAAAATAGCGCGACGTCCGTCGGGCTCACGGTGTCGAATGGGGCCTTCACACGCGCCGCGGGGAGCACTATTGATTTTGCCCCTGCGACAGGAACCAGCGTTACCCTCACGGGAAACGCCAACAATCCGTTCCTCGGTACTTATGCCTATTTCGGCAGTGGAACGACTGAGACCTACGCCGGCACCAGCGGCACCGGTGCAGTTCAGGCCGCCACGCTGACTGCGGCCACCGGCGTCAATAGCTTCACTTCACCAACCGCAAATTATGCGTACACCTCGCCCGGAACGCCGGATATGCTGACCGCCAGCCGGACGGCCAATTCCGCCGTTTTCTCCACGACTGGCGCGCAGACGATTGATCTCGGCGCCAGCGGCGCGAACACCCTGACTCTGAATGGTCTTTTGAACACCAACGGTGCGCTGACCATCCAACGCACCGGGGGCACCGGCACGGTCGCCATCGGTTCCAATAACGAGCTCGTTATCGGTGGTACTTCCAATATCACCATTTCCGCGCCTATCAGCGGCGCAGGTGGCGCCCTGACGGACAGCCTTAACGGTACGCTCACCCTCTCCGGCGCAAACACGTACAACGGCCTCACGACGGTCAACTCGGGCACGCTGAGTCTCGCCGGGGGCTCGATGGCCGGCAGCATCATCACCAGTGGGACGGGATCCGGTATCGTCACGCAAGCGGCAGGCAATGTGATCTCCGGTGCGGGCACGACCTTCACGCAAGCCAGCACGGGCACATCGACCCTCGCCGGCTTGAACACCTACGGTGGCCTCACCTCGGTGACGAACGGCGAACTCGACTTGAACGCCTCGGGACAAGCCATCGCGGGCAACTTGGCGGTGAGCGGCGGTACGGTAAAGTTGCTGGCTGCGAGCCAGATCAATTCCGCCAGCAGCCTCTCAGTTAGTGGCGGGACATTGAATATCCAGAACTTTAGCCAGACGCTGGGCGGGGTGCAATTGACTGGCGGCATCATTTCGGGAACCACGGGCGTACTAACGAGTACCACCGCCTATGATATCGAAGGCGGAGCCGCCAATGTGATTCTCGGCGGTTCCGTCGGGTTGAACATGACGGGTGTTAATTCCGCGATCCTTTCCGGCGCGAACACCTACACTGGAGTCACGACCATCAGCTCCGGCACGCTGTACACGACGAACGTCGTCGTCACTTCTGGAGCAAGTAATTTGGGCAACGCGACCACTGCAGTCGTTCTCGGCGGGGCTACCTCGACCGGTACGTTGAGTTATACCGGCACCAATGCCACTTATACCCGTGGCTTCACGGTCAATGCGGGCGGTGGCGAAATAGATTCTTCTGCTACTGGGAAGTTGACCATCGGCACGGGCAACATTGACACCACCAGTGGCGGTCTTCTTACCATCGGCGGAGCGGGCAGTACCACAGTTAACAGCAATATCATCGGAGGCAGCGGTGGGCTGACCGATAACGCCTTTGGCACCGTGACCCTTGCGGGGGTTAACACCTACACAGGCGTGACGACGCTCGGCAACGGCATTCTCAATCTGGGCGGTGGCGGCGCCTTGTTCGGTGGTGGCAACATCACCTTCGCTGGCGGCACGCTGCAATACAGCGCTGCCAATAATGTCGATTACTCAAGCCGCATCGTTAATGGCGGCGCAGTCGGCCCCATCTTGATCGACACAAACGGCCAGGTTGTCACCTTCGCGTCTCCGTTGGCCAACAGCAATGTCGGCGGCTTGACCAAGCTGGGAACGGGAATGTTGGTCCTGGCGGGAGCGAACGCTTACACCGGAACGACGACAATTGCTGCCGGTGTCTTGAGTGCTTCCAATATCGTCGTGAGTGGCGGTACGAGCAGCCTGGGTAATTCGACCAGCGCCGTGGTTCTCGGCGGTGGTGAGCTAAGCTACACGGGTAACTCGGCGACCTACACACGTGGTTTCACGTTGACGGCAGCCAGTACCATTGACACCGCCACTGTGGGACAGACCCTGACGATCGGCACGAACAACATCACCGGAGCATTCACGACCACATTTGGCGGGTTCGGTAATACGACCGTCACCAGCGTCGTCGCGACAGGTGCCGGCGGCGTGACCAAAATCGGTGCGGGTAACCTGACCTTGGCCAATACGGATACCTTCACGGGCGCCGTCACGATCGATAGCGGCATCTTCCAGATTGGAAATGGCGCGCTCGGAAAGTTAAGCGCCACCGATGCGGTCACGTTCAACGGAGGCACGCTCAATGTCAACGAAGCGGCTGCTTCATCGCAAAATTTCGGAGCACTGACCTTCTCCGCCGGCGACGGCGTCGTCCAATCGACCTACGGAGGCACGGGTACGACGACGGAAACGTTCGCCTCGCTGGGAACTCGTGCGGCTGGAGCGACGGGGAATTTTGTCCTGTCTGGCACGGGGAGCACGGCGACGAATAATTTGATCGATATCACCGGCCTGACCGCCGGCCAGGAATTGGGAACGGGCTACTTCTTCAACGGTAGTTCATATGCTGTTTCCAATGCGGCCAATGGTCCGGTTCGCGGCATCGTTTACGGTTCCGACGCCAATGCGGTCACGAGCGGGGCGACGACAAGTGTGGGCGTTGGTAGCGCCACCACTTACCAACAGGTTACCGGCAACATCTCAGCGCAAGTAGCCGGCACGTTCCTCACCCTCAATCTGAGCGGCACGCCCAACTTTACCCTGGCCACGGGCGCCACGGTTAAGGTCGATGGCATCCTGAAGTCGGGTACGGGAGCTTCCACTATCAGTGGTGGCACGGCTTTGACCTCGGTGGCCAGTGGCGACGAGTTCGTCATTCGCACGGATACGGCGAGCGACTCGTTGAATATCAGCACTCCAATCACGGCCACAGGCACCAACGCGCTCACCAAGTCGGGCGCCGGCACCCTGACGCTCTCCGGCAATAATACGTACACCGGTGTGACCACGATCGACGGCGGCACGTTGAGCGCATCGAACATTGTTGTCGCTGCCGGAGCCAGCAATTTGGGTAATGCCACCAGCGCGGTGGTCCTCAATGGAGGTACCTTGAGCTACACCGGCGGCAACGCGAGTTACACGCGCGGCTTCACCGTTCTTGCCGGCGGCGGTGAGGTGGATACAACCAACTCGGCGACGACTCTGACCATTGGCGGCAACATCGTTGGTTCCAACGAAGGCCTTACTACCTTTGGCGGTGCGGGCAACGCGATTGCGACCGGCGTGATCAGTGGAAACGGCGGAGTGGCTAAAGTTGGCGCGGGGGCGGTGACCCTTTCCAATGTGAATACGTACACTGGTGGCACGACCGTTTCGGCGGGTAGCTTATACATCAATGGCGGTGTGGCGCTGACGAGTTCGGGTACGGGCACCGGCGCTGTCACCGTGAGCAACAGCGGCTCGGTTCTGGGGGGCAAAGGCACGATCACAGGCCCCGTCACACTCGGCGCGGGCACCACGCTTTATTCCGGCGGCGTCGCCGGGGCGCAACCGACCGGCTCTCTCGGCGCCGGCACGGGTTTGAGCGTGACCAATTCGATCTCGGTTGGCTCGGCCAACCTCACCTTCGCGTTGACTACGGATAGCACCTCCGGGCCTGGCAGATACAACTTCAATTCCCCGAGCACCAACTCGACTTATCTGACTCTCGCGGGTTCTTCCTCCATCAACTTCGCGGGCACGGACTCGATTTCCCTGGTGGACTTGACCGCGCCGACCGCGACCACGGGCGCAACCCTGACGCTCCGCCAAAATACGCCGTACCTGTTGGTCGCCGGTACGTCTGATTTGCAATACTCGGGATTAATCACGGTGACCGGGCAGGGGCCGAATGCGGTGTACAGCCTCGATGGTAACGGCTACGTCATCGGCGTCCTCGCAAGCGGCTCAACC
>Ga0206831_1013_pt1 | contig 74587 bp, 63 predicted proteins | sample Alteio_BWOrgCont_73_FD_152876 | JGI IMG/M metagenome (GOLD analysis project Ga0206831, IMG submission 152876) | Enriched cells from forest soil in Barre Woods Harvard Forest LTER site, Petersham, Massachusetts, United States -... | ecosystem: Environmental > Terrestrial > Soil > Temperate forest >...
TCGGTAAAAGCTCCATTTGCATAAATAAAAATAAAACTCAAGATTAGCAAGATGATTATTGTTAAAAAATAATATCTACGGGATACATAACAAACAGTTAAGCTAAGACCAAGATTCCATATTAAAGGGATAACGCCATAAGTGACTGCTGATATTGCAGTATAGTTGCCAGAGATATATTTAACTGTGCTCCAGAAATTAATTATAAAGTCGCTCCATATATCAAATACAGCTATTAAAATAAAAACAGCGAGTAAAATAACCAGCATAATAATTATGTATAAAAATTTTTTAGACAGCATGTTTTTCTCGTGGATTAATTAACAAAATAAAATACAGCTCCTGCCATTCCAAATTTTTGTCAACGTTTGTTTCTTGGGATCGTATTGATATACTAAGATTCCGGCTCCGTTTTCTTTGCCCATCACTAGCGTATGAGTTTGCCAGGAGGTATCGATCGCTTGGTCGCGGATGTAGTAATCAACAGCTGGCCAGGGATAGCGACCTAAGGGAAAATATTTGAGAGGTTTGGGATTATTCACCTCATAAAGAATGGCGTAGGGGATATAAGTAGTAAAGCGTAAATAGTGGGTGGCGTCGATGAACTTGATAGCCATAATAGCGTCACTCTGAAAACCATTCGACTGACTAAAATCTTTTGGCATGGGAATTAAACCGGTTTTATCCCAAGTCCATTTATCTGTATTTTTAGAGTTATGTCTATTGAGTGTTCCAAAAAAAAGATCATCTAATTCAACAATAGGTTTATCAGAAGTTGTTTCCCATACAAATCCATTCGGCTGTTCATCACCCGCTACAACATATTTTCCATCTGGACTCAGCGTGGCAAAAGTTTTTCCAACGGTACCCGGAAATCTACGTACCAATTTTCCAGTATTCATATTCCATAATTGAACGGCATAACCAGAGCTAAGAACTTTATCTTGAGCAGGTGAAAAACTTAAATTATAAGGTTTATCGGCGGTTAATTCATCGCCATTACCCAAACTTTGTCTTTCATCGTTGAGGTCGGACTCTCGCAAAGTAATCCATTTGTCGTGCGATAACAATCGCAACCCTGATGCAATATCTCCCGCAACATAGTTTTTCTCATCAGATGTCATCGCTTGCCCTAACACATAAAAAGGCAATTGCAAGGTTCTAAATTCGCCTCGTTCTACATTTTGAAAATGCAACACTTTATCTTGGCCTTGCCAAATAAAATCATGCGTGTTGGGAATAAAGTAAGCACTAAAAATATGGGCTTTGCGATTTAGAGTGGTTTTATGATGAGTTTTTAAATCCCACAAAATCGCCCATTCTTTGCTATCAGTACTGATAACGTAGCGACCATCGCTGGAAATGCTAAGCATAGCAACCTCACCCGGCATAAAAAAATGCCAATATAAAGCTAACAAAATTAACAGGACTACAATCAAGCTAATTCCTGCTACGACTTTTGGGAAGGTTATTTTCACAGATTAGTCCTTGGTAAATTGGGTGCCATCGTAGAGACCAAAATTTTTTAAGCCATAGGTTTGGTTTAAAATCCATTTTTTATAACCATAAGTCATAACATCAGAAGTCGGTATTCTCATATGAGAATGTCCCACGCCCCATTTTGTTAAATCGGCACGAATTAATTTATTGTCTCTGAGCATTTTTTTTATCGAGTCATCAGTTAAATCCGGCCCACTATACCCAAGCGCCGGCAACACTCGCGCATTTTCTTGCTCTGGCGTTATTTTCGGATGTTTAATTGTGCCCTGTGTATCGAGTTGCTTTTCTAACGCTGTTAACTGTTGCTTGGCGATATTGCCTTCCACTGCTATTTCCCGCGCTATATTGTACCCCCGATTCATGAAGGGGTAACCCAAGCCTAACACATCATCTTGTTGGCTGTACAACACAGTGATTTTTTTCACCGCTTTTGTCGCGTTGGGAAAGCTACAATTTTGCCGATAACTTTTATCTTTTCCACTCTCGTTGGACAAAGCCGTGTTAGGAACTGCTGCATCCCACATAAAAATATGATTGATTTTTTCAGCGTAGGCTGTATCGCTGCCCAGTTGATTGAGTGCCGTTAAGAGTACACGATTGCCCATCGAATGCGCAATCAAATTGACTTCCAATCCGGCTGCAATAAGTTGCTTTAACAGTGGCACCAATTTATGTCCGGCGGCATTGGCGCGGTCTTCCGAGTCCATATAATTGGCGATACCCACATCGCCACTCCAGGCAATATGTACCAAGCGCTGATATTTGCCATAATAATGCCGGTCGTATTGTTGCGTAGCACGATTAAAATTATCTTCCATGTGGACAAACCAATTATGGGCGTCCGTGCCATTGACAACATCGCTATCAAAGTCAGCGCCGGGTTTAATACCTGCTTGTTGCAACGCTGGAAAAAATTCTTGCAGATAATCGGCCCCGCGATAAATAGTCGATTGAAACGGATTATAAACCGGATTGGCAACTTGTATGGTGGTGATTTGATGCGCCGCATGATTGATGATTTGAGTTCCCACTACCGCGTCATCGATTTGACGTGCATAAGTCCCAAACGGCACGTTAAATCCATGAATAAAAATAACCGCTTGGTTGCCGTTCGCTTTTAGATATTGCAATTCACTGGGATTCAGCGTTGTGGCAGCATTAGCCGGTGCATCCAAACGGAAATTTAAAATAATCGGGGCGAATAAAGCGAGTATAGGTAAATGTTTGTCACCCACTTGCACAGCCGGATTATCGGAACAGGTGACCGATTCAAATTCGCTTAACTCACAACTAACACCACTCATCGGATAGGGAATAGCGCGGGCACCGATTTTATAAATTTCCTGATTAGGATAACGGAGAAAATAACGTGTGACATTTTCATCGCAGATTAAGGGGCTGGTATATTTAAAACTGTATTGGGGCGCGGTTATCACGGTTTCGTTTCCTCGCTATTCGGAAAATATAAATTGGCATTTGCCTGTGGCGCGGTATCGCTACCGGTTTGTAAATGCGGCCAATGGAAAGGCTGACCATTCGCGCGCGGCACTTGAAACTGCCCACCTAAATTCACTTGTTGTCCTTGCATGATGATGGCAGGGGCATTGAAGGTAACGCTGGGTGCAACAATCGAGAGTTCACCATCTTTGAACGTAATAGTGGCTTGGCCTTGTTTGATCGTGATGGATTGTCCAGCGGTGAGTGTCAAGCCTTTCGCACCTTCCAAGTTTAACGGACCTTGTGCAGTACTGAGATTCACATTATCGGTTTGGCTCACTTGTTGAATATGGCTTTTGGCAGTGAGATTAAAATTTTCACCGACATTAATTTCTATGTTGCCAGTTTGTGCCGTTTGAATAAATTTTTGTTGAGCGGTTTGGGTTAAATCTTCATTGGCTTGAATGTTAATGTTGCCGGTGGATGTTGTTGTGTTTAAATTGCCGCCAATAGTCGTGACGTGATCGCCGCCGGTTTGAATCGTAGCCGATTGTCCCGCTGTAAATGTGCTGTCTTTTCCTGCTGTGAGTTGAATTTGCCCTTGGCTTAAAAGGGTAGCTTGTTGCATCACAGGGTCAGCGAGCAAGCGTAATAAATGTTGTTCTTCGCTGCTGGCAAGTTCTATTGATTCTTTACCGACGGTGTCGTCCATTACCAAACGATGACCTGACAACGTTTTAATCGTATTCTGCGTTCGCGTTTGATTATTGACTAAACTCGGTTGGTCAGTCGTTGGCAAGACACCTAATATCACCGGCCGATTGACATTGCTTTGTAAAAATTGCACCACGACCGGTGCGCCGACTGGCAATGGAAAATGCCAACCGGAATTTAAACCCTCTGGTGTTTTCGGACCAGTGAGTGGAGTCATTAGAGGTGCTGGAATAGTGAGTGCGCTTAAAGGTTGGCCCTTGTATTGCAAACGCAGTTTGTATCTTCCTTGGCTATCAATTTCAACTTCGCCGGGTTTATTACCGGCAATTTCGCCGCGCATCCAGCTGGGAATAGAAATCGGTGGTTTACCTTCGGGACGATAATGAAACGTGGTGAGTGGAATTAACAGTAATTCATTGCTGTAGCCGGGGGGTACGTTTTTTTCACCTGCATTTAATCGGCTATTAGCTTTACGTTTTTCGGTATAGCTAAGTTTTTTCTCTTCCGTATATTTCACACTATATTGATGCGTAATCGAAACCACGCGATATTCTTTGCCAAAATCTTTCGCTATCCAGGGGTAAGGATGATTTACCACTTCAACGACATCACCTAATTTGATCTGTGGGCAATTGGTGCGCGTTGTACCATACGAACGTTTGGCATCGAGAGCGGCTAATCTCCGCTCGGCTAAATTTTTAGCGCCTGCTTCATCAACGATGGATTCATGATGAATGCCTAAGCGACCCACACCTTTGACGGGCATTTTTGAAACTACTTCTGCAACAATCGTTGCAGAAAGTGCCGGTAAATAATCCACCACTTTGACTTTGTTGGTCATGGTGCGTTTAGCATGCTGAAAACTAAGCAAACGCTCACTGTCCGTCGTCATGCCTTGCTGGTACGGTAAAGCATGTGTCGTAATCGTGTGGCCGGTGGCAACCCAATCCGCAATCGTGTCGCAAACAACGAGTTCAAATTCGCCGCCATTATTTATTTCCCATTGATACAATAAACCGTAACGGACTAATTCACGTTCGATGAAAGAGGACAGTGGTTCTTCAAATTGCAGCGCCATACTTTCAGCGGGCGGTAACTCGGGTAGGGAGCCACTCACATTCCAACGCAACGCAAAACCTTCTTCGGTTAACACAGTATTCAAACGCTCTTGCAGCGATTGGCCCGAAAATAAACGCGTACCATTCGGGGCTTCCATCAACACAAACGGTGAACTCATTACCATTGCATAGTGATAACGGCCCAAACTATCAACAAATTCATCGGTCTCCATTATTTCACTTAAGATGCCAGAAAATAAATTGATTGTTTCACTTGCAGAAGTTACATATTGCAAACTAAACCGTTGACCTAACCACGTTGCAATATCAATCGGCCGTTCAAAACACGCTTCAAACTGAGCGCGCTGACCTTCGCTAAAGGCTAGACGGCCGCGCTCGAGGCGAATGACATCCGCGACCGTTTCGCCAGTGAGGCGGGTGAGAGATAAATGTTCCATAAGTAATAAATCTACTATTCAAATTAATTGCATTATACTAATTTAAATATCAGGTTTGTCAAGCGGTTTTTTAATTTAAAATGAAAATAGATTCGATAAGTTAATTTGATTAATTCTTGTTCAATCTAATTATCCACTTAAAGTGCATAAGAAAAAATCCGATCCCACCGTCTTTGTAAAAAAATGTGTAAAAAAGCTTGCAATGTTTTAAAAATGGTATAGACTTTAGATTGTCGCTGTAGGGGGCTCTCGGAATGGGCACAATTGGAAGGATCCAAACCCGACAGCGATATTTTTTTGCCTGTTGTTTTATGCTTGCGTTGCCACTTTCTTTTCGGAATAACTATACGCCGCAAGTGCCACGATTATTCTCTCGTTTTATCAGATTGATTATCCATCTCCTGTTTATCATCGGTCACATTTTCATTAGCAGCGGTTTGCGCCTGAATTTTTTCATAAATTTCTTCACGATGTACCGACAAATCTTTTGGCGCATTAATTCCAATTCGTGTTTGGTTACCCTTAACCCCTAATACTGTTACTGTAATATCTTGCCCAATTACAATGGTTTCTCCAACACGTCGAGTTAATATTAACATTTGCTTATCTCCAATAATTTATTTTCACTGTCTTTGCGTAAGCAAAAACTTAATGATCCAATTAATCCACTATGTAGGGGCGGCTCGTAAGCCGCCCGTTTACATCCCCCTTTAAAAAAGGATCCCCCTTTGGTAAAGGGGGCAGGGGGATTTATTTTTCTTCAGCCATCATTCTTGCCGCCACGACAGTAGATTCATGTATCGCCAATAACGTCGCACCCGCATGAAAAGTCAAAAATCGCAAATCGTTTTCTAAAATCAATGCGACTCCCTTGGCGTGAATCCCAATTTGTTTGGCAATCATGCTGATAGTGAATTGCCCCGTCGCTAAAATCTCGCCTAAAGTTATTAACCAATTGACTTTGCCGTTCAGCAATTCATCACCGAGCCAGCATTGTGGGGTACTGCCGGGTTTGAATTCGGGGTGAACGGTTGAAGGTTTTGCGTCTGCTTCGTAAACAATAGTCATTGAATTAATCACATCTATATTTTCAATTTCTGTAGTCATCATTATTTCTCCCATTTTGTTTGGCGAGTTAAACACATACAAATGTTTACTCTTGCTCTGGTTACCTTTTAGTTACACGTGTGTATGAGCACTTTGACACGGCATATATTTCTTCCTTGCTGGCAAGTAAAACATTGACATCCTTGAAATACCAGCTGATAATAATCAGTACTATTTATAATTTAAAATTATAGCAATAATTTTATGTGTTAATTTTGAACAGGTGGATTATGTTTACTCAGAATAACGAAGGAAAAGGTCTGGTAAAAGTTTATTGGGCTGATGTACGTGATCATGTTGCAAAAATAGAACCAAATTTTGCGAGATTAGTTGATACTTTAAATCCTGATAAAACTTTTCCATTATATTTAGCTTATTATCCTTATGGGGCTTTAAAAGGTGATACAGAAAGTACTTTGTTACCTACTGTAGATGGGGGGTATTATCGTGTTTCAGATCCAGATGCACCCAAAGATGTGGCTAAACATTTAGGATATAGCAAAGACTATGCTCCCCTGGCAATGTTACTTGATAAAAATTTTGAGCTATTTATGGATTTGAAAGCTGAAAAAATTAGCATTCCATGGATAATTTATTCGCCTGGCAGAATTTTCCCCTTTAACAGAATATTAAACCGAAAAAAACAACGTATCTATGCTCCTAACGGTGTTTTGACTATGACATCTGGTTCACGTTCTGTTTTTATGTTACCTAATATTGGCTGTTTTACAAATCATGTGAATTTACAAGGTGATTTCAATGTAAAACTTCCACCGGCAAAATCTTTATATGAGCACTGGGCCATTTTTAAAGCTATTCTGGATAGTAACGTTATTCCTTGTGATTGGCGCTCTTGTATTATGTATTTTTCAGAAAAATGGCTTAGTAAGTTGCATGAAGATAAAGCGTGGGTGCCACTAAAATTATATTTACATGAGCTGGCTTGGGAATATTCAGAATATGATCGGAACAGAATATATTATGAAACAATTTTCTCGATGATACAAAAACAACGCAACTTGAAACCTAACCCTTATTTAGCAGATACTGCTCGCCACCTCTTTACTTCAGCTCTAGGCATTACGCCGGCTTATGCTCCGGTCTGCGATGAAAATGCTTTACCTTTTGAGATTTTGCAAAGAGCATTTGTTGAATCGTATGGGTTAAAGAAATATTTTCCCACGATTATGCAGCCTACACATTTTTATTTTGAAGAAGATAAACACCCTGTCTACTACTCTTTACAAAATCCTTCAACATATGTTTTTTCACCTAAATCCAGGCAAGTTTCCAGTACCTTATTTGAAATGCGAGAATTAGCAAATATCATTAAAGTATTTTCTGAAGAATTATCGAAAAGCAGCTCACCTTGCGCTGATACCGTTATGCGCCAAATAGCACATGACGTACAATTTAAATATTTTCATAATAAACCTGACAGACATCATACTGTGAGACTTTCGGGTGAGATTGCTACATTGGATAAACGATTTGGTATGATTAACGCAAAATATAAGTTGCCAGATGCTGAATTTGCAGGAGATGCACCTTTTGTACGGGGTTGTATTAGCATAGGTTCAAGTTAATCTTTTATAGTAATAACAACCTACAAAACATACCAGTCCGAGAAACCCACTGACAGTCCATACCATATCGCCTCCTAAATGGTGGTAAATAAATCCACCTAAAGCAGGACCGCTCACCATCCCTAAGGCATAAATGGCTTGAAAAAGCCCTAAATTATAACTTTGATCTTCTTCTCGGCTATATTGATAAACTAATAATTGTGCCATTGCAAAAAAACACATCTCACCTAAGGTATAAACAACACACGCAATAATAGCAAGACTAAATATAACGGAGAAAGTTAACATCAGCATACCCAGCCCCATTAATAAAGCCCCTATTCCAACGATGAGTATTTTATTAAAACGGAGTAAGTGGCTTGCTAAAAACGTTTGGAATAAGACGATAATCAAAGGATTTATAGTAAATAATAGCCCAATTCCTTTAGTACCTAATTCGGGAAAGAGATCGTGAACATACACTAAATAAGTGGTGCTGCGCTGAGAAATAATAATACCTACCAGAAACAAACAGAATAAAACCAGCCAAATTATTTTTATATTTTTTAATTGAGATTTATTTTTATTTTGATAGTTAACTGCAGTATGCTCTATTGATGACAAAAACTGTATGGGGGTTTTCAGATGAAAAATAAAATAAATCAGAGATAGAAATAACAATATACCTGCCAAGTAAAATACATCTTCAAAACCTCGCGCACCTAAAAAACTCACTATTACGCCAGCAAGTCCAATACCTAGATTGGCAGTAGCATATAATACGTTAATGGTCTTAAATTTTTCGGCTTCATGACTTTTACAAGAAGTAAGCACCCAAATATAATTGGCTGTTTTAAAGCCATAAGTTGTCACACCTAAGATAAATAAATCAACAAATAAAAAATTAACAGTATGAAATCGTGCGAGAGCAAAAAATGCTAGAGTCTTGCATAAGAGTGAAATAATGGCAATGGCATTGGAAGGAATATGCTGAGAAAGTTTACCACTGACATAACCTCCAATAACTGTCCCTATGCCATACACTGAAATCATCAGTCCTGCCAGGGCAATATTAAGATGTAATGTTTTTACAAAATAGAAGGATAAGAAAAAAACCACGCCAGCAGAAATATTATTAATAAAACTAACCGCTATTCTTTGCCAAAAAGCAATTGGTAACCCATGATAACTTTGAAAATATGTTTTTATACCTGTTTGCAAATAACTTAGCATGCTTACAACCTGTAATATAAACTCTCAATTTACTTATTGAGTGGAATTTCAATACCAAGGGTTTTTAACATGCCCTTCTTGATTTGCGATCTCTTAGCAGGAGGCACATATAATGTTGCAGTTCGCGAAATAATAGTACTGGGTAGCTGCTCTAAAGGAAATTTATATATTTTCGCTTCAAAACCTGTATATTGAGCTGCTTCATATAATATCACCTCATGATTTGAAAGATAATATTTATTTAAATGTTGTACCAAAGCATGCAATGCTTTAGAGTTTTTTTGGTCGATAGTGTGCTCAAGAATGCCGATAATACCTACTTGCCATAATAACAAATGGCTATTGGGATCCCACTTTCTGCCATATACAAGAAAATCCGTTGCTTCAAATGATTGACATCCGCAGGAGCCAGGATTAATTAATAGATCGGCAAATAAACAATCTTCTGCGGAAATACCAGGTAAAGCTCTTGCATCATAACCTACTTTTCTTGCTTGAATTACGGCATTCAAACCTGGTTCAGCGAAAACAGTAGGATGTCCATACAAAACCACACAGACATTTTGCTGTTTATATAAAGTTTCTAAAATATAATCTGTAATGGCTTTATAGCAGTCACTGCGTAATGGATATTTGATATAAAGTGGGTCTAAAGATTCAGCAGTGGAATTCGTTTTCTGAACCCACTGCTGCATAGCAGGTTCATTAAGTAAATATAAAACTTTATCTGCACGCTCGATATAAAGTTTTGCTTCAGTGGTAAGATGAGATAAAAATTTGATGCCTGAACCCACAAGAACCAAAGAGCCAGGGATTTTTTTATTCTGCATAGTGTATTCTGTTCATAAAAAATTAAAGGGAAGAATACAGCAACTATATTTTAAATATCAAACTAGAATCGGCACGAGGCTTGTTCATTAGCAAAATATGCTTGATGAGGGAACATTTTTTTTAGTAAATTAGGCTCATTTTTTGAAAAGGCTTCTTTTATTTCTTGTGGTTGATTGTTAATGAGAGTATTTAATTTCGGATCGAAGGTAGGCATGTTCACAAGTTGTTCAAGCAAGGTAAGTATGTTCATATGATTTTCCCAGTGTTTGCCATAACCCAGAGCGGGAAAGGCTTTTATCTTTTCTCATTTAATGTGAATCAGAACCATTGTAACTTTTATATTCTATCACTTAAAAACACAGCATGCTCATTAGCAAAATATTCTTGCTGAGAAATTGCTCGTTTTAATAGGCTGTGGTCATTCACTAAAAAAGCGTTCGTTATTTCTTTCTTTTGTTGATTAATTAAAACTTGAGTCACAGGCTCAAAATGGCAACAAGCTGCAAGTTGTTCAAGAAAATTCAGAACCGCCATTATTTTATCCCCGATTTTTTAAATATGCCAGATATTATAGTACGAAAAATTATAGGAAAACTATTTTTTATAATATATATTGCTTAATTAATAAACAGATAGCATAGAACACACTGGATGTTGCTTAATTAAATGACCCCCATGTCTAGACCACTGTTTAATCTTCTCAAGCAGGCGGGCATTCTCTTGTGCCCGGCGGCTGAGTTTTCCTCTGCAATAGCGATAATACCCACTACACGATACCTTCAATACACGCGCCATCTCCACAACCCGCCATGCTTTCACATGTGAACGCATAAACTCATATTTTTCCTTTACGGTGATGAGAAGATGGCTAGCGCTTTTTTTAATATATCGCGCTCGCGTCGTAATACTTCATTTTCCCGTTCTAATTTACGTACCCGTTCATCTTCTACTTTCGGGTGACCACTGCCCGGAAAAGCCCCTTTGCCCCCCATTTTTTTAAGCCCTCACCCAGCATTGCAAGGTCGATAGACCAATTCCCAGGTCATGGCTGGCCTGACTCACCGATAATTTTTGCTCTCTTACTAACTTTACAGCATTTAATTTAAATTCTTTATCATATTTTCTTTTTGGCATATTCCACTCCTCAGCGGTATTTTACCCCTGTTTGGAGTGTCTATTAAATTGTAGCAAGATCAAATCGCTTCTACTTTGCCATCCAACAAACTCACAATAATTTTTCACGACGTGGTAGAAAGCAAGCTTTGGCAGTAGATGGAGGCGAAGGGCCACCAAAAGGCGAGCACGGGGGCGGTGGCGTTATCGCCGATGGCGGTGATGTTGGTGCCTTTGGTATTGTCCAGTTTGGTATTAACCATCCCCTTGAAGTTAAACAGTGCATTGGGATTATTTTGCTGAGGCCCTAAAATGCCGATATGAGTGTATACAGTATCCATATTGATGCAACCGATTAAGCCATTGGCAGTAAAATTATTGACATACGCATTTAAAAAAGCGCACCAGTTGCCGGGAGCTAAAGCGCGGTTATTGGGTGGTAAAGCTATGCCACCTAAATTAGGTGCCGAAATATTCGAAGGACAAATCGCGCCGAGGGAACCTGTCGACCGGGTGCCGCCGCTGGTGCGGATAGTGCGACTGCTGCTAGCACTATCGCTGCTGCCGACCGTGGCCCAGCCAGCAGCTGCGCTGGTGAGCTCATTGAACGCGCTGGTGGCGTAGGCATAAGCGCTGCTGGTCGCTTGCATGGCGCTGGTGGCGGCATGGTAGGCTGAGCTTTGGAGGCTGCCGAGGGAGCTGGCGATTTGTTGCACCACAGTGGTGCCGCCACCTATTGGCTGCGTACTGGCCGCGGGGAGGGGGGCTGTACTTACCGGCACCACCGGCCCACTGGTCGGCGCCGCGCCGGCGGTGGCGCTGCCAAACAAGGTGCTGACTACACCCATAACCGCTTGATACGCCGTGCTCCCTGCAGCTTGTGCCGTTGTAATCGCCTGTTGCACCAGGCCCACATCGCCGCTGCTCAGTGCTGTGGTGGTCGCCTGAATAGATTGAGCGCTGTCAGAGGCCGATTGTCCGCTCAAAGAAAAAGACGTTTGCACTTCGTTAAGTTTGGTATTTAAAGTGCTGACGGCCGACACTTGCGCTGGCATTGTCCCTAAAGTGCTGCCGGCGGCCCGGATTGCGGCGGTGGTCCCGGCCCCGGTGCTGTCAACTGCTATATTATTGCTGGAGCCAAATTCCAACACGCCAGCCGCAATGGCCGTGCTTTGTTGGCCGAGGCTGCTCATAACAGCGCCCAAACTGCTGCCGAGTGCCGCGACCTGAGTGCTGCCAGCCCCCACTTGCTCGCTGGTTACTTGCGCATTGTTTAAACCTTGCTCTGCTGTACTGCCTGCTGCGTAATTACCGCTGCTTAATTCCATTTTTACGGTTGTTACCGCGGTGTCGGCTGACTTCCCGGTACTGACAGCGTTGCCGGTAATCGTACTGGAAGCCAGTCCGGTGGCCATGGCTGAGCTTGCCACGGCCAGGCCAGTTGCCGCCGTACTTTGAATGGCCGCCGTGGCGACGGCTTTTTGCGTGGAATTTAACACACCGGTACCTTGAGTAGCCCCGCTGGAGCGTGCCAGGTGTTCACTTAAAACCGGCAACGTCGACACGGCGGATTGGATCGGCATTATGGATTGCGTTGTTGAGCTGATGAGCGCAGCAGTTGAGTCGCCCTTGCTTGAACCAGTGGCGGCCACGCCACCAGCCGAACTTTGTTGCGCAAGATTGACTCCGCTGCTTGCCGCGCCTATAGCGCTTTGTGATGATTGCAGCAACGCCTGGCTAGTAGAAAATACATTATTAGCGGCCGTCGATTGACGCGGACCCAAACCGCCGGTGGTGCCACTACCACCGGTGCTTACACTCATGCGGGCGAGTTGCAAGCTGGTGCCGGCGTTGTTAATCATTGCGCCGGTGCTTTGGATCGCATTTTGCACCATTTCTGTCGAAACCACGCCGGGGCCAGTGCTTCCGACAGGTCCCGAGCTGCCTGCGGCCGGAGCACCGGCAGCGTCACTTGAAACTGCAGCGGGGCCAGTGCTTCCGGCAGGTCCCGAGCTGCCTGCGGCCGGAACGCCGACAGCGTCACTTGAAACTGCAGCGGGGCCAGTGCTTCCGGCAGGTCCCAAGTTGCCCACGGCCGACGATCCAACCTCACTGCTGCCTGCACCACTCGTTCCGCTGCTTGCTGCCAGAGCGAAGCTGATACTCGCGGAGCTGGCAGCAAGCCAGGCGCTGCCGGTCGCTGCCGCTGTTTGCACCGCGACGATTTGTTGCGTGCTACCGCTTGGTTGCAGAGCCAGTGATGAAGCGTAAGATCGAAAACCCGTGACCAGGGCCGTCCAGGTAAGGGGTTGCAGCGTTGAAATCGGAACGCCCGAACTTCCCGAACTCCCCGGACTAACAACTCCTTCGGAACTTCCCAAACTGCCCGCGCTCGAGGCAACCTGACTGGCGACAGTTGCGCTGGCCCCGGTAGAAACATCGGCCAGGCTAAGTGCGGTGTTAGTACTAGCCACAAAACGATTAGCTTGTGATGTGCGTTGTAAAGTGGCAAGTCCCGTCACCAACTGTTCGGTACTTAAATTAGGCGTGCCACGGCCGCTCGTGCTTCCCGAGCGCGCTAACACGAGTCCGCTGCTGCCCGTGGGTGGCGCGCCGGTATTTCCCGTGCGCACTAACACGGGTCCGCTGCTGTCGAATACTCCCGTGCTGTAGCTTGCGACGTGGGCTGCCAAAGCGCTGCTACTGCCAGCGGCAACTTGAATCGCCCGACTGCTTTGCGCTGCACCGGCACTGGTTGCCAAGGCACTGCTTAAGGCGGCAGCGGGCAGATTGCCGGTGCTGGCACTTTTTCCGGTACTTGATAAGATATTAGTTATAACAGACTGAGTTGAAACACTATTTTGTTCAATATTTTGCGCGGTACTGGCAATCATTTCGCTGCTGACTTGATTAGCTGTTGCGGCTGTGCTCACGGCTCCTGCCACGCCTGCCGCGCTGGACGCAGTATTTGCAATGGTAGTCGCATCATAAGGATTTTGGGCGAACGAGCTGCTGAGCGCATCGACTCCGGCGCTACTGGCAGAGCTGGCCTGGCTCGCTGCGCTGCTTGCTTCATGAGCGAAAGTAGAACCCCCCACGCCGGAGGCCGCGCCAAAGGCGAGGGAAGTTTCTAATACCGCACCGGCAGCTTGATGGGTCGTTGCCACTGCCACCGCACTGCTGGAAGGGGCATTGTCTGAGCTGGCAAAATTGCCGCTACTTCCTAAATTACTTTGTGTGGCCTTCGCCAGTGCCAGCGTGCTGCCTGGCAAGCCTGTGCCGCCGGTATTAGCCAATGCTGTTTGAGCACTCGTATAAGCTATGAAGGCAGTGCTTCTGGCTTGATTAGCAAGATCAGTCAATGCCGCAGCGGTGGCTATTTGTTCCGATGTTTGCGCGAGAATACTGGCGCTGGCAGCTGCACTGCTCGCGCGAGCAGCATCGCGCACAGCGGTACTGGCGCTTTGCAGGGCCAGAAATACATCACTCGTTGCGCCGGTATTCATCAACACCGCTGCTGCTGTGCTGGCTCGCAATGATTCATGGGAAGTTTGTAAAGCCGTCGTACCCGCGCTGCCAAAATTAAGCGTTGGTACTACACTTTGCAAAGTAGCCTCTGCCGTTTGCCCGGCCGCCACCGTGGGGTTGCCGGTGCTGAAGGCATTGCTTACGGTAATGACCGGCTCCATTGCAGTGGCAAGACTAGTCGCGAGCAGCGGAATTTGCGCGTGCGCGCTGGAAGCTTGCTGCACAATAGCTACACCGCTGCTCAAGCCTGGGCTTTGGCCCCCGCTAGTCGTTAATTGAGCTTGCAAACTGGTTTGGGCTTGATTTGCATCGCTTAAGAAGCTAGCGCTGCTTTGCACAATTTGTTGATTAGTGGTGTGGAGGGTCGTAGCGCTCGCGGCCATCGCCGCCGCCGAACTAATATTATTTCCCGTTCCATTAGCCCCGGTAGAACCGGCCACCGGTAGAGCGCCTCGCGTACTTACAGCCGGCGGCAACGGTATGCTGGCACTGCTGCCCGCAGCAAAACTAAGTACTGCCTGCAGAGTTTGGCTGGCAGTTAAAGCTAAATTAGCGCCACTGCTCGCATTTTGATTTGCCAATACCAGGCTAGTGTAAGCGGTGCTGCTCGGGTGACTGCGCCCGGCATGTTGAAAAAAATAAGCGTTGGGATCGCCCGTTAATTCGCCGGTGCCCAAAGTTGCCAGCGCATTTTGCGCACTGCTATAAGCTGCTTGCGTGTTATAGAGGGCGGTAGAAAGATCGCCGCTTCGCAAAGCGTTACCCGCCGTATTCAAATGGCTAAGCGCCGTGCTGGTATATTGATTACTGGTATCAATTTGCTGCAAGATAACTTGTTCGGTGGTAGATAAATCAGTTCCCGTGCTTTGCAAGTTAGCACTGCTTTGGGCTACGAAAGTGGCTGCTTGCTGGCTGCTTGCCAGCGCCCGTCCGGTACTGCTCAACACTTGATATTCTCTGCTGGTAGAAGCATAGCCACCACTTGCCAGCTGGTTTTGTAAAGCCTCCCCTGTACTGTTAAGAGAGCTACCGATTTGAGTTGCCAAGGCTTTGGTACTGTCTGCCGAAGGAATGGAATCACTACTGGTGAGTTTTAATGCGCCACTTAAACGTCCAAGGGTAGTTCCTTGTAATTCCAGGGAAATTGCAAAAGTGCTCAAGACTGTAGGTGAAATAAGACCGCTGCTGCTGCTAAGGCGCACTAAGTTAAGAGTTGCCAACAGGGACGTTACGCCACCCGTAATGGCTGCTGGTAAGGCGCTGCTACCGCTCGGGTTAACATCACTCGTGTTGTCGTTTCCATTACTGCTGCTACTGCTATGCAACATTTGTCGTAAAGTGCTGGCGGCCTGGCTGCTTTGTGCGGCAAAAGTTCCGCTCGGTACTTGACCGGTTTCTTCGGCACGCGCTGTACCCGCCAAACTATTCGCGATGGCAGTGCTTTGGTCTGCTAACGCGGAGGACGCCGCGACGGGGACACTGCCGCCTGTGCCGGCAGATTGGGTGGCCTGGATGAGTGCGGCCTCAGTGGTTTTGATGCCACTTTGGAATTGGCTAATGCTTTGCTGAATCTCGTTGGTGACGGGGGAAGGGCCAGTGCTGCCAGTGGCCGAAAGAAACAGTTCGGGAAAAAAAGTGCTGGCGGTTTCGCTGGTGGCGGCCAGGCTTTCAGCAGCGATCCCAAGTGTAGTGGTAAAAATAGCCGTCGATAAATCTTTAGCGGAGTGTGCAGTTGCTTTAATGCTGGTACTGGTGTAGTCAGTGCTGTCAGCTTGCTCGCCAAGATCGCCGGTGAGGCGCCTACCAGCTTGTGTAGTGGGCGCACTGGCAGGAAAGGGTGATGGCGGCGGCGGTGATGGCGACGGCGGTGATGGCGATGGGGGTGATGGCGGTGCCATACCATTGCCACTGGTTGGCGCAGCAGAAGTTGGTGCAGTATTATTGCCAGCAGCTGGCGGTGGTGGCGACGGGGGTGATGGCGGTGCCATACCATTGCCACTGTAACCTGCTTGGCTGGTTGGCGCAGCAGAAGTTGGTGCAGTATTATTGCCAGCAGCTGGCGGTGGTGGCGATGGTGATGATGGCGGTGATGACGGCGGCGATGACGGCGGTGGACACCAATCTCCACCCCAACCTCCATGCCTGTTAACGCATTCATTGCCAATAATTGCCGCCGCTGGCAGCAGACATAGGAGCCAGCATAAATTCCACAGCTTTGGGTTACACGAGCGCGATTTCTTTTTTTGTGGAGCTGCACCCATTGTAGTTGCAGTTCCGGCGGCTCCCTTCCGGAAGTTTGCCATATAATCACGCACTTTCTGCGCCACCGTATTACCGGCGGCACTACCCATTGCAGTTGCAGTTCCCGTGGCTCCATCTGCAGTTCGCATGGCTTCATCCAGGAGCCTTACCATATGCTCACGCACTTGTTGATTCGCTACATCGGCGGCATTTGTTTGCCTAACAATAGGTTTTTTTTGCTTTAATTCTCTTTGTATATTAACCGCCCGATTCTTTGCTTGACTGGCATCCTTCAATAAAGCAGCTTTAAGCCCCTCAAGCGGGCGATAATACTCTGCTGGATAAAGTTGTTCAATTTTATCTCCTTGCATGCTAATAAAGGCCAATAGTGTATCGGCATCGGAAATATATTGCGCTGTACATTTTTCACAACCGAGTTCTTGTAAAGTGGGAATGGCGACTCCTGTCGCCGTTTTTGTTTCTGCCAAGGTTTGTGCTAAAAGTGTTGCTGCATCAGCAGCTGTGCGTGGCGAAAGAGCAAATTGAATAGTGTGAGTTTGTTGCCAAGTCGACAATTGGCTATTTAGCCCGGCAAATTGACTGAGATACCCTTGAATATCATTGTCGATGGCCGTAAAACTCATGGGTGCAACCTTGGCCCAATTGGTTTTTTGCGTCGCAATATTCTCTGCGCTTTGTTTTATAGCCGCTGCAATCTTTTCTAGTTCTTCAAGTGGCGTGACAGCGTGCGATCCACTGGCAGCGGGACCTGCAGCATTTGCTTCGTCTGCGGGCGTTGTTCCCGCAATAGGTGGAAGCCGCACTCTGGCGAGATTTCCCCCTGCTATGGGCATTTCACCATTAGTTGGTGGGAACTGTGAATCGAGAGTAAAGCCTTCAGGGGGAAACGTTTGACCTTGGCTGGGTGCTACGGCAGGAGATAATGCAGTGGGATCTGATATGCCCGCTGGGGTTCTGACAGTTCCTTCTTCTGGATAAATATTTTCTACTGGGGTTGGCGTTTGTGGAAAGAATTCTAGCGTTGCTGATGCAGCAGCGGGTTTAAGTACCGGACTGCGCCCATCGCCCAGATTGAGCGTCTCCCGTGGTGGCGGAGTTTGTGGAGATAATTTGCGTGATGCTGGTACAGGAGTAGGCAAAAGCTTGGGTACTCCGCTCGGAGCTTTTTTCTCGCGCTGAGCTTTCAGAGCGAGCAATTTTTCTTGCTGTTGTTTAGTCTTGGCATACTTGCGCCAGGCTTGCGCGATAATTTTTTGTGCGGTATCTTCGTCCAATCTTCTGCCGCTAGTGTGCAGTCTCCCTGCAGCAGAGCCTGGTTGCGGAGGAAGTGTGCGGGGCGAGTTCTCTGGAGGGTTTTGTGTGGGATCTCCTTCCAATCTTCTGTTGCTAGTGTGAAATCTCCCTGCAGCAGAGCCTGGTTGCGGAGGAAGTGTACGGGGCGAGTTATTTGGAGAGTTTTGTGTGGGATCTCCTTCCAATCTTCTGTTGCTAGTGTGAAATCTACCTGCACCAGGGTCTGATTGCTCTGATTGCAGAGGAGGTGTGCGGGGCGACTTATCTGGAGGGTTTTGTGTGAGATCCACCTCCGGTTTTTTAGTGCTAATGTGAAGTCTTGGGTTATGGCGAAGAAGACCGTCATCTAACCTGATTTCAAAGGGTTCATCGTCGACTCCTTGGGGTCGAATTTCTTTTTTTCGCCCGCTGGGGTTTTTACCCGCAGGATTTCCTGTTTTTGTGTTTCCCAGCTTGTGGGCAAATACACGAGTGGCATCCTCATCCCCGTTAGACTCTTCTCCATCCAAGGCGTTAGCTGCAGCAGCAGCAGCTTCTTCTTCTGCTTTTTTTCGCTTTGCTTCTTCTTCTGCTTTTTTTCGCTTTTCTTGCTCCTCCGCTTCGAGATTTTGCTGACGTAATTTTTCTTGCAAATTTCTTATCGTAGCCTGGCTTTTAAAGCCACCGGGTGCAGCGCCGGGATTGACTAAAGTCATAGCACCGGAGCGCAGCATTTCCCTATGAGCAGGAGGCAAATTTCCACTACGAGTGGGAATGGGGCTTGCTGGTGGGGCTCCTGAGCGTGCTACCTCCAGATAACTGGGCGCTTTTGGCGGCGGCGAAGCTGACGGAGACACATTTGGCGGTGGCGAAGGGGGTGGAGACACATTTGGTGGCGATACCGTGGGCGGCGAATCACCAGGCGAAGAATTGCTTGAGGTAGGACTCACACCACTAAGGTGAGGTGCGGCGGAACCAGACGGAATAGGAAGTGGGGCTGAAGTTGAAGTAAGTCTCTTTTTTTGTGCAGCAATATATTCCAAAGCCCCCGCAAGATCCGGTGCGCGGGCGTTTGAGGCGTTTGGCAGTACCGCTCCAAGATCCGGTGCGGGGGCGTTTGAGTCGCTTGGCAGTACGGCGGGAGCGGGAGCAGGCTTAAGGCCAAAATGATTGCTGGGCTTGAAAATATTCCGGGTGTTACTCGGCAGTACCCGAGTTGGCTGTGTGCTACTCGGCGGTACCCGAGGCCGTACCTGAACCCCGGGGTCTGGACCAACTCTGCCGCCACGATCTAACATAGACTGTCCCTACTAATTGATACAGCAAATATGCCACGCCTAGCCATAAATGGCAACCGGCTTAAAGAAAAAACTTTAGCATCCCTGCTGTTGAGAGTTTGCGCTCAATATCCCACCCATCTCCTGAATCGTTCAATAAAACTGGAAAACCTAAATGGAATAACTATATACTCGCCTTTTATGATGACCCTCAACGACATCCTGCAATGGGGCGCCAGCCGCTTCGAAACAGCTAACTTATATTTTGGCCATGGCACCGATAATGCCTGGGATGAAGCCGTGTGGCTGGCTTCGCACATTTTGAATTTGCCGCCCGATGCCGATCGCAAGTTATTAACCCGTGAACTCAGCCTGTATGAAATGACGGCAATTCGTAATTTATATGGCAAGCGTATTGCCACGCGCAAACCGGCTGCGTATTTAGTAAACGAAGCTTGGTTTGCCGGCCAAAAATTTTATGTGGATGAACGCGTGATTGTGCCGCGCTCTCCCATTGCTGAATTAATCGCAGCACACTTTAAACCTTGGATTAAACTCTCGCAAGTCAAAAATATTTTGGATTTATGCACCGGTAGCGCCTGTATTGCGATTGCTTGCGCTAAACAATTTCCCAACGCACAGGTTGATGCGAGTGATATTTCGGAAGCTGCTTTAGAGGTTGCAAAGATCAATGTGGAAAAACATTCTTCATCGGTTCATTTATATCAATCCGATTTATTCAAAGCCTTGCCCATTAAAAAATATGACATCATCATTTCTAATCCGCCTTATGTTGATGCTGAAGATATGGCCGCTTTACCGCAAGAATATAACGCCGAACCGCGTTTAGCCTTGGCGGCTGGCAAAGATGGCTTGCGTTTAGTTGATAAAATTTTAAAACAAGCCAAAAATTATTTAAGTGATGAGGGCATTTTGATTGTAGAAGTCGGCAATAGTGAAGCAGCTTTAGTTGCAAAATATTCGCAGGTCTCTTTCGTTTGGCTGGAATTTAAGCAAGGAGGGCAGGGGGTGTTTTTGTTAAAGGCTGAGGACTTAAAAAATTTTTAATCGTCTATAATCTCAATGTAGGGGCGGCTCGCGAGCCGCCCGTTATTTTAAAAGAGTATTTCCAATGACAAAAAAAACTACTGTCGCCGTCTTGTATGGTGGCGTTTCCGGCGAACATGAAGTATCGATTATTTCAGCCAGTTCCGTTATCAAGCACATCGATCGCAAAAAATATTCCATTATTCCGATTGGCATCGATAAAAAGGGCCGTTGGCACCGTAATGAATTAGCCAACGTTGATCCTTTAGAAGGCGAAAAATTGGTAGTACAAGGGAAGGGTGCCAAACCTTTTTCACTGGATTATTTTTTTCACACGCCGCATGAGATCGAGGTGGTATTTCCCGTTTTACATGGCACTAATGGTGAAGATGGCACCATGCAAGGGTTTTTAGAATTAGCCAATGTTGCTTATGTGGGCGCGGGTGTGCTCTCTTCGAGCTTGGGGATGGATAAAGATGTCACCAAACGGTTAGCATTACAAGCTGGTATAAAAGTGACGCCTTATTGGGCTTTTACAGTAGGTGAATGGCAGCGCCATGCCGATGCGATCCTCGAGAAAATCGAACAAAAATTAACTTACCCCATGTTTGCCAAGCCAGCCAATACCGGTTCCAGCGTGGGAATTACCAAAGTTAAAAAACCCGCTGAATTGCGCGCAGCGATCGACAATGCTTTTTTATATGATAGCAAAGCGATCGTGGAACAAGGTTTGCGAGTCAGGGAAGTTGAATTGGCGGTGCTGGAAAATCCACTGCACGGTGAAAAACCTTTAGTGAGCGTACCGGGTGAAATTATTACCAGCCACGAATTTTATACCTATGAAGCAAAATATTTAGATGAAAAAAGTTTGCAACTGATTATTCCCGCGCAGGTTTCTGACAGCCATTTAAAAGAATTGCAACGCATCGCCAGTACGGTATTTGAGTTATTAGAATGTCGTGGTATGGCACGGGTGGATTGTTTTATCGACAAAGATACCGATGCCGTAGTGTTCAATGAAATCAATACCATTCCTGGCTTCACGCACGTCAGCATGTATCCAATGATGTGGCAAAAAAGCGGTAAAGCTTATCCGGAGTTACTCGATAATTTGTTGCAATTGGCAATTGCACGGCAGGATAGAAAGCTGAAGCTAAAGCGGTCGCCGTAGAAAATCCCCCTTAGTCCCCCTTTTTCAAAGGGGGAAATCAAAACAGCAGAATCCCCCCTTTGAAAAAGGGGGGCAGGGGGGATTTCAAGCGTTCAACAACATCTCTTTCATTTGCGCTTTAATCACATCGATCGCAATGCGATTTTTACCGCCATGCGGCACGATAATGTCAGCATAACGTTTGCAGGGTTCAATAAATTGTTGGTACATAGGCCGCACCGTGTTTTCATATTGTTCTAACACGGAATCTAAATCGCGACCCCGTTCTTTCACATCGCGCTTTAAACGCCGCAACAAGCACATATCGAGCGGGGTATCCATAAAAATACCGATGTCTAACAGTTCGCGTACTTTTGCTTCCACCAATAACAAAATGCCTTCTAACACGATAATCGCATGCTGCCCAATTTCACGGGTTTTATCGCTGCGTGTGTGTAAGCTGTAATCATAAACCGGCACTTGCACATTGCGGCCACCTTGCAATTGCTGCAATTGTTGACACAGTAATTCATGATCAAACGCATCGGGGTGGTCGTAATTGATTTTTTGCCGTTGTTCTAAGGATAAATGTGAACGGTCTTTGTAATAAGAATCTTCCGAAATAATGACGACTTGATTAGAGCCTAACTCTTCCACAATGGTACGGGCTAATAAACTTTTACCGGAGGCGGAAGGTCCGGCGATACCAATGATGATAGGTTGTTTATGCATTTAAGTTCCTTGTTTTTGATTTATGACATCAGATGTAGGGGCGGCTCGTGAGCCGCCCGCGGGCCGGTCACGACCGGCCCCTACAGGAAGTACTTAACAGAGCGATTATAGCGTAAATTATTCTTTTTCGCTCGCGATATTACGTAATAAAACCTGCACCGACCCCGCCCCACCATCCTTCGGCATGGCTGAATAAAAGGCTAATACATCTTTTAGCTCGCGCAACCATTGATTAACAAAGTTTTTCAAAGTAGGATTATTATTTTCCGAGCGATGCCCTTTGCCATGAATAATCCGTATCACGCGATAATGTTTCGCCTGGCACTCCTGCACAAATTTTTCTAAGGTTTGTTCTGCTTGCGCCAGTGTCAAACCATGCAAATCACATTCCGCTGCGCAAATTAAATTCCCTTTTTGCAAGTTACGCAATTGTCGCGGTTGTACTCCGGCACGCGAGAAATTTAATAAGCTATCGCTTTGTACGGGTTCTGTTCTTGGTACATTAAAATCTTTTGCAATGACGGACATTTCAGGAATCAGTTTGGGTTTACGTTTGATGCGCTTACGTGGTGTGATGATTTTATCGTGCGCAATGGGCTGCACCTTGCCGATGGAGTCACGAAATAATTGTGAAGGTTCTGTAGAATGTTTCATGAATGGCCATTATATGATAGTTAACAAAAATTATAGCACGCGCAATTTTTAGCGCACAAACAATAATTTTTTATGCCGAAGCTTAAGGAAATATTAAGGGATTAATGAAGATTTACGTGAATCATTATAATTTTTTTTTAAAAGCAACATTTTTTCTAAAAATTTGTTAGGATCGCAGAAAAGCTGCTAAATAATTTTAATGAGAACATTTTATGCAACGTAGTGGTAGCAGTGGTGAGTATCAAGCATGTCTAGCTAGGTTAGAAGCAAGGCAAATGGATGCGCAACAGCAAAGTGTTGCTCTGGATTTTGCGGCCCAAAAAACATTAAATCGTGTGATTGCAGCGCATATCTCTCCAGAAAAAACCCAATTAATAAGTACCTTTCTCTCTTTTCAGCAGGGTTTTTCTCAGGCTGCAAGTCAAACACGAAATTATCCGACTTTAATTAGTCAATTACGTAGTCCTCATCTTAGTAAGGACGGAACTTATTTAAGATCACCCATCCATATTTTACCTTATTATGGGAAAATAAGTGATATCAGCACTGATATTGCTCCTGCCATAAATCTTTTTATAAATTATTTGCGTCGGTATTACCATTATCGCGGGTTGCTTAGCCTGTTTAATTATTTTTCGTCCGCGCCTACTCAGCATACAGTGCAATCATTCTTAATATTTCCACCCTTACACAGTGAAACCGGTGAGAGTTTTTTGCATACTTATCTCATTCAGATTAATCCTAACCGGTGTTTCTTAACTATTGCAGTCCCTCTGCAAACGTTTAAATTGGTATCCATTGGCAGCAAAATAAGTTTTGCTGAGCCCGCTATGTTGCAGTTGAATTATGATCTGGTGTTGTCACAAGGGGAAGTTAGTATACAAACGGCTTTTATTACTTTTCCCCAAGATGCATGGATGCCAGCTGCGATAACCGGGAATGAAAAATTTTCTAATTTTATTTTAAGGTTAACAGAGGAGGAGTTGAAGGTTAAAGTCTTGCCATTTTTGCCTGGCCTAAGTAGAAATTCCTCTGTCGACAGCGGAGGTTTATCACCTGCTTTAAGTAAAGAGTCTTCTACACAAAACTACGAAAGCTTATCACCACAATTATCCATTGACAGCGGGGCGGCTCATAGACGGCGTCTCTCAGATACTCCACCTCCATCGCCGGCTTCGCCTTTTATACATCGTCGGCGCGTCAGTATGTCACAGCTTTTTACAAACAGCCTTGCCAATAACCTAGAGTCTGATATTAAGTTTATTTTAGAAACACAGTGTTTACGTTACGCAGTAGGTCCGCAGCCATTGTTTGAGCACGTTAAGCGTAGTGTTGAATCTTTTATTAAACAATATCCATTTAGTTGGCAATATCCTCCGGAATTAAATAGCTATTTAGCTAATCCGCTTGCTGATGCAACGTTATCTTCTACTGATTTTCAACGGAATCCCCCTTTGTATATTGTGAGTGAAAGAAGTGGTTATGTGGAACAGCCTTCTCGTGCAGCTCCTCTCCAAGAGTATATCGATTATTTTAATCGTTATAGCCCAGGGCTTAGTTTGTATTTACAGCAATGTTTTCATCAAGTAGGGTTATATGATATTACCAATTATTTAGCAGGTTCAGGAACTGCAATTGGGCTTTCTCTAATGCAAAATTTGCCTCTTGAAGAATGTGCGCCTTTTATAACAATACCTTTCCCAAAAGAAACCCATTTGCATGCAGATCCATTGGCTTTAACAGCCTTTTTGTTTGAAATTCGTTCTCACAAGCGCCATATTTTAATTATTACAGTTAAATATCGTGGCATTTATTTCCCCGATTTAGCTAGCAGCGAATGGGTAGATTATAAGTTTAGCGAGCCGGCTATCTTGCAATTAAATTTTGATTTTGTAGGAACAGGCAATAATGTTCAAGCACGCAATGCTTTTTTAAGCTTCCCAGTTGATCCTTGGGTGCCTAACATAACTCTGCTAAATCATAAATCTCTCGTTGCCAATGAGCTTGCAGGAATAGAGCAGCTTGAAAAAGTGAAATTTTCAAAATTTATTTTAATACCTGGACTTCACGCTTTGCACGCAAACGCCTTAATTAAAGATTTGCCAGGTGCTCTCCAGTTTTTTAAACAACCTCAATTTTTTTCACATCTGATGAGGTAAGTGCCAGCAATTTTCTCTAATAATATTTACCTATGATAGAATATTTTCACTATATTTTGCGTGGTAAAGTAACGCTATAAAAATTTACTGAGTAGTTATATCCATGCAAAAATTTACCACCTTCCACGAGTTTTATCCTTTCTATTTACAAGAGCATAGTCACCCCATTAATCGACGCTTACATTTTATTGGCACCACTTTGTTATTACTCATTTTAATTGCGGCGCTGATAACTCGCTATTGGTATGGTTTTATTTTATTGCCGATTGTGGGTTATAGTTTTGCGTGGGTGGGGCATTTCTATATTGAAAAAAATAAGCCTGCTACGTTTAAACATCCGTTTTATAGTTTAGCAGGTGATTTTCGGATGTTTTACGATATTTTGCGTGGTAGAATTATTTTAAAATCTGATAAACATAATTAATTGCCCAGGTTGCGTTAAAAAATGATCTTTGAGTTTTGCTTTTAACTGAGCTAATTCCCATGTTAAATAATGATGAGGAGTTAACTGTTTAATATAAGGCATGCGCTCGGCAAAATAAGCCTCTAAATCTAATTCTTCTAATGCTACTTGGTATTCAATATCCAGTTGAGTAATATCGATATCAAGTAACGCAATGACTTCTCCTGCTGTAAGTCCTAATCGATGAAAATAGCCTAAACCTTGTTCTAACTTAAGAAAGAAGGCGCTCAGTTCAGCACTGAGTTGTTGCGACACAATTGTTTTATCAAACCAAGGTTCGGTAACAATAATTCCTTGCTGTGCAACGCGGGCTGCTTCTTTGATAGCTTGTTGAGGACGGGGTAAGTGGTGTAGTACTTTGCCGAGTAATACCCAATCAAACGATTTATCTGGGTAAGGGAGTGGTTTATTTACGTTGTCTATTTTTGCTTGAATACCTTGCGCTTGTAAATCTTTTATATAAGGCTCGTGAACGTCTATTCCTGCTACGCTAATATTGCCTTCATTTTGTAAATAAATTAATTTATCCCCTTGGCCACATCCCACTTCTAATAAACTGGTTATTTTAGGTTCAAGTGCGTTGAGTTTGGCAATCAGCTGTTGATCGGATTTTGAGAGTAATAATGGCTTAGTCATGATGAATTATACTCGACATATTGTTAAAAAATTCTCTGCCAAATTCCGTCAATTGAGCAGACTGTTGAATAATGCTTTCACCTTGTTTAAATTTGTATTGATAAGCTTCTAGTCGCGGATAAAACGTCATGGGTAAGTCCGCAAGAGGACGGTTAAAATCATATGCATCTAATTTCTGGGTGGGAAAATACTCTGCAAAGAATTTTTCCAATAAACGATAAGCCATGATTAAGCGAAATACCACAAAATGCCCATGAAAAATACCTTTCATGGGCCTATTGGTATTGCGCGCTGGCGAGAAAAAAAATTCTTTTGAATTTATAATCATGGGATCAAAAGTGATTAAGAGATTGAGGTAGTTATGGGCAGCTTCATGAATGATAGAATCAAAAAAATACAGCAATTGTTCTGCTTGCGAATTAAATCGATGATAGCGCATCATAATAAGGCCGAAAAATCCTACACTCGAGGCATTAGACGCTTTCCCTCCACCGTCAAAAATATTAATAGCAGAGATAATTTCGTTTATTTCTTCTGAGAGATGAGTATTATTTGCGATAATATTAAAACTTCGTTGAATGTAAGAGCTTACTTCTTGATAATCAAATGACGATACGGTAGTAATTTCTTCGCGTTTATATTTTTTGTCATCGCCTAAATTATTTTTATATAATTCCATCATTATGCTTGAGGTATTGCTGGTAATAACAAATTTATCGTGGTAAAAGTTATCGGAGGTCGGCAATAAATTAAGCGTATTACACAGGTTGAATGCTGTTTCATTATTTTGCTGAACCATATGTGTTAGCAAAGTAAAGTAATAGCAGTAAAACTCGGGGGAGAAATGTCGAGTTGGATTTAAATTCTTTAATAAGTCTAGCAAAGGAGATAAATCGGTGGTTAAGTGTTTTTGTACTTCAGTTACTAAGCCAATAAAACTTTTTTTAGTTTTGTTCCTTAACTCATTGTGCAACAAGGGCAGGGCAGGGTTGCCCGCTAAGGGAGCTGCAAATTCTGTTAAGAGGGGGAATGTCATCGTTGCCCACTTTTTAAAAGGGGATAAACGGTACGGTTTATCCCCTTTAGCTAAAATAAAAAAAATTAAGCCGCATTCAACAAAACAGGGATCAAATCTGTACCATCAAATACCAAATCTTCCGGTAAGTTGAAGATAGTTGTTTTTTGCTCGGCAATTACTTTATTCAAGCTGTTAACCACATTTTTAGAGTTCATAATTTCCCCCTCATATTAATAGGCTCTTTATTAGTGTTGAAATTTCAATGGGATATACTTCTCCTGAATTTTAACCCGGAAGAAGTATATTCACTAACAAGGGTTTAATTGTGCTGATTCGCCTTGTTCTTTTATGATCTTCCATTTGATCAACAATGATTAATTGCAGCAACTGTTAAGTTACCAGATAATTATTAAGGGAATATTAAGGAAGTATAAAAACCCGATCATTTTTAACCCTGATGGTTTTAAAAATGAGCTAAAACGTCTTGTTTTAGGTCTTTCTCTCGCAAAATCGGGTTTGCCGGACCGGTTTTGGCAAATAGGCCTTCAACCTCCGCGAAAGGGGTTGTTTCGTAGAGTAAGAGAAACGGAAAAAACTTAACTGGGAGTAGGAGTAAACGCCGGAATTGCGCCCTCACCAAATAATTGCTTAGCTTTATCGATCACTTGCTGCGATTGAAACGCCGCTAATAATTCTTTCACATGGGGCTTGTTGACATCACTTTTTCGCACCACTAATACATTGACATAAGGGGAATCAGTGCCTTCAGTGTAAATAGCGCTATTTAGTTTTAAGCCGGCTGACACGGCATAACCGGTGTTAATAACGGCTGCGTCGACATCCGGTAATACACGTGGTAATTGCGCTGCGTCGAGTTCGGTAAATTGAATATGTTTAGGGTTATTGGCAATGTCAACAATCGTTGCATTGGTGCCGGCGTTGGGACGCAACGTAATTAAACCGCTTTTTTGAATCAGCAATAAAGCACGCGCTTCATTACTGGGATCATTAGGGACGGCGATTTTGCCGTTCATCGGCATATCCGTTAAACTTTTTATCTTTTTGCTATACACTCGCATGGGATAAATAAAACCCTCTCCCACCGGAACTAAGTTATAACCACGGGCTTGAATTTGTGCATTTAAATACGGCACGTGCTGAAACATGTTGGCATCGATTTCGCCATCATTCAGGGCTGCATCGGGCATGGTGTAATCGTTGAACGTAATGACATCTACATCCAGGTTATAACGTTGTTTGGCAACCGAGGCTGCCGTGAGCATTAAATCTGTTTCGGGGCCATCCATCACCCCCACTTTAATTTCATTAGTGTTTTCTTTGTGGTCGCATCCTGCTAATAGCGTAGTAATAAGCAGCGTAACCGTTAGCAATAAGACTTTGAATTTCATTGCGATTCCAAATAATAATAATTACGGAGCAGCATAATATCATGAATAAATTGCTTTGCATAATGGTTACTTTTCGTCGTCATTCCCGCGTAGGCGGGAATCCAGAATTTAATCTTTTAAAGGCCTGGATCCCGGATAATTGCCTACGGCAATTTCCGGGATGACAAGGACCAAAAGCATTAAGTGGTCGGTACAAATGCCGGTACCGCACCGTCACCAAATAATTGTTTGGCTTTATCAATCACCGCTTGCGATTGAAATGCGGCTAACAATTGTTTCACATGCGGATCATTTGCATGACCTTTTTGCACGACCAACACATTTACATAAGGCGAATTAGGGCCTTCTTTATAAATGGCATCACTCAACTTTAAACCCGCAGGCCCTGCGTAAGTGTCATTGATAATCGCGGCATCGACATCTTGTAACGCACGCGGCAGTTGCGCCGAATCGAGTTCAATAAAGTGAATATGCTTCGGGTTGCTCGCGATATCAACCACGGTTGCATTGGTTCCTGCACCGGAACGCAAGGTAATTAAACCGGCGCTTTGAATCAGTAATAAAGAACGCGCTTCATTACTGGGATCGTTAGGGATCGCGATTTTGCCATTGACAGGAATATCTTGTAGCTTTTTAAGCTTCAATGCATACACGCCGATCGGATACACAAAACCATTTCCAGCCGGTATTAAATTGTAGCCACGGGCTTGAATTTGCGCGTTTAAATACGGTACATGTTGAAACATATTGGCATCGATATTGCCATCGTTCAGAGCTTCATTGAGCATGGTGTAGTCAGTGAAGGTAACCACTTTAACATTCAGGTTGTAACGTTGTTTAGCCACTTGTGCCGCCGTGACCATTAAATCACTTTCGGCACCAGCCATGACGCCCACGCTGATGCTATTGGCGTTTTCTTTGTGACTGCACGCGCTGAGCAGCATGCTGATAAGCAGGGTAATGCTTAGGAATAAAGTTTTTAATTTCATGTTTGAGTCTCTTAATTATTAGGGTTTGTGTAGAGGCAAAAAAAATGCCAATGCTAGGGTTTTATTCCTGGACACTGGCATCGGAGCGAGCGGGTTGTTTCACACAATCAACAAACGACACGACCAACCTGTACAGCAGTGTCCAGGAGTCGCATTAACATTCGAGGTGCGTGATAAGAATACATAATGGTTTCTAAGCTACCATAGGAATTTCAGCTTGTCAAATTTTTAATTGACGTAAGCTGTGTCGTGTGGTATAACTTCAGTTGCACAGTCCGTGTAGCCTTAATCAGGAGATAGTCATGAACATGAAAATGTTGTTTTCACTTTCTATTAATTTACCCCGCCTTTTATCCCTCCTCGTTTCCTCGACTACGACTACCACCACCTCGACCACCGTAACTTATACCGTATAAGCTATTTTCTGTCGTTAATTTTAATTAAATTTTACAGCTGTTTTATTCAAAACGTTGGGTTTCTATACCCTGAACGGTCAGACACCGCAATTTGTGACCATTCGCAGTATATTGCCAATGAAAAATTAGAGGTTTCTCATTCATGAAAAAAAGTAATCTTGTGGTCCATAAATTTGGTGGCTCGTGTCTTATTGATCAAGCATCGATTGAAGGTATCAAAAAAATTTTACCAGCAAAGAACGAAATTATTGTTGTGTCTGCTATTAAAGGCATTACCAATCGACTACAGGCTCTATTAGATTTAGCCAAAGCAAATCTGGATTATTCTGCTGAAACTACCTCGCTTCAAGAGTTGCACGCCAACTTGGCACACGCCTTATTGGGTGCAGAACAAGCAGAGAAGTTTAAGCACGAACTGGATAAGGATTTTAATGATATTAAAAATATCTTGCAGAGTGTCAGCCTTGTAAAAGAGTATGCCAAAGAAATTCAAGATTTGATTCTTGGCTATGGGGAACAATGGTGTGCCAAATTGCTGGCTATTTATCTGGATCAGCAGCATCATGTTCTTTATCTTGATGCAAGCCAAGTTTTATTTATTAATCAGCAAAAGAATGGCGTGATTAATATTGATTGGCAAAAAAGCCAAGTTGCCTTAGATCAATTTTTAGAAAAAAATAATTTTGATCAACTGGTTATTACCGGATTTGTTGCCTCAACTATTGATGGTAAACGCACTACTTTAGGACGCAATGGTAGCGATTTTTCGGGAGCTATTTTTGCCAAACTGTTTGCAGCTAAAGAATTGATTATTTGGACCGATGTTGACGGTATCTATAGCGCCAACCCTGCTAAAGTAAAATCAGCATTCCCTATCGATTATCTTGCTTATGAAGAAGCTTTTGAGCTGGCTTATTTCGGCGCTAAAGTCATTCATCCCAATACCATTGCACCAGCGGTTGAAAAAAAGATCCCTATTTATATTAAAAATAGTTTTAATCCTACTGCATCCGGAACAGGCATTATTGCCGAAGCCCCCAAATCCATCCACCCTATTCGCGGGCTGAGCAGTATTGATGATGTTGCGTTGGTAAATATCGAGGGTACCGGCATGATGGGGGTGTCTGGGATTGCTGCACGGGTTTTTCAAATATTACATCAAGCCTACATTTCAGTGATTTTAATTTCGCAAGCGAGCTCGGAACATTCCATTTGTTTTGCAGTAAAAAAAATCCAGGCTGATCTTGCGCTGGATATTTTAAAGGAACATTTTCAGTTTGAAATTTCGCAGCATGCTATTGAAAAAATGTATGCTGATTCTAATTGCGCTATTTTAGCAGCCGTGGGCGAAGGAATGGTAGGCGCTCCCGGTGTTGCTGGAAAACTATGTGCGACACTGGCAAAAGCGAATATTAATATTCGGGCCATTGCGCAAGGTTCATCAGAACGAAATATCTCAGTCGTTGTGAATGCTCAGGATATTGTAAAAGCATTGCGGGCTGTTCATGCTGGATTTTATCTGTCTTCAAAAACTATTTCTATTGGTGTCGTTGGGCTAGGCAAAGTGGGCGGCGCTTTGTTAGAACAAATTCAGGCGACAAAAAACCAACTTAAAGAAGAGTATCAGATTAATCTTTGTGTGCGTGGCATTATGAACAGCCAAAAAATGCTGTTAACTCAAGATGCAATGAATTTAAAGCAGTGGCGTGACTTATTAAAACAATCAAATATGGCTGCATCATTAGAACAGTTTGTTGATCATATTCTTTCTGATGAAATGCCGCATGCTGCCATTATTGATTGCACAGCTAGTCAAATGACTACAGATTTTTATCTGAAAATCATTGAAAAAGGGGCGCATATTATTACGCCGAATAAAAAAGCTAATTCCGGCGCGTTGGATTTTTATAAAGAGTTGAAAAATTTAGCGCAAAGCAAAAGCCGCCATTATCTTTATGAAACGACTGTCTGCGCTGGTTTGCCAATCATAAAAACCTTGCAAGATTTTATTCAAACCGGGGATAAAGTGATTAAAATTGAAGGCATTGTTTCAGGAACTTTAGCTTTTATTTTTAGTCAACTTGTCCCGGGAAAATCTTTTTCCAGCATTTTATTCGATGCGAAAGAAAAGGGTTACACGGAACCAGATCCGCGAGATGATTTGTCTGGCATGGATATTGCGCGTAAAGTTGTATGTTTGGCCCGGGAAATAGGTCTTAGTATTGGTTTGAATGATGTTAAGGTACATAGCTTGGTTCCGCAAGATTTGCGAGGGTGTAGTGTAGAAGAATTTCTAAAAAAATTGCCAGAGTATGATCAACAGATAGATGCTGTTATGAAAAGTTCATTTGAAAAAAATGAAAAGTTAAGCTACGTCGCCTCTATCCAAGCTGATGGCAAGATCAGTGTCGACATGCAATCGTTACCCAAAGAGCATCCCTTCTCGCAATTGCAGGGCACAGATAATATGCTGATCTTTCAAACTCAACGTTACAATCAACAGCCATTGATTATACGAGGGCCTGGTGCTGGCCCTGATGTGACAGCAGCAGGTGTGTTTGCAGATTTATTAAGACTGGTTTCATTTTTATGAGGTGCGCAATGCAATTAAAAAAAAATCTAAACTCAGTAACAGCTTTTGCGCCGGCAAGCTGTGCCAATGTTGCGGTCGGGTTTGATATTTTAGGTTTTGCTATTGATGCAGTAGGCGATTATGTGAGTTTGACGCTGCGTAATGACAATCAAATTGTCATCGAAAAAATCGAATCTAAAGATGAATTGCCTTTGGATCCTAAAAAAAATGTTGTTGCGGCGGTGATTCAAAAAGCCTGTGATGAATTGAATATCAGCCAAGGATTTTCAATTCATCTTCGCAAATCGATCGCTTTAAGTTCTGGCATGGGAGGATCAGCTGCCTCTGCGGTCGCAGCGATTGTGGCATTCAATCAATTTTTGCTTAAACCATTAACACCTGCTGATTTAATTCGCTATGCACTCTATGGCGAAGAAATTGCTTGTGGTCATGCGCATGCGGATAATGTGGTACCTTGTTTGCTGGGTGGTTTAACATTAACACGCAGCATAGATCCGCTCGATGTCATTCAACTGCCGGTTCCAAAATGTTTTTACGTTATTGTGCATCCGCATTTGCGAGTTGAAACTAAATTGGCGCGCGCGGTCATTAAATCTGAATTGCCGCTGAAAGAATATGTGCAACAATCGGCAAACTTAGCGTCTTTTATTGTTTCGCTTTATGAAAATAATATAAGCTTGTTGCAAAAATCGCTTACTGATGTGTTAATTGAGCCCCAAAGATCTTCCTTAGTGTCTGGCTTTTATGAAGTTAAAGCAGCAGCATTAAAAGCAGGCGCGCTGGGAGTTTCATTTTCAGGATCGGGTCCCAGTTTATTTGCGTTTGCCGCAACACAGCAAAATGCAATCGAAGTCGGTAACACAATGCAAATTGCCTTTGCGAATGAAAAAATTGCCAGCGATATTTATGTCGATCAAATAAGCAAGAATGGCGCGAGGATATACCCTGCGTGGGTATAAAAACTATGAACTTTATCAGTACCCGAAATAAAAATATTTACAGCTCGCTTGCCGAGGCAATTCGTTTAGGTATGCCTGAGGATGGCGGTCTATACGTGCCTGAATATTTACCGAAGGTTAATTTAGATGCACTTGCTTCAGTTGCTAATTACAGCGAATTTGCAGCTTTAGTACTGAAAGATTTTTTTGCCGGAGATGTTTTGGCAGAGCAGTTATCAACACTCTGTCAAAAAGCGTTTGATTTTTCAATGCCACTGGAAAAAATAAACGATAATACTTTTATGTTAGAGCTATTTCATGGGCCTACTTTGTCTTTTAAAGATTTTGGCGCACGCTTTCTTGCAGAATGCTTTAATGTGCTTTCGCAAAACAAGAAAATGACTATCTTAGTTGCCACTTCCGGTGATACGGGTTCTGCTGTTGCGGCTGCATTTTATAGGAAAAATGTAAATGTTATTATATTTTATCCGGCCGGAAAAATTTCACCGCGTCAAGAGCAACAAATTACTTGCTGGGATGAAAACATTTTAGCTTTGGCGGTCAATGATAATTTTGATGATTGTCAGCACATCGTTAAAAGTGCTTTTAATGATCCCTGGTGGCAAACTAAACTAAACTTAAGCACGGCCAATAGTATTAATATTGGCAGATTACTGCCTCAAATTACGTATTATGCTTATACCAGTTTAAAATTTTTTCAAGCACATCAAGTGCAACCCGGTTTTATTGTGCCATCAGGAAATCTTGGCAATGTAACAGCGGCTTATTGGGCAAAACTAATGGGATTTCCCCTTCGTGAAATTGTGATTGCGAGCAATGCTAATCGGGTCATTTCGGATTATTTAGCAAGCAGCCAATATCAGCCGCGAGCGAGTCTTCAAACTTTAGCCAATGCGATGGATGTAGGAAATCCAAGTAATTTTGAACGTTTAAATTATTTGTTTGATAGTTTCAAATTGTTTAAAGAAAATGTACAGGCCTTTAGTGTCACTGATGAAGAAATTAAAAAATCTATAAAAGATTTTTATCAGCGGTATCAAAAAATTATTTGTCCGCATACTGCTACGGCTTGTTCGGTTAGAAATCAATTATCTGAAAAGCCCTGGATTGTAGTGGCAACTGCGGACCCCTGTAAGTTTGAAACCGCTATTGAATCTTTATTGCAGCAAAAAATTGCCCCATCGCCGCAGCTGCAAGCAATGCTATCAAGGCCCTCGCATGCTATAAATGTTTCTAACAAGATGGATGATATTAAAAAGCTTATCGAGGGCTATTTTAAAAAAAGCTAGCTTCTTTTATTGCAACAGCGAGCCAATCCATTACCGCACCATTGGACTAACTGCACCAACACAATGAGCAACACGACCGTGGCAATCATAATGCCGACGTCAAAACGCTGATAACCATAGCGAATGCCTAAATCGCCTAAACCGCCGCCACCGACGGCGCCGGCCATCGCGGAGTAACTGATGATCCCAATCACCGTCACCGTTAAGCCATTAATAATACCGGGCAAAGCTTCGGGTAATAAAACGCGGGTCATAATTTGCAAGGGTGATGCACCTAAAGTTAAGGCCGCTTCGGTTAAACCTTGTGGTACTTCTTCGAGTGAATTTTCGACTAAACGCGCGATGAAAGGAATGGCGCAAATAATGAGAGGTACCATCGCAGCCGTGGTGCCAATGGTGGTGCCAACTACCAAGCGCGTGAACGGCACGATCGCGACGAGCAAAATAATAAATGGGATTGATCGCACGGCATTGACGATCGCGCCTAAAATTTTATTGACATAAATTTGTGCGACGATGCCCTGTTTACGTGTGGTAAATAAAATAAAGCCCAGTGGTACGCCTAACACACCCGCAATGAGGCTGGAAACGATGGTCATATACAAGGTTTCCCACAGTGCAGGTAATAATAAACTAAGCGTTGTTGACATAACCCATCACCTCCACTTGTAAACCTTGTTCACGCAAATAGCGCATGCCGGTTGCGAGTTGTTCATCATCACCATACACTTCTAATAACATCACGCCGATAATTTGTTCTTGTACTAAACCTAAGTTGGCTTGCAAAATATTAAATTTAATGCCGTACTGCAAGGATAAATTCGACACCAACGGCTCAGCGGTTTTTTCACCAATAAATTCGATTCGTAAGACGGGAACTTGGCCGTGATCTGTCTTGCTAATGTGTAAGCGTTCTTGAATGCTGGGCGGTAAGTCAAATTTTAACGCGGGACGAATTAAATTGCGGGTGATTTCTGTTTTGGGTTGCGTGAATAAGTCGATGACGGAACCTTGTTCAACGATGCGACCGGCTTCGAGCACTGTAACGTGAGCACAAATGGTTTTAATCACTTCAATTTCATGCGTGATGAGTAAAATTGTTAAACCTAATTTTTGATTGATAGCTTTTAATAATTCTAAAATTGATTGCGTGGTTTCCGGATCTAAAGCGCTGGTGGCTTCATCGCATAATAAAATTTCCGGGTCGTTGGCTAGTGCACGCGCGATGGCCACGCGTTGTTTTTGCCCGCCACTTAATTGCGCAGGATAAGCTTTAGCTTTATCTTGCAAACCCACTAACGATAATAAGTTGGAGACTTTTTCACGGATAAAATTTTTCTTAATGCCAGCTAATTTGAGAGGAAGGGCGACGTTGTCATACACCGTGCGCGAACTTAATAAATTAAACTGCTGAAAAATCATGCCGATTTTGCGGCGCTTTTCGCGTAGTTTAGCAGCGCTTAAGCTGGCAAGATTAATCCCATCAATCAATACTTGCCCGCGATCCGGTTGTTCTAAAAAATTGACACAACGAATTAACGAACTTTTTCCCGCGCCACTTTTTCCGATGATGCCGCTAATGCTGCCACGCGGCACCAGCAGCGATACATCTTCTAAGGCGACAACACCGGAGGCAGGATAGGTTTTGTAAAGATGGGAAAGTTCAATCATGCCTTGTTAGGAATTCTTACCGCTAACACATCACATTCTGCGCGGTGCAAAATCGAATCCGCTGTCGAACCTAATAACAAAGCTAAACCGTGGCGACCATGGCTACCGACGATAATCAAATCGGCTTGTACCGCTTGCGCCGCTTCGGCAACCACCACACCAGGACTACCAATCTCCAAAAATTGTTGCCCAGCTGCAATGCCAACTGAATTCGCTAATGCTTGCAAAGATTCTTTATGTTCTTTCAATAATTCTTCTTCAACGTCAACAATAGCAGGATAAGCCGATGCTGCGCCATAACCATTGATATTTTCAACCGCATGCACCAGTGCTAAACTCGCGTTAAATTGTTGTGCAAATGCGCGCGCTGTCTCCAGCACTCGGCTGTCTTCATCGGGAATTAATTCAACGGCGACTAAAATTTTCTTGTATTGACCTTTCATGCTATCTCCTAAGTAATGTTGCTAAAAAACCTCGCCTATTAAACTGCTTTTTCACTTTTAATGCAAGCTCAAAAATTTAGGGTCTGTCTACAATTACAAAAAGTGAGCCAGGCAACTTACTCTTTTGTTTGTATGGATTCCTTCTTTGCGACGCTTCGAGTATAATGTACCGCTTTTTTATGCGAGAGTGGCGGAATTGGTAGACGCACTGGATTTAGGTTCCAGCGGGGAAACCCGTGAGAGTTCGAGTCTCTCCTTTCGCACACTAACCACCTCCGGGTCAAACAGAATTTTTAGTTTTCATTTTTTGTGTTCTCGAAGCCGGATGGAGTATTGAGCGCAAACTCTCAACAGCAGGGATGCTGTTGTGAAGCCTACAGGGAAGTATTCATGGCGTGTTTGCGGGCAATACTCCATCTGGCTTACAACAAAAACAAAAAATGAAAGCTAAAAATCGAGGAAAAAATAATATGCAAGTGTCAGTTGAATCAACCAGTAATTTAGGTCGACGCATGTCGATCACCATCCCCAGCGAGCGCATCGAAGAAGCGGTGATGAAGCGCTTAAAGGATATTGCTAAACGCGTCAAAATGGATGGCTTTCGTGCCGGCAAAGTGCCCTTTAGCCGGGTAGAAAAAATTTACGGCGAAGATGCCCGCAGTGAAGTATTGCACGATATGATGAGTAAAGGCGTCTATGAAGCGTTCACGCAAGAAAAAATAATGCCGGCCGGACGTCCCCGTTTAGAACACGATCATGACAATCATCCCAAAGCCGGTGAAGATTTTAAATTCGACGTGGAATATGAAGTATTTCCTGAGATCACCTTACCGGCTTTTAGCGAATTAAAAGTTGAAAAAGTGCAAGCCGCAGTCGCGGATGCCGACGTTGAGAAAACCATTGAAGCCATTCGCAAACAACAAGCCAAATGGGAAGAGGCAAGTCGCCCTGCAGAAAGCGGCGACAAAGTGAATATTGATTTTGTCGGTACGATTGATGGCGAGCCTTTAAAAGGCGGCGAAGGTAAAAATTTTGATTTAGAGTTGGGCTCTAACAGCATGATTCCTGGGTTTGAATCGGGTTTAATTAACAGCACTGCAGAACAAGATGTGACTCTACAAGCCACTTTTCCAGAAGATTATCATGCGAAAGAATTAGCCGGTAAAACTGCAGAATTTAAAGTTCACGTTAATTCTGTAAAAACAGCTAAATTACCCGAGCTCGATGATGAATTTGCTAAAATACTCAATGTTGAAGGTGGGTTAGCAGAACTCAAAACCCAAGTACGTAATAATATGGAACGGGAACTCAATCAAGTGTTGAAAAATAAAAATAAACAACATGTACTGGACAGTTTATTGACGGCAACTAAATTGGAAGTACCGCAAGCCTTAATCGCTGAAGAAGTCTATCGTCTGCAAAAAAATATGCACGAGCGTTTAGGTGGTAAAATGGATTTCGAACTGATCGTCAAACACAGTGGTGCACAATTTACTGAAGAAGCCCATCGTCGTGTGTCGGTTGGCTTATTGCTAAATGAAATTATTAAAGAGCGCGAAATTAAACCGGATGCGGAACAAGTGCGTAAAGCGGTTGAAACATTAGCGGCGCCGTATGAAAAACCAGCCGAATTAATTCGTCATTATTATCAAGATAAAGATCGCTTGGCGGAAGTTGAAATGTTGGTGACGGAAGATGCGGCGATTGAGGCAATTTTATCGGAAGCCGTTGTTACCGAAAAAAGTTTAAATTTTGATGAAGTGATGGGGAGAAAATAGTGGCAATAAAAAATCAATTAGTACCAATGGTTATTGAACAAACAGCGCGCGGTGAGCGCTCGTTTGATATTTATTCACGTTTGTTAAAAGATCGGGTGATCTTTTTAGTCGGTGAAGTCGAAGATCACATGGCCAATTTAGTGGTTGCGCAAATGTTGTTTTTGGAATCTGAAAATCCCGACAAAGATATTTATCTTTATATTAATTCACCCGGTGGTGTAGTCAGTGCTGGTTTAGCAATTTATGATACCATGCAATTTATTAAGCCTGATGTTAGCACTCTGTGCATTGGCCAAGCCGCTAGCATGGGTGCTTTATTACTGACTTCTGGTGCGCCCGGCAAACGTTATTGTTTGCCCAATTCGCGGGTGATGATTCACCAACCTATAGGCGGGTATCAAGGTCAAGCCACCGATATCGCCATTCATGCGCGTGAAACTTTGAAAGTCCGCGAACGCCTAGAGCAAATTTTAGCAAAACACACCGGCAAATCGGCGGAACAAATTAAAACGGATACTGAGCGTGATAATTTCATGAGCGCGAGTGAAGCTAAAGAATATAATTTAGTGGATGCAATTATGGAACAGCGCCCTGCGTTGACGAGTAAGACGGAAACTAAGTAAGGATTGAGAGCGTAGGTCGGCTTCCCGCGTTTCATTTTAATGAAACGCGCAAGCCGACAGCCAATGTCGGCTTACTCACCTCGCGTTACGCGAGGTTCGGGAAGCCGACCTACATTTGATCTGAGGAAATACAATGAGTGAAACAACAACACCCACTGGCGAGAACAAGCCCACTTTGTTTTGTTCTTTCTGTGGTAAAAGCCAACATGATGTGCGCAAGTTAATTGCGGGCAACAGTGTGTTTATTTGCGATGATTGCGTGGATTTATGTAACGACATCATTCGTGAAGAATTAGCCGAAGCCGAAGCACAAGAGCAGCAAGCGGATTTGCCCACACCGGAAAAGATTTATAAAACCTTAGACGAGTATGTTATCGATCAACATTACGCCAAACGTGTATTGTCGGTTGCGGTTTATAACCATTACAAACGTTTAAATAGCGCCAAGCTAGAAGACGAAGTTGAAATTCGTAAAAGTAATATTTTATTAATTGGCCCGACCGGTAGTGGTAAAACTTTATTAGCTGAAACCTTAGCGCGCAGTTTGAATGTGCCATTCACGATTGCCGATGCAACCACTTTAACCGAAGCCGGTTATGTCGGTGAAGACGTTGAAAATATTATTCAAAAATTATTACAGAACTGTGAGTACGATGTATCCAAAGCCGAAATGGGCATTGTATACATCGATGAAATCGATAAAATTTCTCGTAAATCGGAAAATCCTTCTATTACGCGCGATGTATCGGGTGAAGGCGTGCAACAAGCTTTATTGAAATTAATTGAAGGCACCGTGGCTTCCGTTCCGCCCCAAGGTGGACGCAAACATCCGCAGCAAGAATTTTTACAAGTCAACACCACCAATATTTTATTTATTTGTGGTGGTGCATTTAGTGGCTTGGATAAAGTTATCCGCGCTCGCACGGAAAAATCGGGGATTGGGTTTAATGCCGAAGTGGTTTCGAAAGATGATCAAAAAGTCATTGGTGAAATTCTTAAAACGGCTGAGCCCGAAGATCTCATTAAATTTGGCTTGATTCCTGAATTTGTCGGACGCTTACCGGTGATTGCGACCTTAGAAGAATTAGATCAGAAGGCTTTAGTGCGCGTGTTGGCAGAGCCAAAAAATGCGCTTATCAAGCAATATACTAAGTTATTTAAAATGGAAGGCGTGGAATTGGAGTTTCGTCCGGAAGCTTTAAACGCGATTGCAACCAAAGCCGTGGAACGCAAAACCGGTGCGCGCGGTTTGCGCAGTATTTTAGAAAAAACTTTATTGGATGTGATGTTTGAAATTCCTTCTAACAAGAGCATTAGCAAAGTGATTGTTGATGAGGCTTGTGTGAAGGGAGAAAGTAAACCGGTGTTGGTGTACAGTCAAACTGAACGCAAAGCCGCGCCGATTGTTGCAGAGCCAAAAGCAGAGCCGAAAATAGCCAAGCAGGCTTAGGTTTTTTTTTCTTCGTCATTCCCGCGAAAGCGGGAATCCAGGTTTTTTGGGGATTAGCCCACGTTTTTCTGGATTCCCGCCTACGTGGGAATGACGCATTTACAATACAGCTAAAACGAGTGAAGCCCCTATGCCCGATTCACAAGACAACATAATTTCCCAAACCCTCTGCGTCGTGCCCCTGCGTGATTTAATTATCATGCCGCATCGGATGCGACCCCTCTCTTTATTCGTCGGACGACGTAAGTCAGTCGTCGCGCTAGAGCGCGCCATGACCAGCAGTCAAAAAATTGTTTGCGTCGCACAAAAACAATTTAATGATGAAAATCCCAGCTTTGAAAATTTGTACCAGATAGGCACTGTTTGCCGCGTTTTACTGCGTTATCCGCTCGCGGATGGTACGGTCAAAATTGTTTTGGAAGGTGAAAGCCGTTGTGAAATTAAAGAATTTCATGACGATGGTGTAGCATTAACCGCCGATGTTAATATCATCACCGAAGCACAAGTCAGCGTCAAAGAACATGAAACAGTGTGTCGCGTTTTGCTAAGCGCCTTTGAAAATTATGTGCGCCTCAATCAAAAAATCCCCCCTGAATTTTTATTAGAGCTAGCTGGTCTTGATGACGCGGGTCGTTTGGCAGATACCATCGCCGCCTACATCAATATGAAATTGCCGGATCGACAAGCCTTATTAAGCACAATTAATGTGGCTGAGCGCTTGGAAAAATTATTAGCGCTGCTCGAAGGGGAGCTAAATTTATTAGAAGTCGACAATCGTTTGCGCGAGCAAGTTAAAAAACAAATTGATAAAACCCAGCATGAATTTTATTTAAATGAACAGTTGAAGGCGATTCAAAAGGAATTGCACGGTGGCACTGAAAACGAACTAACTGATTTACAAAAATTAGAGCAGCGTATTAAAGAAGCTGGCATGAGTGCTGAAGCGCAAGAAAAATCGCTCACGGAATTGAAAAAGTTAAAAGCGATGCCGGCTAATTCTTCCGAAGCCAGTGTGGCGCGCAATTATTTAGATTGGATGTTGCGTCTGCCCTGGCAAAAACGCAGCACCATTAAGCGCGATTTGAAAGCGGCAGAAAAAATTTTACATGCCGATCACTATGGGCTGGAAAAAGTTAAAGAGCGAATTTTAGAATATTTAGCAGTGACACAACGCGTAAAAGCATTGAAAGGGCCCGTGTTGTGTTTAGTCGGTCCACCGGGCGTTGGTAAAACGTCCTTAGGTGAATCGATTGCCCGCGCAACTGGGCGTGAATTTGTGCGTTTGTCTTTGGGCGGCGTGCGCGATGAAGCAGAAATTCGCGGTCATCGCCGCACGTATATTGGTTCGATGCCAGGGCGCATTTTGCAAAAAATGGCTAAAACAAAAGTCGTTAATCCCTTATTTTTGCTGGACGAAGTCGATAAAATGACGCGCGATTACCACGGTGATCCTAGTGCAGCGTTATTAGAAGTATTAGATCCGGAACAAAATAATAGTTTTAACGATCATTATTTAGATGTCGATTATGATTTGTCGCAAGTCATGTTTATTGCGACCGCCAATTCTTTAGATATTCCGCCGCCCTTATTAGATCGCATGGAAGTGATTCGCTTGAGTGGTTACACCGAAGATGAAAAAGTTCATATCGCTGAGCAGCATTTGATTCCGAAGCAAATTAAGGAAAATGGCTTAAAAGAAAAAGAATTAAAAATTTCGATTAGCGCTTTGCGTGACATGATTCGTTATTACACGCAAGAAGCGGGGGTACGCAATTTAGAGCGGGAAATCGCTAAAATCTGTCGAAAAATTGTCAAGGCAGCGCAACTTGAGAAGAAGTCTACGCAGCAGCGTGCGTGTTTGATTACGCCAAAAAATTTAGAAAAATATTTAGGCGTGCATCGTTATCGGCATGGTTTAGCTGAAAATCAAAATCGGGTCGGGCAGGTGACAGGTTTAGCCTGGACCGAAGCGGGCGGAGATCTATTAACGATTGAAGTGGCCACTGTACCCGGCAAAAGTAATGTGAAGCGTACCGGCAGTTTAGAAAATGTGATGTTGGAATCGATCGATGCGGCCGTGACGGTGGTGCGCTCACGTGCTGCGCAATTAGGCTTGGAAGACTTTTATCCCAACACGGATATTCATTTTCATGTGCCAGCCGGGGCGATTAAAAAAGATGGTCCCAGTGCCGGGATTGCGATGTGCACAGCATTGGCTTCCAGCTTAACGCAAATTCCCGTGCGTGCCGATGTCGCGATGACGGGCGAAATTACTTTGCGCGGTGAATTATTGCCAATTGGTGGTTTGAAAGAAAAATTATTAGCCGCGCTGCGAGGTGGCATCAAATTAGTGATCATCCCTGCCGAAAATAAACGCGAATTATCGGAAATTCCTGAACAAATTAAACAAGCGCTAGATATTCGTTTAGTGCGCTGGATCGATGAAGTATTTGCCTTAGCATTAGAAAGCCCACCCAAAGCAAAAGTTGTATTAGCTGATGCAATCGTTGAAGCTTTGCCCGCCGCGGCGATGGCACAAACTTCAAAACGCAATGAGAAGCGTAAAGTGCATTGATTGTAGGTCGGCTTACGAGAGTTTCGCGATTAGCGAAACGAACAAGCCGACGCCAAAAAACGATGTCGGCTTGTTCGCTTGGTTTACGCCAAGCTCTCGTAAGCCGACCTACGTTATGAGAAAATTTTTTAGAAATAACTTGACCTAAGGGCGCCATACTGGTATAAATCTCGTCCCTAAAAATTTGCCCCGTTAGTGAGGATGCAGGCAGTGAATAAAGCAGAATTAATTGACAATATTGCTGCAAAAGCGGATTTATCAAAAGCCGATGCAGGTCGCGCCTTAGATGCCGTTTTGGAAAGCATTACCGAATCTTTAAAAAGCGGTACCGACGTTGCCTTAGTAGGGTTTGGCACTTTTCATGTAAAAAAACGTGCCGCGCGCAAAGGACGCAATCCGAAAACGGGCGCAGAGATCGAAATCAAAGCCGCCAATGTACCGGATTTTAAAGCCGGGAAGGCGTTGAAAGACGCAGTTAATTGAGTTGTGAGTTGTGGGTTGTCAGTTGTGAGAGAATTTAGTTGTGAGTTGTGAGTTGTGAGAAAAAGCAAAATCTTTTTTCTTATAAATGTTTCTTGCGATACACAGTCATGAGATCTCACAACTCATGCCTCACAACTAATATTGCGGGTGCTTAGCTCAGTTGGTAGAGCATCGCCCTTACAAGGCGAGGGTCGGGGGTTCGAACCCCTCAGCACCCACCATTTATTAAGTTGTGGGTTGTGGGTTGTCAGTTGTGAGTAAATTATCTCACAACTCATGCCTCACAACTCACAGCTAATATCCAGCGGAGTGGTAGTTCAGCTGGTTAGAATACCGGCCTGTCACGCCGGGGGTCGCGGGTTCGAACCCCGTCCACTCCGCCATATTCTTAAGGATTGGGGATTAATAAAACCGTAGGGGCGGGGCTTGACCCGCCCATTGCGGGACGGTCAAGCCCGTCCCCTACAGGTTTTTATAATCCTCAATCCTTCTTTCTGAGGGACTCTATGTTACAACGCATGCGCGATGGTATTCAAGGTTGGATTGCGTGGATCATCATCATCGCTATCATCGCTTCCCTTTGCCTCTTAGGCGTCAATTATTATCTGCATGGCCAGAGTGGCAACAGTAATGCGGTGGCTCAGGTTGACGACACCGTCATTACACAACAGCAATTAACTAATGCCTATAATCGGGCCCGCAGTCAACAAGTCGATTTACCCGCTAATTCTGCTGCTGAACAACAATTGCGGCACGATGTATTACAAAAATTAGTCGACCAAGCCTTAACGCAAAATATTGCGCAAGCCAATGGGTTTAGTATTTCGCGCGAGCAAGTCGATAATTTAATTGCACAAATTCCTGCGTTTCAAACTAATGGCCAATTCTCATCTGACCGTTTCGCGGCGATTTTAAGCCAACTTAACTATACGCCACCGCAATTTATGGATGAAATGCGTTCCGGCATGTTGATTAACCAATTAGAAGGGGGCTTGGCAATCTCAAGCTTTGCCTTGCCTAGTGAAATTGCTGGCACGATTCAAATGGTTAAGCAAACCCGCGATTTTAGTTACACCCAAATTCCGGTGACTCAGTATTTAAAGAAAGTGACGGTAACTACGGATCAAGCGCAACAATATTATGTTGCTCATCAAAATGATTTCCTCACCCCCGAAAAAGTGCAGGTTAATTATTTAATGTTGACGGGTGCTAATGTGGCTGCGGGTATCAAACCCAGCGCAGCTGACTTGCAACAGTTTTATCAAACCAATATCAGTAATTATTCGCAACCCGCGCAATGGAAAATTGCTCATATCGTGATTCGTGTAGATGGCAATGATCCAAAAGCGATTGCTAAAGAATTAGAGACAATTGAAACCGCCATCAAAGCAGGAGCTGATTTTGGCTCACTTGCGAAAAAATATTCTGATGATCCTTTGTCAGCGCGACAAGGCGGTGTATTGCCGTGGGTATCAGCCGGTACCTTGCCGCAAGCTGTACAAGCTGCCGTGATGAATTTGAAAGTCGGGGAAGTTTCCGCGCCCGTAAAAAATGCGACGGAAGATAGTTACGAAATTATTAAATTATTAGATCTTAAAAAACCGACCGTGACACCGTTTGCGCAAGTGAAAACGGCGGTTCAACAAGCCTATATACAACAACAAACGCAACAGCAATTAGCCAATGCCGCGCAACAATTACAAGATTTAACCTTCCAAAATCCAGATTCTTTGCAAGCAGCGGCGCAAGCTTTAAATTTAAAAGTACAAACTTCCGATTGGTTATTGCGCAATACGCCGCCCACGCAAGGTGTATTTAGCAACACTAATTTATTTCAAGCGGCTTTCAGTGATCAACTGCGCAGTGGTACGAATAGTGATGTATTGTATCCGGATCAAACCACGGCCATCGTACTGCGGGTGAAAGATTATCAAGCGGCGCAACCGATTCCATTCGCGCAGGTACAGGCGAAGATTACCCAGTTATTGACGGAGCAAGCCAGTGCCCAACAAGCGCAAGCGTTTGCCGATCGCTTAGTGAAAGCATTGCAAGATGGTCAAACGTTAGCGCAATTAACGGCGGCTTATGGTGTGAAGTGGAGTGGGGTGAGTAAAGCCGATCGACACAGTCAGAAGGTGAATTCATTGATTTTACAAACGGCGTTCAATGTGCCGCGTCCTGCCAAAGGTGCGATTTCTGCCACCAACGTGACTTTACCAACGCAACAAATCGCGGTGATTGCTGTGACGGCGGTTTATGATAACAGCTCAAAAATAGCGCCCTTACCAGCAGAGCAAAAGATTTATCAAACGCAACTGCAAAATTATTACAGCCAATTCGCGCAAACCGAATTGCTTAATTACTATCGTCGCCAGGCAGATGTGAAAATTTATCAGCAGCAGATGCAGGCGGATAGTTAGGATTCGTAGGTCGGCTTCCCGAGCTTCGCATCAAGCGAAGTGAGTAAGCCGACATTTGTTGTCGGCTTGTTCGTTTTGCCTATCGGCAAAACTCCGGAAGCCGACCTACGCCTAAAATCATCCTCTCACTTGCAGCTTTTCCCCCACCTGCAACGGCTTCCGCGGATTTAATTGATTCAAACTTACTAACTGTTTCACACTCATCTTATGCCGTTCGGCAATGCCCGACAGCGTATCACCCGCTTTCACCCGATAAACTACTGTCCCTCCCAAACCAGGTTCGCGCTCATGCATCAAGAAATTACGCGAGGTAGCGTGAGCACTGACCGGTGGGGGAGACGTGGGCACTAACAACACTTGGCCGGTATGCAATTTATCGGTGACCAATTGATTACTAGCGCGAATTAAATCAATTGTAGTGTGGTAACGTTGGGCCACTTTTTCGATGGTGTCATGGCGTTTTACTGTGTAATTTTGCCATTTAATATTATTTAATTCAGCGATGCCATCGGTGAATTGTTGCTCTTGAGCGGCGGGTACCACGATGTGATAGGTATGATTCGGTGCGCTGGCAGAGCGATTAAAGCCAGGATTTAATTGATAAAACTCCTGCATACTGATGCCAGCTAATTGGGCGGCTTCAGTCAAATCAATTTGCGAATGCACGGTTACAAAGGCTAAATAAGGTTTATCCGGCGTAGCAGGCCAATCAATCGGGTACTTTTTCTGATCTTGCAAAATAATCGCCAAAGCTAGTAATTTAGGCACATATTGCCGGGTTTGTTCGGGCAAACGCAAATCCCAAAAGTCGGTCGGCAAGCCGCGTGCTGAATTGCGAGCAATCGCATTTTGCACGGTCCCTTCACCGGCGTTATAAGCGGCAATCGCTAAATACCAATCGCCATTAAAATATTGTTTTAAGTAAGCTAAGTAATCCAGCGCTGCTTGCGTGGAAGCAAAAATATCACGTCTTCCGTCGTACCACCAATCACGTTTTACTTTGTAATAACTGGCTGTACCGGGTAAAAATTGCCATAAACCGGAAGCACCTGAAGGCGAGTGCGCATAAGGATTGTAAGCACTTTCGACAATCGGCAATAAGGCTAATTCGCCGGGCATATTACGCGTTTTAACTTGCTGTTGGATATAATAAATATAGGGGCTGCCACGGGTGGCGGAATGGACCAGGAAATCCTGATGCGACATATACCAATCAATTTGCGCTTGAACTTCGGAACGATTAGCATATTCATTCAGTGAAAAATTTTTATCTAAAACGCGCCATATATTCGTTTCAGTTTCACCCGTTGTAGGATTTACAAACTCGGGCGAAGGTTGGCTAGCATGCCCAAACGGCATAAAAGAAGTGCTGCTGCTGCAAGCAGAAAGACTTAAAGCGATAATGACGGCTAAGGCTAATTTTTTCACTCGCGCATGGTACGGTGATGGGCGCTGAAAATCAAGTAGTAATTGAATTGATTTCTTTCAAAACTCTAGGGTTTTACAAGAAACCTAGAATTTTAAGGTATACTAACACGATGCAACTTTTCAATGATCATTATCATGGCTTTCTTAACTGGTTGGCAACGCCCACCGGACGTCGGTTTTTGGACCTTGAATTAGCGCAGTTTATCAAGCCTATGCAAGGCAGCCATGGCAATCAATTATTATTAATTGGTAATGCTGTTTTTCATCCCTTGCTCAAAGAGGGATGTTTTGCGAATACCCATGCTATTGGCCTCAATCAGTTAAAGAAAAAGTTACCTTATCCGGATGAGAAATTTGACTGCATTATCTTGCCGCATGTTTTAGAGTTTGTGGCCGAACCGGAACTCATTGTGAAAGAAATGCAACGACTTTTATATCCCGAAGGAAGTCTATTGATCAGCGGTTTTTATCCACGCAGTTTTTCCCGTTTACTGCACAACTTCACGACGAGTAAACCGAAGCGCCATGATCGCGCTGCTGCAATACCGGTACGCAATTTAACTAAACAATTGCAAGCCATTGAGTTAGAAGAGATTCAATGTACGGCTTTTGCGCTTGGAAAATGGTATCGGTATTTGCCACTTTTTCCAACGGCCTATGTCATTAAAGCTGCTGAACGCCGCGAAGGGCTTACGCCTTTGCGGAGTCGTGCACAAATTATTAAGCCGCGTTTTGCTACTGGCACAAGTCTCGCCTATGAAAAAAGTTGAAATTTTTACTGATGGTGCCTGCCAAGGTAATCCTGGGCCCGGCGGCTGGGGCGCGATTTTACGTTATGGTGAAACGGAAAAAGAATTATCCGGTGCTGTTTCTGACACTACCAATAATCGCATGGAGTTAACGGCTGCGATTGAAGCACTCAAGGCTTTAAAAAAACCGTGCGAAGTGAGCTTAAGCACTGATTCGAAATACGTACAAGAGGGTATCCAAAAGTATATTCACAACTGGAAAAAAAATGGTTGGAAAACAGCTAATAAAAATGCCGTTAAAAATGCCGATTTATGGCAACAGCTTGATGCAGTCGCTAGTCAACATGCAGTACAGTGGCATTGGGTGAAAGGGCATAATGGGCATCTGGAAAATGAACGGGCGGATCAATTGGCGGTGCAGGCAGTAAAAAATATGCTAAATAAAAATCCCCCCTGCCCCCCTTTTCCAAAGGGGGGATCTCTTATTTGATTTCCCCCTTTTCCAAAGGGGGGATCTCTTATTTGATTTCCCCCTTTTCCAGAGGGGGGATCTCTTATTTGATTTCCCCCTTTTCCAAAGGGGGGATCTCTTATTTGATTTCCCCCTTTTCCAAAGGGGGGATCTCTTATTTGATTTCCCCCTTTGAAAAAGGGGGATTAAGGGGGATTTAAGAAATTAATTATGTCACGACAAATTGTACTAGATACCGAAACCACCGGCCTTGAACCCTCGAAAGGCCATCGCATCGTGGAAATTGGGTGCATTGAAATTATCAATCGCCAAATCACCGAGCGTTATTTTCATCACTATCTTAATCCCGAACGCGCCATTGAAGCCGGCGCACAAATGGTGCATGGCATTACCGATGACTTACTAAAAGATAAACCTAAATTCAGCGAAATCATTGATGAGTTATTAGCCTTTATAAAAGATGCCGAAGTGATTATCCACAATGCACCGTTTGATGTAGGATTTTTGAATCACGAACTCAAACTCAGCAAACGCAAATTAGGCGTAATCACAGATTATTGTCGTGTCACCGACACATTAGCCATGGCGCGCGAAATGCACCCGGGGCAGCGCAATAATTTGGATGCTTTGTGCAAGCGTTATGGAGTGGATAATTCCAATCGCGATTTGCATGGTGGTTTGCTGGATGCTGAATTACTTGCTTTAACTTATTTGGCGATGACTTCCGGGCAAGATAGTTTGTTTGCGGAACTGGAAGTGAATGATAAACCCACTGCGGCTGAAACACGTGTGACAACTAGCGTTAACAATGCTTTGCCAGTGTTGGCTGCGAACGCTGAAGAATTAACCGCGCATAGCGATATTATGCAGCGCTTAGTGAAAGCGGACCTGTGGTGATTTCGTCATCACTTGGTAATGTAGGTCGGCTTCCCGAGTTTCGCTTTAGCGAAGCGAGTAAGCCGACATTATGTGTCGGCTTGTTCATCTCGCCTTACGGCGAAACTCCGGAAGCCGACCTACGCTGCATCTCCAATTGCCTCCAACACTTCCTCCACATGTCCTGTGACCTTGACATTGCGCCATTCTTTGATGAGCTTACCCCCTTTAAATAAAAACGTACTGCGATCGACGCCTAAATATTCTTTGCCATAAAGCTTTTTCATTTTCATCACCTCAAAATGCTGACAAAGTTTTTCTTCCGGGTCGCTGATCAGCGCAAAGGGAAACTCAAACTGACATTTAAATTTATCGTGTGATTTGAGACTGTCACGCGATACGCCATAGACGCTCGCACCTAATTTGCTAAATTTTTTAAAATGCTTGGCAAAATCCTGGCCTTCTAAGGTACAGCCTGGCGTATTATCTTTGGGGTAAAAATATACGACCAAATAAGGGGTTTCAACTTCGCTGAGTTTGACTTCGCCTTGTGTAGTAGATAAAGTAAAGTCAGGTAATTTTTTGTTCATTTAACGTTGTCCTATTTAGTTAAGAACTCCGTCGTCATTCCCGCCCCCGTCTTCACGAGGGTAAACTCCAGCGGGAATCCAGAAATAAAGTAAACAATTTGAATTAAAGGCTGGATCCCCGCTTTCGCGGGGATGACGGGGTGAAGTTAATATGATACCATACTGCCTCTTTTTAAAAGGCCTTAATTTATGTCTAAAAGCCACAAATTTACTGGCAGCTTCGTCGCGCTCATCACCCCCATGCAGGCAGATGGCGCAGTTGATTTTCCAGCGTTGGATCGTTTGGTCGATTTTCATTTAGCCAACCAAACCGATGGTATTGTGGTGCTCGGCACTACGGGTGAGGCGCCGACCATTACCAAAGCTGAATTTCCCGTGGTGATCAGCCACGTCCTTAAACGAGTCAATAAAAAAATCCCGGTGATCGCCGGAGCTGGCAAAAATGCCACGGCCGAAACCGTACATCTGGCACAAGAAGTGAGCCAGTTAGGCGTGGATGGTTTACTGATCGTCACACCGTATTACAATCGCCCCACTCAAGAAGGCTTGTATCAACACTATATGAAAATTGCGGAAGCAGTTGATTTACCACAGATTTTGTATAATGTTCCAGGTCGTACCGGCTGCGATTTATTGCCCGCCACCGTGGCACGTTTAACCAAAGCGATGCCGCATATTATCGGTATTAAAGAAGTCGTGAGTGTTGAACGCGTTAAACAATTAGTAGAGCAGTGTGGTGATATTGCGATTTATTGCGGTGATGATCCCAACAATTTGCCGTATTTACAAGCCGGCGCCTGTGGCTTAATTTCAGTGACTGCTAATGTTGCACCCAAAGCGCTGCACGACATGTGTGCCGCTTGTTTTGCCGGTGATTTAAAGCAAGCTGAAAAAATTCATCAGCAGCTGGGCTTATTGAATAAAGATTTATTTATCGAATCAAGCCCCGCGCCAACTAAGTGGGTTTTGCAGCAAATGGGCTTAATCGAAAATAATTTACGTTTACCGTTGGTGCCTTTGAGCGACAGAAGTCAGGCAGCAGTGCGTGAAGCGATGCAAGTCGCAGAAATAATTTAATGTGGTTGTTGTTTGCGTCATCCCGGAAATTGCCCCCGTTTTCACGAGGGTAAACTCCGCAATTATCCGGGATCCAGGTATTATCCCCGCGAAAGCGGGGACCCAGCATTAAAAAATGCCTGGATTCCCGCCTTCGCGGGAATGACGTGAAATGTTGGTTTGTTCATTTCACCGTTGGCAAAATTTAGCAAGCCAACTTTACTTGGATTTTTTAATATGAAGTTAATTAGAATTTTTTTATTTGGATTGATCGTCTTAAATCTTACCGCTTGCTGGCCCATCGCTGGCCAACACGGTTTGATTCATAATCGGGAAAACGATTATTTAAAGAGTCAGCAGCAAACCACGCTCGCAATCCCAGCTGGCTTGAGCAATAGCAATATTCAAGATCAAGCGCCGATTCCGCAAGGTCCCGCTTGGAGTTCAACGACACCCGCTAGCATTCTGCCGCCCGGTAGTATTTTAGCGCAGGGTAAAGCTATTGCGCCGGCTTTGCAAGGTAATGGACCTTGGTTAGGAGTAGGTTCTAATGGTGAACCGGCTTTATTAGTGAATGGAAAAATTGCTACTGTATGGCCGCAAGTCGCAACCGCTTTACAAGCATTGCAATACCAAATTGCAGGCAGCGATCAACGCGTTGGTTTATATATGGTAAGCCGCAATAAACAAGCTTTTGTGTTTAATGTGTTGCAAGCTCAACAAGGTGTAGTGATTACAGTGGAATCCTATGAAAGCATCCCATTGCAAAATAAAGACGCGAAAAAATTATTACAAGAATTAAGCAAGAAATTATGAAAAAAACTATCTTAGCTACCGGCAAATCTAAAACGATTTACACAACCGATGATCCTAACTTATTGGTGATGGAGTTTCGTGATGACGCGACGGCCTTTAATGGAGTAAAAAAAGCGTCGTTGGCGCGCAAGGGCAAAGTGAACAATCATTTTAACGCGCATGTGATGCAATTATTGGCGGCTGAAAATATTGCCGTGCATTTTGTAAAATTATTATCGGAAACAGAATCGCTGGTTAAAAAGCTCGACATGATCCGTATCGAGTTTGTGGTGCGTAATGTAGTGGCTGGTGGCATCAGTAAACGTTTAGGAATCGAAGAAGGCATGGTATTGCCTGAGCCCACTTTAGAATTATTTTTAAAAGACGATGCTTTGGGCGATCCGATGATCAATGAATCGCATGTGCACGTATTTAACTGGGCGAAAGATGAAGAAATCGCTGAGTTGAAACAAAGAACTTTACGCATCAATACCATTCTCAAAGCCTTCTTTGCCAAAGCCGGTTTAACCCTGGTGGATTTTAAATTGGAATTTGGCCGCGCTGATGGCAAACTATTATTAGGCGATGAATTTACCTTAGATGGCTGTCGCGTGTGGGATACTAAAACGCAAAAGAAATTTGACAAAGATCGCTTCCGCCGTGATTTAGGTGAGGTGATTGAATCGTATGAAGAAGCGGCGGAACGGTTGGGGATTGATGTTTTGTAGGGGCGCCTCGCGAGGCGCCCGTGGGCCGGTCGCGACCGGCCCCTACATTTAGCGTAGGAGAGGTACCGAAGTGGTCATAACGGCACCGACTCGAAATCGGTCGGGGGAGCAATCCCCACAAGGGTTCGAATCCCTTCCTCTCCGCCATATTTTTTAAAAAGGGCAACGCAGTTGCCCTTTTTAAAAAATACAGCGAGAGGGTAGGATGAGAACACTCTGGTTCGACAAATTCGCCGGGAGCGAATTTGGTCGCGCTTTGGCTTCGTAGGTCGGCTTACGAGAGTTTCGCATTAAGCGAAACGAACAAGCCGACAGCATGGCAAATTTCAAATATTGTCGGCTTGTTCATCACGCCTGCGGCGTAACTCTCGTAAACCGACCTACAATTATATACAACCTTGAATACGACATCCCCCCACTTCCATCTCGAACACAACGTTTCTCTCGCTGACTACGTCTCGTGGAAAACCAGCGGCTCCGCTAAACAACTTTTCCAACCCAGCAGTTTGGAAAACCTTCAAGCTTTTCTCAAAACCTTAGCCAATGACGAACCCTTATTATGGATTGGCCTCGGCAGCAATTTACTCATTCGTGACGGTGGCTTTAATGGCACAGTGATTTTTACGCAAAAACATTTACGGCATATAGAGCTAAAAAATACGACGACTATTTATGCCGAGTGTGGCGTTGCCTGCCCGAGTTTGGCGCGGTTTGCGGCCAAACATCATTTAAGTGATGCGGAGTTTTTTGCGGGTATTCCGGGTACCATCGGGGGAGCATTAGCGATGAATGCCGGAGCTTTTGGTGGCGAAACCTGGGAAAAAGTTTTGCGCGTTGAGTGCATCGATCGACAAGGAATTATCCACCAACGCTCGGCAACAGAGTTTGCGATTTCCTATCGTACAGTTGAAACGTCGCGCGAAGAATGGTTTGTGGGTGCAAGCTTTGAATTTGCCAGCGGTGATAAAACTAATGCTTTAGAAAAAATTAAACACTTGCTCGATAAACGTGCTGCCACCCAACCGACCGGTGTGCCCACTTGTGGATCGGTGTTTCGCAACCCGCCAGGTGATTATGCCGCGCGTTTAATTGAAGCCTGTGGTTTGAAAGGTCATCAAATTGGCGGTGCGGTGGTTTCCGAGAAACACGCCAATTTTATCGTTAACACGGGCACTGCCACGGCCAGCGATATTGAGCAATTAGTTGATTATGTCGCCGCTACCGTGCTCGAGCAACAAGGTGTACAATTGCATCGGGAAGTGAAGGTCATGGGTGAGAGATGATATTTTGGCGCGCTAAGCCAGCGGGGCAAGCTAAATTACGAACCGAAAGTGGCGTGCAATATTTTTTACGACGCTTAAAAAAAATTTGTTTATGGCTGCTTGCTTTACTGATTTTAATTTTTATCATCAGTAGTTATATTTATTTACATCGCCCCAGCACTTTACCAATTAAAACGATTCAAGTGCTCGGGGAATACAGTCACATTGATAATCGGACGGTGGAAAATATTGTTTTACCTGATGTGCAAAATGGCTTGCTCAACTTAAATTTAAGCACCTTGCAGCAGGCTCTCTTGCAATTGCCTTGGCTAGAGCGAGTCGAGATTCGCAAAATTTGGCCCGACACGATTGTTATTTATTTATATCAACAGGTGCCGGTAGCCTATTGGAATGAGAAAAGTTTATTGAACGATACGGGCGTCATTTTCACGCCACCGCACTTGAAAGATTTACCAGCCGATTTACCGTATTTTAATGGACCTGATTCGCAAAGCGCAGCGATGCTGGCCGCTTATCGCGATATGACTCAACGTTTGCAGCCTTTGGGTTTGTCAGTGCTTGCGATCAATTTAAGTCAGCGTCATGCGTGGACAGTTACTTTAAGTAACGGTATTATTTTAATTTTAGGTCGGGAAGATTTTGCGGATCGTTTGCAACGGTTTATTACGGTGTATCCGAATGTTTTAAGTGCCAAAGCGGGTCGGGTGCAGAGTGTCGACCTGCGATATAATAGTGGATTGGCTGTTGAGTGGAAACGGTGAAAAATCCCCCTTAATCCCCCTTTTTCAAAGGGGGAAATCCTTCATTCAATTTATTGCATGAATCCCCCCTTTTTCAAAGGGGGAAATCCTTCATTCAATTTATTGCATGAATCCCTCCTTTGAAAAAGGGGGGCAGGGGGGATTTAAAATTTTCAAATTTTGAAAAATAAAATTTAAAGGTATCAAATTGCGAGTCATAAATTTCGGGGCCGGTCCCGCTATGTTACCGGACAGTGTATTAGAACGAGCGCAAGTAGAAATGTTGGACTGGCGTGGTACGGGTATGTCGATCATGGAAATTGGGCATCGCAGTTCTGCGTTTGAAGCATTATTACTGGGCATTGAAGCTAAACTGCGGCAGCTCATGTCGATCCCTTCGAATTATAAAATATTATTTTTAGCCGGTGGCGCACAAGCGCAATTTGCTGCGATACCGATGAATTTATTGCGTGGCAATACCACGGCTGATTATGTTTATACCGGTGTATGGTCGGGTCTGGCGATAGATGAAGCGAAGAAACATTGTCAAGTCAATATAGTGGCGAGTGGGGAAGCGGAAAATTTTTTAACGATTCCCGCGCGCACCGACTGGCGATTAAATCCACACGCAGCTTATGCGTATTATTGCCCCAATGAAACCCTGACTGGCCTGCAATTGCACAGCATACCTGAGGTTGGTAATGTGCCACTGGTAGCAGACTTTACTTCCTCTATTTTGTCAGAGCCATTGGAGGTTGCAAAATTCGGTTTGATTTTTGCCAGCGCGCAAAAAAATTTAGGCCAATCGGGTGTGACCACCGTCATCGTGCGCGAAGATTTATTAGGTAACCCCGCAGCGATAACGCCTAATGTGTGGAATTATACGAAACAAGCCGAAGCGCAATCACGGGTCAATACACCGCCGACCTATGCCATTTACATTTTGGGTTTAATGTTAGATTGGGTAGCAGAGCAGGGTGGTGTCACCGCTCTCGCCGCGACCAATGCGCGCAAAGCACGGACTTTGTATGGGTATATTGATCAGAGTGATTTTTATCGCAATCAAGTCGCACCCTCCTATCGCTCTGCAATGAATGTCACTTTTAATTTACCAACGGAAGAACTCAATGCTGCATTTGTAGCCGCCGCTGCAAAAGAAAATTTGATGAATTTAAAAGGGCACAAAAAAGCGGGTGGCATTCGGGTGAGTTTATACAATGCAGTGAGCGCAGCGATGGTGCAACGCTTAGTTGAGTTTATGCGCGAGTTTGCCAAAAGTGCGGGATAAACGCATTAGCTTGGATTCCCATCGCTACGCGATGAGAATGACATCAAAATTAACAAATCAAAGACAGCCCTGCAAATAGCTGTTAAAATAGCCGCTTACTTAAAATTTTTTAGGAATTATTATGGCTTGGACAGAACCCGGCAAAGACAAACAACCTAATCAGCCTAATGGATCCAATGATCCTAATCAAGGCCCACCTGATTTGGACAAGGTGTTTAAAGAATTTTCGCAAAAATTTGCTAGTTTGTTTGGCAAGAAGAAAACCACTTCCAGCACTGATAAAACGCCGCCCAGTGGCCATAGCACAGTGATGGGCGTTGGTATCGTCATTGCGATTTTAATCGTGATTTGGATTTTATCGGGCATTTTCATTGTTTCGCCGCCGGAGCAAGCCGTCGTGTTGCGGTTTGGGCAATATGAAACAACGGTCGGCCCGGGCCCGCACTGGATCCCACGTTTTATCGATTCAGAAACCATCTTAAATGTACAACAAGTTTCTACTTATTCTTATGAAGCGCAGATGCTGACCAAAGATCAAAACATCGTCGACGTATCGGTGGCGGTGCAATATAAAATTGCTGATGCCAAAGCTTATTTGTTTAATGTGGCCGATCCGGAACAAAGTTTACAACAAGCGACGGCCAGCGCGTTGCGGCAAGTGATTGGTAACACTAACCTGGATGATATTTTAACCAGTGGTCGTGCAGTGGTGCGGGATGAAGTGGGCCAACAACTCAATCAAATTTTGCCAATTTATAATACTGGTATTGTAGTGACTGACGTTGCTTTGCAACCAGCTAAAGCCCCCGATCAAGTGAAAGATGCCTTTGACGATGCGATTAAAGCGCAGGAAGATGAACAACGTTATATTAATCAAGCGCAAGCTTACGCACAAAGCGTCGTGCCGGTCGCACAAGGGAATGCACAGCGGATTTTGCAGGAAGCGCAAGCCTATCGTCAGCAAATAGTGTTAGCTGCGAAAGCAGATGTGGCACGTTACCTGGCGATTTTACCAGTGTATCAAAGCGCGCCGGGTGTGACGCGCGAACGGATGTACTTATCAATGGTGCAAGATGTGTTTCAACATACTAACAAAGTATTGTTGGATGCGAAGGGCAATCAAAATGTGGTGTATTTGCCCCTGGATAAATTAGGGGCAGCCGCTGCACCGGTTGCCACATCGACTAATGCAACGCCTATTACCAATGCTGCTTCCGATGCGAGTCAGCAGTCGAGTACGGCACCTTCTTATAGCAGTAACACCAATAGCTCAAGCAGCAATGCTGCCGGAGCAGGTCGCCCGCAACGATTTGTATTCACCAATCCCGATAGCCAAGTGGGTACAGGAGGGAATCAATAATGTCGAAGAAATTAGTTGGCATCATTATTCTCATCATCATTATTTTAATGGTGTTGTCAGGCAGTTTGTTTACGGTGGATGAAGGTGAACAAGCCTTAGTCACCCGTTTAGGGCAAATTAAAGATAATTCGCAAGGTCAGCCGCAAGTGATGTTGCCGGGCTTGCATGTGAAAACGCCGTTTTTGGATTCGGTATTGTATTTTGATACGCGGATTCAAACTTTAACCATCGATAAATCACGCGTGGTGACGGCACAGAAAAAAGATGTGTTAGTCGATTATTATGTGAAATGGCGCATTACCAATTTAGCCAGTTATTTCACTTCGACAAGTGGTGATTCAGCGCAAGCCGAGCAATTATTGACGCAACAAATTAATGGTGCATTGCGCGCGCAATTTGGTCAGCGGGATATTCCGGATGTCGTGTCAGATGCGCGGTCGGAAATTATGTCGGCACTCTCAAAAAGTGCAAACGTGGGTGCGGCATCGCTGGGGATTCAAGTGATCGATGTACGGATTAAAGCGATTGATTTACCCGATGAAGTGAGTAGCGCTGTGTTTAACCGGATGCGTGCTGAACGTACCCGTGTTGCCGCGCAACACCGCTCTGAGGGCCAAGCGCAGGCCGAAGCCATTCAAGCGACAGCCGATGCGGATGCCACTGTGATTGTTGCTAAAGCCAATGAACAAGCGGCACAATTGATGGCCGAAGGCGATAAAGAAGCGGGTAAAATCTATACGCAAGCGTATAGTAAAGACCCCAATTTCTACGCATTTTATAAGAGTTTGCAAGCCTATCGGCAGTCGTTTTCAAATTCGAACAACAATATTTTAGTGTTGAGCCCGAATAGTGATTTCTTTAAATATTTTAATAATCCTAGTGGTAATAATAAGTAGGTCGGTTTGTAGGGGCCGCTCGCGAGCGGCCCGCGGGCGGGTCACGACCCGCCCCTACACGTAATTCGTAGTCCCTGGAGTACTCTGTGTCAAAAAACGTAATCATCCTCGGCGCCCAATGGGGCGATGAAGGCAAAGGTAAATTAGTTGATTTATTAACCGAACAAGTGGCGGCGGTGGTGCGCTTTCAGGGTGGCCATAATGCCGGTCACACTTTGGTCGTGAACGGTAAAAAAACTGTGTTGCATTTATTGCCCTCGGGTATTTTGCACGCGGGTGTCACTTCGTTTATCGGTAATGGCGTAGTCGTATCACCGATGGCTTTACTAAAAGAAATGACCGGCTTAGAAGCAGAAGGTGTGCCGGTGCGTGAACGCTTACGCATCAGTGGTGCATGTCCTGTCATTTTGCCGTTTCATGCGGCGGTCGATTTAGCGCGTGAGAATGCTTTAGGTATTAATAAAATTGGCACCACACAGCGTGGCATTGGTCCGGCTTATGAAGACAAAGTAGCGCGTCGTGCTTTACGCATTGTCGATTTATTAAATCCTACTCGCTGTGCAGAAAAATTACGTGTATTAGTTGATTATTATAATTTTTTATTGCGGGATTATTTTCACGTCGACACTTTTGATTATCAAGAGCTCTACGACAATTGCTTGCACTATGGCGAACAAGTGCGACCTTTAGTCACCGATGTTACTGCCGATTTAATGGCGCTGCGGCAAGCCGATAAAAATGTTTTGTTTGAAGGCGCGCAAGGCGCTTTGTTAGATGTGGATCACGGCACTTATCCGTTTGTTACTTCGTCTAATACCACTGCTGCCAATGCTGCAACCGGCAGCGGCATTGGGCCCCTGTATTTTGATCGCGTTTTAGGCATTGCAAAAGCCTACACGACGCGGGTCGGTTCTGGGCCTTTTCCCACTGAACTATTCGATGCCACTGGCGAACATTTAGCGAAAAAAGGCAATGAATTTGGCTCAACCACCGGACGCGCGCGTCGCTGTGGTTGGTTTGATGTAGTCGCGATGCGGCGTGTAGTTGCAGTGAATAGCCTAAGCCAATTCTGTGTTATGAAAATGGATGTGTTTGATGGTTTAACAGAATTAAAAATTTGTGTGGCGTATAAACTCGATAATAAAACCATCAATACGTTACCAGTTGATCCCGATGCTTATGCGCGTTGTGAACCGATTTACGAAACGCTGCCGGGTTGGAGCGAATCTTCTTACGGTGTTAAAACTTATGATCAATTGCCCCTCAATGCGCGCAATTACTTAAAACGCATTGAAGAGTTAGTTGGCATTCCTATCGCCATTATTTCAACGGGTCCTGAACGCAATGAAACCATTGTGTTGAATAATCCGTTTGCGTAAACGTCATTCTCGCTTTCGCGGGGATGACAGTAAAAAGATAGCCATCTAATTCTAGCCCTGATTGTTCATTTTCTGTATAATCCTGTCTCTTTTAAGCGCTCATATTTCCTTAAGCTTGCTTTGTTACAATACTGGGTTTTCTGGTGGGGTTGGGGTTTAAATATTATTAACATGGGTACAAAAATGCGTCAATTTACAATTTTAAAACCATCCCTCCTAGCGTGTTTGCTGATGTTTGCTGGCCTTAATGCGGTCGCCGATACACATGTATCTTTGCCGCAGGGTGTGACGGGGGCCTTTACCGTCGCTGGTATGCCTGTGGATAGCGTTAAAGTGGGTGAAACCTTGACTTATACCATCACTAACAACTCGCAAGAAGTGTTGAGTGATTTTTATGTTGATAGCGCGCACTTGCCTAGCCAATTTAAATTAATAGCCAATGGTGGCGAGCATCCTTGTTCGATTAATCCCGCCAATAAAATTTCATTAATGACCGTTCCCAATAGTGATTTGGAACATCCGCATTTACCGACCAATTATTGCACTTTGACGGGTGAGTTTACGGAATCAGTACCAGCACAAGCGCAAGGCTTAACGTTCAACTTGCCACTCCATTTTGCAGAACCGGGTTCTATGAATGTTAACCCGCCTATGGTTCAAGCTGATTTGCCAGCTCATTTGAAGGCCATCAGTGATACCTCTGATTCATTGCCAGCGGGCGTGACCGGCGCGTTTTCGGTGGACGGTAAAGCTGTTGCAACAGTGAAAGAAAATCAAACTGTTGTCTACACGATTACCAATGGTTCTGGGACAGAGTTGGAGAATGTTTATGTCGATAGAGCAAGCCTGCCTACGAATTTTGTTTTAGATGAGTACGCTGGCTGGCGTCATTGCTCAGTATATCTGGAAGGTAAAACACCTCTAGTGACTACGCCAGCGGATGCAGCATCTCCGCACTTGCCGACTAATTACTGTACCTTAACGGGTTATTTTACCAGTGCGGGGGAAGTTGCATGGAATATTAACATGCACTTTTCAATCGGTAGCACGAGTTATGAACCCGAGTTTACCGCCAAAATGACGGGTAAATTGGAGGTGGGAAATCCACACCAAGCCATTCCGGTGTATGTGTTTGGTGATAGTTGGTCAGATATGGGAAATAACGGCATTGCAACCAATAAGCCCAATGGCAAAACCTGGGCTTATTATGTGGCGCAAGATTATGACAACCTGAACGGAATTCAGGCTTCTAAAAATGGTGGTACAGATTATGCGCAGGGCGGGGCTTTAGCGGCAGCTGCAATAACGCAAGTTGATAGCTATCTTAACTCGCATAATAATCGTGCTGATCCGAAAGCTTTGTATATTTTCTTTATTGGCGGTAACGATATACGTAATGCTTCTACCGTACAAAAGCAAACGATGGAAACTGCCGCTGGCAAAGTGAGCGAAGCCGCCAAACACTTATTGGAAAGTGGCGCTCAGCATGTGGCTGTGGTAAATATTCCCATTTATAAAGATGTCAAGAATATTCCTGAAGCGCTGCGCCCTTTTATTCCACAAATCGTTATTACTAATGGTGACAATTCAGAAACATTTAACACTAAGTTGTCGAATGAAGTAACAGCGTTGCAAGGAACCTATAAGGATAGAATTGATTTGGTTGACCTATATAAACCAATGATAGGCTTAATGTTGCCTGATTCGATGGGCGGCAACCAGGCTATCAAAGATCACTATAAATTTGATGCAGTCTTTGATTTAATCCCTGCTATTAAAACCTATTCTTGTGCTGATGCGAACCGGCTGTTGAAGTCGGCCTGTGAAGAAACCAATTGGTTCTTTTACGACACAGATGACAATGGTATTCCATTGCATCCGGCTGACTATATTATTCAGGTTGGACCTGAAAAAGGTACGCATGCCGGTGGCCACATATTTTTTGCTAAAGAATTTATGAAAGCCTATAAATATGTACCTGGCGACGAAACACCCCCACCCGTGGATGATAGTGTATCGTTCAGCGGCAAATTATTAGACGATAAAGGCCAAGCTTTAACCCGTGTAGAAGTAGGTCATGCAGTTGTTTATAAAGTCACTAATACGTCACCTGCACAAGGGGTTAGCCTTTACTTAAGTGGTGCATTGCCAGCCCATTTTGTGTTGAATACAGCGGGCACCCACTGTGCGCTCAATGAACATCCAGCAACCGATTTAGCGCCTAATCAAAGCTGTGAATTAGTAGGCACTTTTAGCAAACCTATTTTGCTTGGACAAACCGTTAAAATGGATTTTAAAGTAAACTACAAGCGTGCTCATACGGATGCAAGCTGGACGGCTTATAACATGGCGTCGTTTACTGTAGGTGTTTACCAACCTTTGTATGTGTTCGGCGATAGTTTGTCGGATATGGGTAATGAAGTCGATCCGCAATTTAAAGCCAAATTAGGGGCTCTGCCATTCCCAGCTAGAGGCCCTTATACTAGTGTGGACGGTAAAAAGTATGGTGGGGAAACTTGGGTTGTCGATGTTGCCAAGCAGTTGGGTAACACAACTATTACGGCTTCCCGTCCGATAAATAATGGTGCGCACGGTACAGATTATGCGGTAAGTGGCAGTACCACGTCAGGGTTGGATGCACAGTTGACAGCGCTTAAACAAGATCATCCGCAATTGGACGGCGATGCTTTATATGTCGTGTGGTCGGCTGGTAATGATTTCTTGTATCAGGCCTTGAGCAATAAAGGCTCTACAGACTATTCACCTGCCGCAAAGACAGCTGCAAATAATATGATTAACTTCATTAAGAAATTGCAGGCAACTAACATAAAACATATCGTGGTGATCAATTTACCACCGATTGGTTATACGCCTCTCATTGCTAACAATGTGTTTGATCTGGTGGGAAGTGGCAAAAAAGATCCAATGAATAAAGCGGTCGACACCTACAACACACAATTAGCTAACTTTGTCCACGCTGATACAAGTGGCAAATTAAAATTAGTGGATATGTATACACCCGCAGAGGCTTTATACGAGAGTAATGGCGCTAGCTATACAAAAATCAAGTTTACAGATGTTAAGACATCTTGTTGGAATGTGATAGGATTTTTTAGTTGCGGGCCTAAAAAACAGCCAGGATTTTTCTATTGGGATACCATACATCCTAGCAACAGCGGCCACTTGTTTTTAGCGGATCAATTTATGGAATCTTATAACGCACAATAGTGCAGGAGAAAATCATGATAGGAAAGAAAATCTACACAGATGTTTTTAAAGCAGTGTTATTAAGCAGCTTGTGCGCAAGTTCAGCTTTAGCTGCCAATGAGTTTACCGGTTCTTTGAGTATTAATAACGCTCAAGTGTTGAATACTCAAGCATCTAATGCCACTGTGCCTAGCGTGGAAATTAATCATCCCGTGATGTACACGATCACTAACGCAACAGGCAATGCTTTTTACAAAGTGTATGTGTCTGGTGGTTTACCGAAACATTTTGTGCAAGAAGATGTAGCAGGGCAAATCAATTGCCCTACTAGCGCGGCGCAGGGTATTACGTTGTTGGCCGGTGCAACTTGCAAATTAAGTGGGTATTTCACAGCTGCATCACCTTACCAACCAAATGGTTCGGTACATTGGAATGTGCTAGTAGATTACTCAACCGATGCAAAATCTGCTCCCACCACCAGCGAGCAACTCGCTTTGTCATCTATGGGTGTATCACAACCCGTGTATGTATTTGGTGATAGTTTGTCGGATATGGGTAATATCAATGCGATGAATTTAACAGGTCCTTATACCAATAACATCGAGCCTACCACACCGGTTAATAAAGATGCTAAAACTTGGGCAGATTATTTGGCAGTTGCTTTTGGGAATGATGGCATCAAGGCTTCTGAGCAATGCGACGGTGAACCAAAAATTTGTGGTACCGATTTTGCAGTAGGGGGTGCTGTTGCAGGGCCATTGCCAGCAGGTTTTGAAGGTTTTCAGGCTACTCTGCTGAGCAGCGAGTTGGATAAATTTTTCGCGATTCATCCTGGTAAAATCGATTCCAATGCAGTGTATGCAATATGGGCGGGTGGAAATAATTTGCTCTACCCAGCTTTATTAGCGCCTGAAAAAATAACTGATGATTATCTCAAAGATTCTGTAATAGCGATTAATGAGAGTGTTGGGCGTTTGAAAGAAATGGGTGCTACTCAAATCGTGGTATTCAATTTACCACCGGTGGGTAATGTGCCCGCTTTCAAGGAGCAAACTGCGTTGCGAGATACGCTGAATGAACGGGTAATATACTTTAATAACCAACTGCAGACAGCGATAGACGAACTTAATAGAGCAAATCCACAGCATCCTGTTAAGCTTATCGATATCCATAAAATTTTTGCCAACTATATAGCTGCCTTCAAACCAGGTGAGCCGTATGGTCCCGGCAATGATATTTTTCAAAATATCACTGATAATTGCTATGCAGAAGCAGGTAGCAATGATCCTTCAATGGATCCTACGCAAAATGTTATACGTAATGCTTGTAAAGAGCAAAATGGCGATTGGTTTTATTTCGATGCCGTACATCCGAGTGGTAAAGCACACAAATTCATCTGGAATAATATTAAAGCTGAATTTGCTGGATTGTAAGATAAGCAGCTATCATGATGAAAACACGTAATAATACCACGGAAAAAGTATTGGGTTTCATAAGCCTGGTGTGTTTTTCTCTGTATTCAATAACTGCACAAGCGGCTGCTGAATTAGCAGTCGAAGGTAATATACCGACTAAACTGGAAATTAATCATGAGGTCACTTACCAGATTAAAAATATTTCGCAGAATACGTTAACCGATGTTGCTATTGTGGCTCCCGAATTGGCAAGTGGTTTTGAAACTGTCAGCAATACTTGCCAGGGTTATACCACGCTGCATGCCAATGACAGTTGCAATTATACCTTGCGTTTCACGCATCCAATTGCTTATGTCAGCGCAACTCAACCCGCGTTTGCATGGAATATCAGCGTAAAATACTCGCTCGCAGGCGAAGTGCGCGAAGCTGTGATTGCAGCGCCCCCCATTCAAGAAGTTTATCAACCCCTATACGTGTTTGGCGACAGTTTGTCAGATATGGGCAACAATGGTAAGTCAACCAATGCTGAGGGTAACACCTGGGCTTATTATGTCGCCCAGGCGTTTGGTAATGCCGATATAGGTGCATCAAAAAATGGTGGTACGGATTTTGCCAGGGGAGGCGATACCACCGCCAATTTAATTTTACGACAACAAGCTAAGAATGATGAAGGGGATTCAATCCCTCTTATCATTCCCAGTCAATTTGAGTTTTATCAAACGGCCTTGGGTGACCAGGTTGATCCTAATGCTTTATATGTGGTGTGGATGGGAGGAAACGACTTTTTATGGTATACGGCAGAATTTAAAGACGATCCTGCTAACGCTGAGCCTAGAATCCAAGCTGGCGTTAAAAATATTGATAGCTTCTTAGAGAAATTAAATAGCTTGGCAATGGCGAATGCTGTGACTCTCAATGTGGTGGTGATAAGCTTGCCACCCATGGGAAATGCGCCTTTATTTGGCCCACTTGAGGAAGGTAAAATCCGTTTAAATTATGATGTCACACAAAGAAACAACCTTAGCCTGGTTGCACAAAATTTTAATACGCAATTAGAGAATTCTTTGCGTACTAATGAAACCTTATCACATATTAAATGGCGAATGATTGATTCTTATGCCCCTTCACAAAAACTCGTGGATGACTTTAACCACAGCACAGAGGTACCTAAACAAGCGTGTGGTTTTACCAACATCAGTAATGAGTCCAAGGATTGGGCGCTGCATAATCAATATTATTATTGGGATAATGTCCATCCGACGGATGGCGCACATAAATATTTTGCTAAACAATTTATGGCAGCTTATAATGGCACGGTTCATGATTGTAAGCAAAATCCAATACATTGAAAAAATGTCAATAGCAGTTAATTTTTCACAACTTCAGCAGTATATCAATCAAACGTGGGAAGACAAAATTCTTCCCACTTTGATTGATTACATCCGTATCCCCAACAAATCTCCATTATTTGATGCCCATTGGGAAGCTAATGGTCACATGGATAAAGCCGTTAAATTATTGGCGGATTGGTGTCATGCGCACGCGCCGCGTGGCATGCAGTTGGAAGTGATTCGCGAGCCGGGGCACACGCCGTTAATTTTTATCGAAGTGCCGGGGAACAGCGAACGCACGGTTTTATTATATGGTCATTGCGATAAACAACCGGAAATGACCGGTTGGAATGAAGGTTTAGGTCCTTGGCAACCGGTATTGCGTGGCGATAAATTATATGGTCGTGGTGGAGCGGATGATGGCTACTCAACTTTTGCCGCCTTAACTGCGATCAATGCCATCCAAGCGCAAGGTTTATCACACCCTCGTTGCGTGATTTTGATTGAAGCCACTGAAGAGAGTGGCAGCCAAGATTTATTATTTTACCTTGAGCAATTGTTGCCTCGTATTGGTACCCCCGAACTCATTGTTTGCCTCGATTCAGGTTGCGTTAACTACGAACAGTTATGGATGACCACTAGTTTGCGCGGTATGGTCAAAGCCACGCTGCGGGTCGACATTTTGCAGGAAGGGGTGCACTCAGGAACAGCCGGCGGCATTGTGCCCTCGAGCTTTCAAATTGCCCGCCAATTGTTAGATCGGATTGAAGATGCCAACACCGGTAAGCTATTATTGCCGGAATTGTTTGTAGAGATTCCGCAGCAACGTGTGGAACAAGTCCGCCAGACAGCTGATTTGTTGGGCCAGACCATTCTGGATAATTTTTCTTTTGTTAAGGGTGCGCAAGCCATCACTATGGACCCTTATGAATTATTGTTAAATAGTACCTGGCGTCCCGCCTTAGAAATAGTGGGTGCGGATGGATTGCCTAGCATCGGCAATGCCAGCAATGTCTTACGGCCTTACACCAGCTTGCGCTTATCATTTCGTCTACCGCCTAGCTGCGATAGCGATCAAGCCGGGGCAGCGATTAAAAAGGCCTTAGAAGCCAATCCGCCTTATCACGCTAAAATTACCTGTGATATCACCGATAAAGCCGATGGCTGGAATGCGCCTCTTGCTCCTGAAGCCCTGCTAAAAACCTTTCATACGGCCTCAGAACATGCCTATGGCAAGCCCTTAATGGCGACGGGTGAGGGCGGTACGATCCCTTTCATGGGCATGTTAGGCAAAAAATTCCCGCAGGCGCAATTTTTGGTAACCGGTGTATTAGGCCCTGGGTCAAATGCGCACGGTCCCAATGAATTTCTTCATATCCCGATGGCGAAAAAACTCACCGCGTGTGTTGCGGAAGTTATCGCAACGTATGCTGTCGCTTTTTCTCAATCGGAAAGTCCAAATCTGCATGACAGCTGAGCGCCATTTGCGTGATTATTCTGCGCATGCTCCCATTGAATTTTCCGCTAATTTGTGCTACAATCTTGCCCCTATTTTTAAGGGGAATAATAATGACTATTGAAAGAACTTTATCCATCATCAAGCCTGATGCAGTGGCAAAAAATGTGGTGGGCGAAATCATTGCGCGGTTTGAAACAGCCGGCTTAAAAATCGTTGCGGCTAAAATGCAACACTTAAGCCAACAAGAGGCTGAACAATTTTACGCGGTGCATAAAGCCCGGCCGTTTTTTGCTGATTTAGTCAAATTTATGATTTCTGGTCCGGTGCTAGTGCAAGTGTTGGAAGGCCCTAATGCCATCACCAAAAACCGTGATTTAATGGGTGCGACGGATCCGAAGAAAGCCGACAAAGGTACGATTCGTGCCGATTTCGCCGACAGCATTGATGCCAATGCCGTGCACGGTTCGGATGCACCAGAAACCGCTAAACAAGAAATCGCATTTTTCTTTGCGGAAAGCGAAATTTTTTCACGGTAATTATTTAATTTGTTTCGTCATTCCCGCGCAGGCGGGAATCCAGATCTAGAAACTGAAAGTAGGGTAGAGTTGCTTCAACTTAAAATTTTCATTGAGTTATAAACAAATGTTATTTAATGCTGGATTCCCGCCTGCGCGGGAATGACGGAAAATATGTCAAATCTCGCCGCCAAAACCATTCCCGAACCCACTCCTGAAAAAGTCAACTTACTCAACTATGACTTACAAGGTTTGCAGAATTATTTCGTCAGCATCGGCGAGAAACCTTATCGTGCTCAGCAAGTGCTGCAATGGATACACCAATACGGTGTACTCGACTTTGAGCAGATGACGAATTTAAGTAAATCTTGCCGGCAATTATTAACTACGCTTACCGATAATCAATTACCTCGTATCGACACCGAACAAATTTCCAAAGATGGCACCCGCAAATGGTTGCTCACGCTCGCTGATGGCAATGGCATTGAAACCGTTTTTATTCCCGAAGATGATCGTGGCACTTTGTGTGTTTCTTCGCAAGTCGGTTGCGCCTTAAATTGCAGTTTTTGTTCAACGGGTGCCATGGGTTTCAATCGCGATTTAACCACTGCAGAAATTATTGGTCAAGTCTGGATCGCGGTGCGGCAATTAGCTAAAGATAATAAACGTCACGATCGCAATATCACCAATGTCGTCATGATGGGCATGGGCGAGCCTTTATTAAATTACGATAAAGTATTGCCCGCCATGAATATCATGATGGATGATTATGCTTATGGTTTGTCGAAATATCGCGTTACTTTGAGTACTTCTGGTTTGGTGCCGAAAATGTTGCAGTTAGCTGAAGAGAGCGAATGTTCTTTAGCCGTGTCATTGCACGCGCCGAATGATACTTTGCGCAACGAATTAGTGCCCATCAATAAAAAATATCCACTCAAAGAATTAATGGGTGCGTGCCAGGAATTTTTTGGTAAAGATTCGCGTCGCAAAGTGACATTTGAATACACTATGCTACGCGATGTGAATGATACGGCTGCACACGCTACGCAGTTGATTAAATTATTGGCTAATATGCCTTGCAAAGTGAACTTGATTCCGTTCAATCCTTTTCCTAATACTAAATATCAATGCTCGGAACGGGAGACGATTCTTAAATTTCAAAATGCCTTGCAAAAAGCTGGTTTGAATGTAACAATCCGCAAAACGCGTGGTGAAGACATTGATGCGGCCTGTGGTCAATTGGCAGGTGAGTTTCAGGATCGCACCAGTCGCTCGCGTGAGCATCGGGTTAAATTGGAATTGATTAAGCCTAAAAAAATCAGTGAGATTAAAATATGATGAAACTATTCTTTCGTTTAAGCATTTTGGCTTTGTTAAGCATATTGCTAGCTGCCTGTGCTAATCATGCGCAAATGGATGCTGATGCAGCTGCTCAAGCAGCTAAGCAAAAACAGGCCGCTATCCTTAATACGCAAATAGCGTTGGATTACCTCCAGCAAAACAATATGGTGGCTGCGAAAGAAAAATTATTGTTGGCGCTGCAACAAGATCCCCATTCGGTGCCAGCAACTTCCGCCTTGGCTTATTACTACGAGTTAACTAATGACATGCCAAGTGCTGCGCAATATTATTTGCAAGCGATTGATATAGCGTCCGATAAGGATAGAGGTGGAGCATATAATAATTATGGTACTTTCTTATGTCGCCAAAGTAATTACGCTGAAGCTGATAAATATTTTCAAAAAGCTATCAATGATCAACAGTATGTTAATACCGGTCGAGCTTATCAAAATGCCGGCATGTGTGCGCATTTAGCCGGGGATAATAAAAAAGCGCAAACTGATTTGCAGCAGGCTTTATTTGCCAACCCCGATTTATCAAATGCTATGATGCAGTTGGCCATCGTCGATTATGAGTTAGGAGCTTATCAAGCGGGTTATCAACAAGCGCTTAATTATTTCCACAGTGGGGCGCCCAATAATCCAACTATTTTGTGGATTACGATTCGTTTAGCAAAGGTTACTGGTAATAATGATGTTGCCACCGCATACGCCAATGTGTTAGCAAAACAATTTCCTACTTCAAACGAGTACAAGCAATATTTACAAACTTATAGCTCAAATCAAGCAGGTGGCCATTAATTATGGAGCAAACTATTTTATTAACTCCAGGAAAATTATTACGTGAGGCGCGGCTGCAAGCAGGCTTAAGTCAAGAGAATGTAGCAGGTCATTTACATCTTAATATTAACGTTGTACGTGATTTAGAAGAGGATAAATACGATCGCCACAATTTGGTTTTTATGAAAGGCTATTTGCGTGCCTGTGGCAAAATGCTGAATATTCCACAAGCAGAATTATTGACCGCATTTAATAACTTAAATATTGAAGTAAAACCGGCTGCCTTAGATATTGCGCCGACGATGAGCAAACAAGAATCTCAGGGAACCGAGGTTAAAGTCCGTAAAACCACGGCTATTGCCGCGATTATTTTAATCATTGTAGTGTTTTTAATTTGGTATGCCCACCATGAGCGTGATACTGATCAATCCATGGCAACAGCCGCCAGCAGTGAAGAAACAGCGCCAGCGGTTTCAGCAGCTACCGCGACACAAACTGAGCCACCCGCAGCGGTAGTAGTGCCCAAACCGCATCATATACCCCATACCACGCCAGCGGCTGTGCCTTTAGTTGATCAAGCTCCTGCTGCGTTGATGCAAGCGCCATCAGCGCCCGCTCAAGAAGCAGTAGCACCCACCCCGCACGTTCCGGCAGCGGGCGCAAATTCAAATCCAAGCGTACAAGCTAAACCTTCTGTTGCCGCCTCATCACCAGTTGCATCTAAACCGCAGGTTGCCCGCTCAACTGTGCCCGGCGCAGCTACTTCTGCTCCTACCCCTGGCGCTGCTCAGTCAGCCGCTCCCACTACGGCAGCTCCCGCTGCAGCACAATCGGGAAGTAGCGCAAAACATGCTGATTTAAAGCTTAATATGGATTTAGGGTAATGAGTAGTAGTAGTGCGATTCAAGCAGTCCGTGGCATGAATGACGTATTGCCCGATGAGATCGCTTATTGGCAACACATCGAAACTATTTGGCGTCGCTTAATGACGCAGTATGCGTATCAGGAAATTCGCTTTCCACTGGTTGAAGCGGCGAGTTTATTTCAACGCTCAGTAGGTGAAACCAGTGATATCGTTGAAAAAGAAACTTATACCTTTGCCGATCGCAATGGTGATTTATTAACGCTGCGCCCAGAAGGGACCGCTGTATGCGTGCGTGCCTTAGTGCAGCATAGCGTGTTACAACAGCAGCCCGTGCAACGCTTGTGGTATATGGGCCCGATGTTTCGCCATGAACGGCCGCAAAAAGGCCGCTATCGGCAATTTCATCAATTAGGCCTTGAAGCCTTTGGTATGCATGGCGCGGCCATTGAAGCCGAAATTTTATTGTTAACCACGCGCCTATGGCAGGAGTTGGGTTTAAGCGCGTTATTCAAATTACAAATTAATTCGCTGGGAACCCCTGGCACGCGCGCCGCTTATCGAGCAGCATTAGTCGCTTATTTTACCCAGCATCATGCGCAATTAGACGAAGATAGCCAACGCCGCTTGGATAAAAATCCGCTGCGGATTTTAGATAGCAAAAATCCCGCGATGACGGCTGTGTTGCAAAATGTGCCGCAAATGACGGATTATTTGGATGAAGTTGCCCGTGCGCAATTAAATCAATTGTGCGCTTATTTGGATAAAGCTGGCATCGCTTATGAAATTAATTCCCGCTTGGTACGCGGTTTAGATTATTATACCGGCCTAGTGTTTGAGTGGGTTACCGAGCATTTAGGTGCACAAGCCACCGTATGTGGTGGTGGTCGCTATGATAATTTAGTGGCTGAATTAGGTGGACCCGCGAGTGAAGCAGTAGGTTTTTCCATCGGCATGGAACGGTTAATTTTGTTATTGCAAGCGCAGCAGAATTTAAGTTCACCAGTACCGGATGTGTATTTACTCAATGTTGGAGAATTAGCGGAGCAAAACGCTTTAAAGTTAGCGGAAGATTTACGTTTGGCTTTACCTGATTTATCGTTGTTAGTGCATTGCGGTGGTGGCGGTTTTAAAAGTCAATTTAAAAAAGCCGATAAAAGCGGTGCCAAAATAGCCTTAATTTTAGGCGATGATGAAGCGAAACAAACTACCGTGACAGTAAAATATTTGCGCGAAGAGCGGGAACAGGTGACGGTGCCGCAATATGAAATGGTGGAATTTTTTAAGAAGGAATTAGGATTGAGGATTGAGGATTGAGTGGTTTGTCATTCCCGCGAAAGCGGGAATCCAGGCAAAGCTTAATTTGAAAGTTAAAAACCTTAGATTCCCACCACTACGTGGTGAGAATGACAAAGTGCTTTTTTCTCAATCCACAGTCCTCATTCCTCAATCCTAAGCAGAGAGAAACATGGTCGATATAACATTAAACGATGACGAAAAATTACACCAATTGAAAGAATGGTGGAAAAAATATGGCAATTGGGTTAGCACGATTATTATCGTTATTTTGTTAGCTATTTTAGGCTGGCAATATTGGCAACATCACAAAACGGTAACTGCTACACAAGCGTCGATGCTCTATGATCAATTGATGGTGAGTGCAACCAACAATGATGCTGTGAACACCGCTGCCGAAGCGAATCAATTGATCAACAATTACAGCAGCACACCCTATGCCAAATTAGCGGCGATGGTGTTGGCGCAACAAGCAGTGAATGCAGGTAAATTAGATGCAGCGGCTCAGCAATTGCAATGGGTAATTGATCATTCACAGCAACCAATGTTAAGCCAATTGGCGCAATTGCGGTTGGCGCGCGTATTAATTGCGCAAAATAAACCTGCTCAAGCTTTACAAGTGTTGGCGGGTGCTGAACAAATTTATCCAGGTGCCACCGCGGCTGTGCGCGCGCAAGCGTATATTGCGTTAGGTCAGTTTGATAAAGCCCGCAGTGAATTGCAACAGACCATTCAAGGCTTGCCAGCGGATTCGTCATTGCTGCCGATTTTGCAAATGCAATTGAATAGTTTATAAAAGAATTGTGGGTTGTGATATAAGTTGTCAGTTGTGAGTTGTCAGTTGTGAGAAAAATAAAATCTATTTTCTCGTCAGTATCTCCCACAATGAGTAACCAAGAGATCTCACAACTCACGCCTCACAACTCTTACTTTACTGGAGTAGATATGAAGTTAGTTTTTCGGTTTCTTTCTTTTGTTGCCTTAGTGGCTGCTTTAGCCGCCTGCAGTCCATTCGGTGATGACAATACGCCGCCGCCTTCACCATTAGTGAATTTTAATGCGACGGCTGCTTACCTGCCTTTATGGTCTGCTAATGTAGGCAAAGGCGACGATGATAATTATTTGCGTTTTGCAGTTGCCAGCGATCAAGGTCGCTTATTTACAACGGATGTAAATGGCAATGTGCTTGCAACTAATGCAGTAGATGGTAAACGGATTTGGCGTACGCAGTTAAATAAAGCTATTACCAGTGGCGTTGGCATGGGTGCGGGTTTAGTGTTTGTCGGTGATAATACCGGAGCACTTTATGCCTTAGATGAACATACTGGTAATTTACGTTGGCAGGTTACTTTAGAAAATCAAGCTCTGGCTACTCCGGAAGCACAAAACAATGTGGTGTTAGTTAAAACCGTTGATGACGAAGTTTATGCATTGAATGCGCAAAATGGTAAAACCTTGTGGACTTTTGCTAACGCGGCTCCGCAAATGATTTTACGTTTTGGCAGCACACCCAAAATTGCCGGCGATAAAGTGGTGATTGGTACGGCTGATGGTAAAGTATTTGTATTGAGTTTAGCCGATGGTACGATTTTATGGCAGCAACAATTGGCCACTCCGCAGGGCACCACTGAAGCGCAGCAAATGGTCGATGTGGATGTTAACCCGGTGATGGAAGAAGGCAATATTTATATTGCGACTTATCAAGGTAACATTGCTTCATTGCAATTGGATACTGGCGTGACCAATTGGCAGAAAAATTTATCTTCTTATACGGGGATTGCCTTAGGCAAAGATAATTTATTTATTACCGATGCTAACAGCCATATTTGGATGTTTAGCAAGGCCGATGGCAGTGTCACTTGGCAGCAAGATGAATTAGCTTATCGCGATATTACCGCGCCCGCTTTGAGCGATCAGTATGTGATAGTGGGTGATGCAGAAGGTTACTTGCATGTGCTATCACGTAGCACCGGGCAATTTGCGTTGCGGATTCCTGTTGGTCAAACTGAACCTAAAAATAATCAAAACCCGAAGAATTTACAAAGTTCGATTTTGTCAGCTCCAATAGTGGAAGGTGATAAAGTGTATGTTCTCACGCGCACCGGCCAATTGTTTGCTTATCAAATTGTGCCATTAGGAACGAAAGACGCATTGCATTCACAAACGCCTTCGCACTGGGCTGATTTTTGGCCGGTGTTGATTGGAACGGGCTTGGCAATTGCAGCTCCGTTCATGTAGTTGTGAACATTGAGTTGTGGGTTGTGAGTTGTCAGTTGTGAGAAAAAGCAAAAACAGTTTTTTCAGTATTCAGATTTTTATCACTAACCAACTAAAAAGATCTCACAACTCAAGCCTCACAACCCACAACCCACAACTGACAACTCACAACTCATTATGCCCACAACTGACAACTCACAACCCACAACTCAA
>Ga0206831_1014_pt1 | contig 74456 bp, 61 predicted proteins | sample Alteio_BWOrgCont_73_FD_152876 | JGI IMG/M metagenome (GOLD analysis project Ga0206831, IMG submission 152876) | Enriched cells from forest soil in Barre Woods Harvard Forest LTER site, Petersham, Massachusetts, United States -... | ecosystem: Environmental > Terrestrial > Soil > Temperate forest >...
ACGAATTGTATGCGCGATCCGGTCAGGTGGCCTGCTCACGGCGCGTCCAGCTCCTGGCCAAACAGGCCGCGGCGGAGAATCACTCGAATTGATGGCTACTATGAGGATGGTACTATCGACTTTCCCAGAGGTACCGGTCATGCTTCTGGATGGAATTAGGACTATTGGAGACGAACGATGAAGTATAACGTATCAGGTATTCACCATATCACCGCGTGTGCTGGTGGAGCCCAACAGGACATCGATTTTTTCACGCAGATTGTCGGTCTGAGGATGGTGAAACAGACCGTGCTCATGGACGGCACCATTCCGGTCTACCATTTGTACTACGCGAATGCCAACGCGGAGCCGGGCTCGGTGATGACTACCTTCCCCTACGGCCAAAAGACTGGACGTCAAGGCTCGGGCCAGATCCGCGCCACTGCATATTCGGCGCCGAAGGGCTCTCTGACCTTTTGGAAGGACCACTTCGATAAGCACAAGATTCAACACGCAGGCATTCAGGAGCGTTTCGGTCAAAAGTACATCCGCTTCCAACATCCCGCCGGATTGGCGTTCGAAATCATCGAGGAACCGGACGATTCGCGCAAGGGCTGGATAACGGAAGAGATCGGCGCTGGTGAGTCCGTGCGCGGCTTCTATGGAACGGTTCTGTCGATGCGCGAGGTCGCCGAAAGCGAGCGCTTCTTCACGGAAGCTCTTGGCTTCCGCAAGACCGGCCAGGAAGGCAAGTTTCACCGCTTCGAAGTGGGTACCGGCGGTGCAGGCAAGACTTTGATCTTTGAGCACGATCCCGATCGCGCGGCCGGAAGCTGGGGCTTCGGAGCCGGCACGGTGCATCATGTTGCCTTGGCCGTCAACAGCCACGAAGAATTGGAGGAGCAGAAGGCTATTTACGAGGAGCTGGGATTCACCGACGCATCGGACATCAAGGACCGCTACTACTTCTACTCGATGTACACCCGGTCGCCCGGCGGCATCCTGGTGGAGTGCGCTTGCAGCCAGGCGGGCGGCTTCTATCGCGACGAGGACGAAGCTCATTTAGGATCGAAGCTTCATCTGCCGCCGTGGTGGGAACATCGCACGCAGGAAATGCTGGCGCAGTTGGAGCCGATTCACGCTCCCGAGTCGGCGCGGACCGTGCGGGCCTAGAGGTTTCATTGAGAACGCTCGCGATCGGGAAAGTATTGTGTCTAGCCGCTGGGCTATGTTCGATAGCCCCATGGGCAACGGCGCAGTTCGGGGCGCCGCACGATCCGAAAGACGACAAACCGGCGCCGTTTAAGCGTACGACGGACGGCAAGCCCGACCTCAGCGGTCAATGGCTGTCTGACACGCTCGCGCCGTTTGACGTGGAGGACCATCAGGCGGTCTACGGTATACCCGCCGGTAAAGGCGTTGTCGTGGATCCGTCCGATCACAAAATTCCCTACCAGTCCTGGGCTCTAGCGAAAAGAGCCGAGCTATTCAAAGACGCTTCCAACGACCCTCAGGCCCATTGTCATTTGCCAGGCGTACCGCGCGCGGTCTATACTCCGTTTCCCTGGCAAGTGGTCCAAAAGCCCGGCTTGGTGGTTTTCCTGTACGAATACCCGCACGGCATTCGGATCGTTCATACCGACGGATCACATCAGCATCCCCAAGGACGCGATGTCCTGAACACCTGGATGGGCGATTCGGTGGGCCATTGGGACGGTGACACCCTGGTGGTGGACGTCAATGGCTTCAACGACCAGACTTGGCTGGATATGGCCGCCAATTTCCATAGCGACCAGCTCCACGTCGTCGAACGCTACACCGTGATCAACCCCAAAAACATCCAGTACGAAGCCACTCTCGATGACCCGAAAGTTTACACCCGGCCGTGGACAATGAAGTTCACCATTCGCGCGCAAAAAGAGGGAACGGACATTATGGAATTCGAGTGCAATGAAGGCGAGCGGGACCTCCAGCACTACGTGAAGTGAGAAGTTCATCCTTTGAGGGCATAGATCCTATCTCATGAAGCACAGCGAACATCGCATTCTGACCACCCATGTTGGAAGTCTTGTGCGGCCCAAAGAGCTCCTTGAGCTCGCGCCCCCCGGGCAAGAGCCAAAAGACCTGGCGCAGTACAACACTGTTCTTTCTCAGCAGACCTTGGAGGTTGTCCGCAAGCAGGCGGAAGTTGGAATCGATATAGTCAGCGACGGCGAGTATGGGAAGCAAAGCTGGTCGAACTACATTTTGAAGCGCATCAGCGGATTCGAGATCCGCCCTGACCAATTGCGCCCGGTAGTTTGGCTCGGCCGCGACCGGGAGCGGTTCGCCGAAGCCATCTTCCAGGATTTTCCCCGCCTTGCGGCCGGGACCATCACCGAGGCGTGCATCGGGCCTATCCGGTATCTGGATCACGCCGCCATCGACCGCGCGCTCGGGAATTTCAAAGCGGCTTTGAAGCAGGTCAAGGTTGGAGAAGCCTTCTTTACGGCCGTGGCGCCGGCAAGCACGGCTTACGACGGGGTAAACGAGTATTATCCGAACGAACACGATTACGTCTACGCGATCGCCGACGCGCTTCGCGAAGAATATCGCGCCATCTACGACTCTGGCGTCCTGCTCCAGGTGGACGACGCAGTGCTGGCCAACATGTACGACCATCTGGTGCAACAGAGTCCCCAGAAATATCGCGAGTGGGCCAACCTGCGCGTTGAGGCGCTGAACCACGCCCTCACAGGAATCCCGGAGGACCGCGTTCGATATCACGTGTGCTTCGGAAGCTGGCACGTGCCGCATGTCGCCGATGCCCCGCTGGAAGAAATTGTCGATTTGATTCTCAAAGTGCGAGCCGGAGCCTATTCCATCGAGGCAGCGAATGTTCGCCACGAGCATGAGTGGCGCATCTGGGAGAACAAGAAACTGCCTGCGGGCAAGATTCTGATTCCTGGAATCATCAGCCACCACACCATGACGGTGGAACATCCCCAATTGGTCGCCGACAGGATTGTCCGTTATGCTGGTTTGGTGGGGCGCGAGAATGTCATCGCCGGCAGCGATTGCGGATTTGCGCAATCCGACGCGATTCAGCGCGTTCATCCGAGTGTGATGTGGGCAAAATTTGAAAGCCTCGTGGAAGGCGCGCGCTTGGCCACAGCGAAGTTGTGGTGATTGCATTATGCACAGCAAGGTCCGCTGGGTACCGCTAGTTTTCATCCTCTGCGGGAGCTTGGCCCAATCTGCGCCTGCCACGCCTACCTCGCCTGGTATTGACAGCCCCGTCGCGGACGCGGCAATGAACGGCGATCGCTCGGCTGTTCGATTGCTCCTGCAGAAGAAGGCCGACGTTAACGCACCGCAGGCCGATGGCGCCACGGCGTTGCAGTGGGCGGCTTACCGCGACGATCTTGAACTTGCCGACCTACTGATCTCGGCCGGCGCAAACCCGAAAACTCCCAATCGTGAGGGCGCCACGGCCATGCAACTGGCCACGCTGCATGGTAGCGTCGCGATGATGGACAAGCTCCTCAACGCGGGAGCGGACGTGAACGAGCGCGGAGTAAACGGCGAGACGCTGCTCATGTTCGCGGCCAGGAATGGCAGTCTCGAAGCGCTAAATCTCCTTCTCAAGCGGGGCGTCGATGTAAATGCCAAGGAGTCCCTGCGCGGCACCACTGCTCTGATGTGGGCCGTGGAACAGAAACATACGGACGCGGTAAAACTGCTGATCGCGCATGGCGCGGATGTGAATGTTGCATCGGGCCCGGATTCCAAGGGCGGGACAGCCTACCTGGCTCCCAACGTCCAACAGCGCGCTGAGCAGGAAGTGTTTTTCCGGCAGCGGCGGGCGCAGGCTAAAGAAGCTGCTGCTAAGGATCCGGCGAAGGATCAAGCTGCTGCTGATGCGGCCGCAGCGGCTGCTGCTTTCGGCGTGGTTAGGAATACCAAGGGCGGGGGGTTGACCTCGCTCGTCCTGGCGGCCCGAGAAGACTCCCTGGAATGTGCCCAGATTCTGATCGCTGCCGGCGCCGTGGTGAACCAAACCACGCGATATGGATGGACAGCGCTGCTGACCGCAGTCCAAAACAAGCATTACAAACTCGCGGCTTATCTCCTGGATCACGGCGCCGATCCGAACATCGCAAATAATGGCGGGTGGACGCCGCTTTACATCGCGGTGGATAATCGCAACATTGAGGGCGGCGACTATCCGGTCCGCCAGCCTGACATGGATCATTTGGACTTCATCAAGCTGCTCCTCAACCACGGCGCTAACGTCAATAAGCGAATCTGCGGCGTGGATTCAAGACCGCAACGTTGCAAAGGCGACAGCACGGAAACGCGCACCATCTTCACGATGCAGTGGCTTTACGAAGACGGCGCTACACCGTTCCTGCGGGCTGCTCAATCCGGTGACGTGACGGTAATGAAGCTGCTTCTGGAGCGCGGCGCGGATCCCAAGTTGGCTACCGCGAATGGTGATACAGCGCTGATGGTCGCGGCAGGCATCGGCTGGGTAGACGGCGTGACGTTCGAGTGGTCCCCAGCTGAGAATCTGGAAGCGGTGAAGATGTGCCTTGATCTCGGCATTGATGCAAACACCGCCGACGGCGATGGGCGAACCGCGCTGCATGGCGCGGCGCACAAGGGACGCAACGATGTCGTTCGGCTTCTTGTAGATCGTGGCGCCAAACTAGACCCCCGCGATAAGGGCAGCCGCGATACCTTTACCGGCGCATTGCAAGGTCACACTTGGATGCCGATCGATTACTCCCGTGGCTTGGTGCGAGTCGGCGTCCAGTCCGCCATCGCTCATCCCGACACCGAAGCGCTCTTGAAGATGCTCATGGAAGAGCGCGGCATTCCCGTTCCACCGCCGACCAACGCTTCCATCTGCATCACTGACGTTTGCAAAGGGCCGGGCGTCGACGCTCCCCCAAAGTGACGCGGTACCCGCCTACTTGCCTTCCCGAGCGCAGAACTTGACAATGTAGTCCGTTTGCAAGTACTCGCGGACGGGCAGTATGTACAACTCTTTGCGGCGCGCGTCCAAACCCGCGGGATCATCCACCGGATAAAGCACGGGCTTGCCCTCCTCGCACTTCACCGCCGCCCCCCAATGCTGGGGTTTGCCGAGGCCCATTTGGACACGGTCATACAAATATGCGTAATCGGACATGGACGCGTTGCCGTCCTTGGCCGCTTTTTCCAGAGCGGGAAGAAGCCGTCGCTGGATCTCAGGCGTCTGGTGCTGCACCAACAGCCAGAAGTCGTGCGCTGCGTCCTTCCCTGCGAGGGACCTGGTTACCCAACCGTAGCGATCGAAGATGCGCAGCACCTCGGTGCGATTCTTCGCATCTACCGCATCGGCCCGTCTTAAATTGAACGCTAAGCGCGCGTTCTGGTCCTCCGTAACCATGCTGCGCAACCGCCGGCGCAAAGCGCGGATTTCCGCTGGATATTGCGGCTCGGGCAAGCGCTTGGCGAGCGTTACTGTGCCCCCGTCGGGGCTGCGCTCCAGGCGCCAGGGACGCAGGCCCTCTGGCTCGAGCATCGCCTCGTTATGATCTTTCAGGGTCATTACAAAGTGGTCATCAAAGATCGTCAATTCCAGCCGTCCCGCGTTCGATGCCGCTTTCCCGATCGGAAGCGTCACTTGTTCCGGCGTCATTTTCGTGACATCACCGTCTTGGTCGATTGTCAGATGCCTGGGTCTCGTCAACAAGCCCGTGAAGTTCCCGTTTTCGGCCGTGAGCACCAATTTGAAAATGGCTTCGCCGTTAGACTTGAAAACCCAAGTGCCGCCGAAATCGGAGGTTTGCTGCGCCACGCACATGTCCGCCGCGACCAAAAGCAGGATCGTCAAGCGGCGGCAATCGACAGTCATGCCGGGCCGATAATATCACAGCCGTTTCACCCGCATTGATCGGCCCTATCACAGGGACCACGGCACAATGCATGCACTCAAGGGCATCCGCGAACATTCTGCGCGACCCCGGTTCATGCCGAGAAAGCTTCGTCATGCAACGTGCAACACCACTGGGCGCTATTTGACACCACTGTCCCCCTGACGATAGACTGTTCGCGTGCATGCAATCGGTCCAGGAAATGCATGCACTGTGATTGGGGCTCGATGAAGTGGCGGAACAATGACCAATATCGATCTTAGACTCCTCACGATAGTCAACGAACTCAACAAGACTCGCAGCGTCTCGCAAGCAGCCGAAAACTTAGAGCTGAGTCAGTCCGCCGTCAGTATGAGCCTTGCGAGGCTACGGAAGCACTTCAAGGACCCGCTCTTTGTTAGGACCCCGGATGGCATGGAGCCGACCCCGCAAATGACCGAGCTTATCGAGCTGCTGGAGAAGGCGGAGGGCTTGCTTGAGACCGCGCTCGTGCACCGCATTGCTTTTCACCCCTCCACGTCGGAGCGCGCATTCCGGCTTGGGGCTACCGATATCACTCGAGTCACCATACTCCCGGCGCTCATGAAGCGTTTGCACGCGACAGCTCGAGGCGTCGGCATCGAACTGCAGGACATATCGGAAGAGACTCCTCGACTTCTGCACGCCGGGCGCCTGGATTTAGCCATAGGGTACATGCCGTCTACCGGGTCGGGCTTCTGCCAACAGAGGCTATTTAAGGACCGCTTCGTTTGTGCCGTGCGCACGAATCACTCGCGAATCGAGCAAGCCGTCACTTTGGAGCAGTTCGAGAGCGAACCCCACGTGGTGCTTACAATGCCCGGCAGCGGTATCGAAGTCGTGGAGAAGGCGTTGGAGACTAATCGAATCCACCGCAAGGTGCGATTGCGCCTGCCCGGTTGCTTCGGAATATCAAGCATGATTACTGGCGCCGATTGCCTGGCAATTGTTCCTGAACAACTCGGGAAATTGATTGCCAGTGCCGGGCGGATCAAGCTTCTGCCCCTCCCGTTCGCCCTCCCGCCTTACTATGTGATGCAACACTGGCACGAGCGATATACGCAAGACCCGGCGAGCAAGTGGATTCGCTCTGTCATCGCGGAGCTGTTTCGGGAAAAAGGCCTCGCCGCAGGCGATGCGGAGCCAGCCGTTAGTCAACGCGAGTAAAGAAAAAATCACGGGGAATGATACCTTGGGTCAACCGGGCGTTATCGACTTAAACGACGATCAAGAGTATGCTTGCAATGCAGGAAAGACGCAGGCGCCAAGGGGCCTTGCTGCAGCAGGCGGAATTTAATAGGAGAAATTAGAGTGGGTAATGAATCTTTGCAGGACTTACTTCAAGCCGCGGGGAACCCGGCGGACATGCTCCGCAATTCGAAAGTGGGAGCTTACGTCTATCCGGTGGTTCCTTCTGAGTTTACGAACTGGCGCGACGAGCAACGCGCCTGGCGGGAGACCTGCGTTCTTTTCGATCAGACGCATCACATGGTGGAGCAATATGTGGAGGGGCCTGGCGCTCTCAAGCTGCTCTCGCATCTTGGGACCAACAGTTTTGCCAGTTTCCCTACTAACAAAGCCAAGCAGTTCGCTCCCTGCAGCTATGACGGCTATGTAATCGGCGACGGCATCCTGTTTCACCCCGAGGAGAACAAGTTCACTTTCGTCGGACGTGCTCCAGCCGCGAATTGGATCCAATTTCACGCCGAGACCGGCGGGTACGATGTTACGACTAAAAAAGACGACCGATCGCCGTCTCGCCCTGGCGGGAAGCCGGTGCTGCGAAAGCACTACCGCTATCAGATCCAAGGACCGAAAGCGCAGCAGGTCATCGAGAAATTAAATGGCGGTCCCTATCAGGACATCAAGTTCTTTAATGTGGGCGACATCAAGATCGCCGGACGCACGGTGGCGGCGTTGCGCCATGGCATGGCCGGCGCGCCGGGGCTGGAAGTTTGGGGACCGTATGAGGAAGCCGAGGAGGTTCGAGCCGCGATCCTCGAAGCCGGCAAAGACTTTGGCCTGACCCAGGTGGGAGCGAGAGCTTACTCGAGCAACGCTCTCGAATCAGGCTGGATTCCGTCTCCGCTTCCGGCCGTTTACTCCGGAGAGAAGATGAAGCCCTACCGGCAGTGGCTGCCTGCCTCAAGTTATGAAGGCAAGGGTGGTTCGTTAGGTGGAAGTTTCTACTCGAACAACATTGAAGATTATTACGTGACGCCGTATGAGATGGGCTACGGATCATTCGTAAAGTTCGACCATGACTTCATCGGGGCGGAGGCTCTGAAGAAGCTGGCCGGCCAGCCACACCGCAGGAAGGTGACGTACGCCTGGAACAAGGAGGACCTCGGTAAGGTTTTCCTTTCGATGTTCGAGCGCGACAACTATAAGTACGTGGATTTTCCGAACGCGAATTATACGTCGGCGACCTATGACAAAGTGATGCACGGTGACGAGACCGTCGGCCTGTCGATGTTCAGCGGCTATAGCTTCAACGAGCGGGCCATGTTGTCGCTCGGCATCGCCGACCCCGATATCGAGATCGGGCACGAGGTCACGCTGATCTGGGGCGAAGAGGGCGGAGGGTCCCAGAAGACGACGGTGGAACGCCACAAACAAACGAAAATCCGGGCGATCGTCAGTTCCGCGCCTTACTCCGAAGTGGTTCGCACCAGCTACGCCGAGGGTTGGCGAACCGTCGCCCAGAAAGTATAGTCGAAGTCTCGAGCCGCTCAGAACCAAGGGCAAAGGTTTTGCCTCCGCTGCCAGTTAGTTTGGAGCATAGGTCAGGCGAATTATGGAGCACAACGGAAACCCGCAGCCGTTAAACCCCGTAAGCATGAGGAAACGGATGCCCAGAACATCCGAGCAACGTTGGCACCGGCTGCAACGTGAATTCCTACGAGCGGTCTGGGCCGAATACCCGAACCCAGGGCGAAAAGGCTGCCCTGGCACGGATGCCCTGCGCAATCTTGCGGAGCGCGTTGCGCGCCAGGATCTGCACGGCGATCCCAGATGGAAGCACGCCATCCAATGCGGGCCGTGCTACGGGGAATACATCGCCCTAAACGACGTCTGCCCAACGGCGCCCCAATCCACATCTCGACAGGCCCAGCGCGATCAAACGCTGAGCCCCGAGTAGGATCAAAAGATCAACCGCCGGGCGAATTTGCTCTTATGCATGGCATGCTTGACAGCGATACCTTTATTTAATCAAGTACTTGTTGTGGACAACAACTCTCTATGACTGTGGCTGACCTGTTCTTCCTCATGTCGGTTCTCTTCGTCCTAACCCTGTGTGTCTGTATCGCGCTATCCGCATGGCGGCGTCAGCGGGAGGCGACGAGCCGGTTGGGACGGCTGTTCGGTGGGTTTGTCGTATCTTACGCCATCGCACTGATCAGCGTCGCAGTGCTGACGCCACGGCGATCTTACGATCCCGGCGAACGCCGCTGCTTCGACGATTGGTGCGTGGCGGCAATAGAAGCGAAAGTCGCGAACGGCTCGACCGGCGTGCCTTGTCAGGGATACCCCGCGGCACGCAGTTGGATTGCGACCATCGAGGTTTCGAGCGACGCGAAACGGGTCCGCCAGCGCGCGCCCGACGCCCGAGCGGAGTTGGAAGACCTACAAGGCAGGCGCTACCAACCCTGCGCTGCCCCGCTAACGAAGGGAAGTGGGCCAGCCCGACTGCTTTCAGACGAACTCTTGCCAGGCGAGTCGTTTGCAGTGCGACTACCGTTTCGGCTGCCGGGAGACACGACGCCAGTGGGCTTGGTTCTGCACCATGGCGACTTCCCTGGGGTCGTCATCGTCGGAGCGGATCAAAGCCTGCTGCACCCTCCCGCGTTGCAGCGCATCGCCGTGGAACAACCGCGCTGAGCGGCGCCACTCATTAGAAGATCAGCTTCAATGCGAACTGCATTTGGCGCATGTTCGACGCGAGAGTCGTGATTTGGCCGGAAGCTGGGTTCGCCGTAACAACTTCGCTGTTTCGGCCCATATTGCGGAATTGTCCGGGCGGAGGTATCGAGAATGCCGCCGGTCTAAACCACTGATTCAGCGTGCCGGTGGCGATGTTGCCAACGTCGAATCCGGGGGCAGACTGGCCCGATCTTATGTTGGCAGGTCTTTTTGCAGCTGCTTCAGGCGTAGCGGGTCGCCGTCAACCCGCTACACCTTTCAAATGGATCTTAGAACAATAGCTTCAGGGCAAACTGGATCTGCCGCGAAGAAGTTGTGGTGTATGTGATCTGCCCGAACGTCGGGTTGGGAATGCCGGTGCCGGCCGGACCCTCCGAGAAGACGTCGGCGTTAGGTAACCCGAAACTTGGATGGTTGACAATGTTGAAGAACTCCGCGCGGAACTGAAGGCGGAACTTCTCGGAAAGCCGAGTGTCCTTCAGCACCGCCAGGTCCAGATCGACGAGACCCGGGCCCGACAAATAGTCTCTCTGAAGATCGCCGAGCGTACCTACCGCCGGCACCGTGAAGGCCGCCGGGTTGGCGTAACCGTTGACGTTGCCGAGAATCGGGTTGACACCCGAAATGATGTTGGGCCTCTCTTGGCCGGTTTGTCCGTTTCCGGCTTGATCCCACGGGATCACTACGTTCCACGGCGCGCCGCTGGAGTACGTAAAGTTGCCGCTCAGTTGCCATCCGCTTACCAGCACGTTGCCTTTAAAGGGAAATGAGTAGATGCCGCCGATCTTCAGAAATTGCGACCGGTCAAACTGGCATCGGCCTTCGTCGTAGTTGCCGGCCAGCGGATCGACCCAGGGCGCTCCGCCTTCGAGGCCGGAGGTGCCGGAGGTGTTGTCGATGCATTTGGACCAGGTGTAGGAAAGCTGGCCTTGTAGGTTGTGCGAGAAGCGCCGGTTGAGGCCCACCTGCAGAGAGTTATAATGCGAATCCCCGACGGGAGCCTCGCTGCTGAGAGAGCCCAGAGCGGGATTCTCACGCGGGTTACTAACGATCGCACCGGTCGGCGATAAGGAGCCAAAATATTGGACTCCGTTCACGATGTTAGGCTCCACAGGGTTGATGTCGCGGCCTTCATACAAGTGCAGGCCCCGCGAGCCAACGTAGCCCACAGTCAAAACAGTGGATTCAAACAATTCGTGCTGGATATTGAAATTCCACTGGTACATATGCGGCGTATCGTGGATGTTGTAATCGATGCCAACGATTTCGGATGGAGTTGAGTAGCCGGTCGCGAACGGGTTCGGGAACGGGGGAAAGAACTCGAAGGCCAGCTCGTAGGGCTTATTGAAGTAATAACCGGAAGCGTAGGTACGGGCGCGAATGGGATCGTAGAAAATCCCGGCGCCTATGCGAATCGAGGTCTTGTGATCTTTAAACGGATCAAACGCTAAGCCGAGTCGCGGATCCCAGTTCTTGGTCGAGGGGTTTGACGCGAAAACGTGCGTGACAGGAACAAAGGTTCCAAACGGAGGATTGAGTATGGCATTGAGTGGTTGCAGGTTGGTAGTAGGATTGGTGATGAACTCATACCGGACACCAAAGTTGACTGTCAACCTGGAAGTCGCCTTCCACTCATCCTGAGCGTATCCGTCAACCTCAATTTCGCGGAAGTCGCGAGTGGATTGCGTGTACGGGGGGATGGGTCCAATGAAGAGGATCGGATTCCCTCCGAGAAAACTAGCGATGCTGGGAAAGGTATAGGAGCCGCCCCACCATCCGTCTTGCGTGAAGTTGCTCTGCACACGGCTGAATAATCCGCCAAACTTGAAGCTATGAGACCCCTTGTTCCAGATCAGGTCGTCGGCCACGGGGAATTTATTTTGCACTTGGGACAGCGGAGCGAAAATACTGGTGCCGAGCAGAGAAAGGCCGGTGACGGAGACTCCGCCGTTCTGGTGCCCGGTGTAGAAATTGAGCGCGGGCACGGGATCCAGATTAACTTGATTGTCGGCCTCCTTGGTTCGCGTGAAGCTGAAGCGCGCCAGGTTCACCACGTTTGGAGAAATCAACCGCCGCCACTCCACTGTCGCGAAGTGGTTGCCCGTTATGCCCTGTTCCGGCCAGCGGGGCGGTAGGGGCGAACCAAGGAACGGCAAAACGGTGCTTGCGCCGTCGTGCACGTAGCGCACAAAGAACGAATTTTTTTCGTCCTTTATGTAATCGATTCGCGTCAAAAGGTAATTTTCGTCGCCAGCCTGGCTGGCAACTTCCGGCACCTCCAGGATGCCAGTCGGCGATACTGACGTTGTCGCGGGATAAAGAGCCAAGATCGGCGCCGCCGATGCACTGACTCCCACGTTCGCCAATCCGCCCACGCACGGCAGATTCGGAGCCGCGCTGCACGGCACCAGACCCTTGTGGACATTGGCGTCGGGGATAAACGACGGGACCGTTTCGCCCTGCGCCTTCCTCAACTCCTCGTCGTTGAAGAAGAAGAACAACTTGTCCTTCTTGATGGGCCCTCCAATGCTGCCACCAAACTGATTTTGGCGGTAGGCAGGTATTTGCGAAGGGTCAAAGAAGTTGCGCGCGTCCAGGGCGCTGTTGCGGAAGTATTCGTACAAGGAGCCGTGATAACTGTTGGTACCGGATTTGCTGGCCGTATTCACCACCGCGCCATTGCCGCCGAATTGAGCGCTGTAAGTGTTGGTGAGTACCGAGAACTCGGCGATGGCCTCAATGCCCAGAGTAGTGCCCAAGACGCCCGAACCCGACCCGTGGGCCCAGAAGCCCTGAATGTCGACGTCGTCCAGGAGATACGCCTGGCCTTCCGACCTTGCGCCGGATACGCTGAAGTTAGCCTCCAGACCGTACAGCAAGTTCGCGCCGCCGGCCGGCGCTCCGACCCCGTTTCCCGTTGTAATTCCTGGCGCGATCGCGATGAGGTCCGTAAAATTGCGGCCGTTCAACGGCAGGTCCGCAATTTGTTGCTGTGAGACTACCGAGGAAAGAGTCGAGGAAACGACGTCCACCTGGGAGGCCTGTGCTTCGACGGTGACCGTTTGCTGCTGTTGGCCGGGTGAAAGCGCAACGTCCACGACCATCTGGCTGCCGACGGTGGGCGTTATACCCGTGCGGACTACGGTCTGAAATCCGGCGGCCGATGCCTGCACTTCATAGGTGCCCACGATCAAATCCACCACCGTGTAGCGGCCCTGCGAATCGGTCTTCATCGTCTGCCGGACGCCTGTTTCAACATTTGTAACTTGCACCGTAGCACCGGGCACAACCGCCCCTGATGCATCCGTTACGGTGCCCAACAGCGTCGCGTTTGCTCCCTGTCCATATACCAGGTTCGGCAGAGTGAACAACGCAAGCAGCAGGCCGAAAGCCATTGCGGCAAAAACGCACTTGTTACGACGTGGTTTTAGAACAGCGGCCGCCCCGAGGACCGCAAAAGTCGCGACGACGATGAGAACTCGCCCGCGAAAGTACGACTGCGTCAGCATACTAGGCCAACCTCCCGCTATAAAGCGTCTACATGGTGCAAAAGCAGACCGCGACCCCTACACGCGACCGTTTGCATGCATACCGAAGGAGTATATATGTGACAACTGTGTTAGTCGAGGGGGTAGAGCTGATATTAAGCATCAGCGCTGCTGATAAGCAATGCTCAACGAAGCACTTTATCGCGCCGTGGATGGGCGAACCGACGGTGGCAACTCGATTAACCTGGCGCCGGCCACATCGGCGGGAAGCTCCGAATTTCTCAAGGCGTCTTCGAGATTCCGCCGCGCCACGCGCGCATGCTCCCGGGTGAGTAATTCGGCGCGCATCCCGTCACGATTCAGGATCGCGTCCACGATCTCGCAATGCTGGTCCGCGCAAATCAGGAAAAGTTCCCAAAGATCGGTTGAAACGTACTGCCGCTTCAAGAACGCGCTAGGAGAGGCAAACGGGAGCGAGCAGGCTTGCTGGATCGCGCGCCGCAACATGCGGCTATGCGACAAATCGATCAAACTTGAGTGAAAACGCGCATTCAGATCGATGTAAAGATTGAACGTCTCCATCGTCAGTTTCTTGTGGCGCCGCACCAGGCTCAGGATTTCGTAGCTGGTCGTCTGCAGGGCACTTAGCTCGCTTACCTGCTTAAATCGCTGGGCCGCAAGTTTCGCCGCGGCACCTTCCAGCAAGCCCCGCAGTTCGATGGCGTCATAAATGTCCTCGGTCGAAAATCTTTGAACCACGAATCCGCGGGTGGGACGGATCTCAAGAAAACCCTCGTGAGCCAAACGCTCCAGGGCAAGATGTAGCGGAATACGGGAAATCTTGAGCTCGGCGGCGAGCGGAACTTCCCGAATGCGCTCGCCAGGCCGGAAGTGGCCTTGTACCAACATCTCGCGAAGCGAGAGGACGGCTCGAGCGGTTTGCGATGACGCTTTTGATTCAACACCATTCGGCCCAACCCCTGGTGCTTTCGAAGTCTGCTTTACACGTTGCATTCGGCGACCCCTTGTATTATATTCGTTCGTGGTAATGCATGCATTCAACTCACCCGGTTGCATGCAGAATACCATTGTGAAACACATGCATTATCTTGATCGTAAGACCACCGTTATCGCCTGCCTCGCCGTACTCTCTCTTTCTCGTTCGACCTGGGCTCAGGCGCCGAACGCGAAAGATCTGACAGCTCCCCTAGGATCGCAACAAGGGAATCAGCCTAAGCCTGCGCCGGGGAAGCCCGCATGGCCGCCTTCCGGCCCAACGCCTAAGACCGTAGACGGCAAGCCCGACCTTTCGGGCGCCTGGGCACCGAATGCGATCCGTCAAAACGTTAACTTAGTGGCCACCGGAGTCCAAGTCCCTTTTCAGCCCTGGGCTGAGAAAGTATACAACGAACATAAGGAAAACATCTCCAAAGACGATCCCGAGGCCCGCTGTCTGCCTCCTGGCGTACCGCGCATGACTACCACTCCCTATCCGTTCCGGATCATGCAGACGCCCGGTCTCACCCTTATCGTTTATGAAGGCGGAGCGCATGTGTGGCGGCAGATCTTCACCGATGGGCGCCCGCATTCGGCGGATCCGAATCCCTCCTGGCTCGGAGAATCCATTGGCCATTGGGAAGGCGATACTTTTGTCATCGACACTATTGGGCAAAACGGCAAAACCTGGCTCGACGAGGAGGGCTTGCCGACCACCGAATCCTTGCACGTCATCGAAAAATTCCGCCGGCCTGATTTCGGTCACCTGGAAATCGAAAACACCATCGACGACCCTAAGGCTTACACCAAGCCGTGGTCATTCACCACTCATCCAGTCATGCTGCAGGGTGAATTGATGGAATACATTTGCCAGGAAAACAACAAAGACCTGGAGCACCTGGTCGGGAAGTAACTTATCTCTGGCCGCTTCGCCCGACGAGACAATACGCCGGCTCCCGGATTAACCTGACTTAGGATGAGTCTCGTTAGTCGCCTGCTTGGCCGCCTCTGGCGGCTGCCCGCCCCCGTCAATCGCGACCTCGCGAACCAGCCACTCCGAATTCCCATGCGCGACGGTCTGGAGTTATTAGCGGACCGCTACTATTCGCGCCGCGGTCATTCCCGTGGCAACTCGGCACAGCCAACCGTGCTCATTCGAAGCTGTTACGGGCGAGGGACATTATTCAAACTTATCTCCCGGCTATTCGCGGAGCGTGGATTCCAGGTGGTGGTTCAAAGCTGCCGTGGCACGGATGGATCACAAGGGACCTTCCGCCCGTTCTTCGACGAGCAGAACGACGGCGAGGACACCGTCGAATGGATCGCCCGCCAGCCCTGGTTCACTGGAGATCTCGCTCTTTGGGGCGTGAGCTACCTGGGCAATACAGCTTGGGCCGTGGCAAATTCGAGCGCCAGGAATGGAATAAAGGCGCTCGGCCTTCACGTGACGCTCACCAACTTTCGAGATCGGACGTATGCTTTTAACGGATTCACACTAGAGTCTTGCATCGGTTGGACGCTCACTATGCTCAATGTTTTTCAGACCAGCGGGATGAGCGTCGTGAGCGCCATGCTTAACGCGCGAAAAACGAGAGCCCTCACACAGCCGGCTATCGATACCATTCCATTGCGTAAGGCAGATCGTGTTCTTACACCCCAAGGCGTTTCCTGGTGGCAGGATTGGATGGATCACGCCGAACCTAATGACCCCTGGTGGAACCCGGTCGATTATGGCCAGGCAGCCGCGAGCATTCCTCCCACCGTGATGACGGCCGGCTGGTATGACATCTTCCTGCCCTGGCAACTAAGAGATTTCATGGCCGCACAACGCGCCGGGCGGGACGTTCGCATCGTCATCGGTCCTTGGATGCACGCGGCGCCTGCCGGAGCTGCGGAATCGCTTCGCCAAAGTATCGCCTTGTTTCAGGAACGATTCGGAATTGGACCTCATAAATCGCGCCAGGCCGCATCACAGCCGCGCGTTCGACTTTTCATGCTGGGCGCCAATGAATGGTGCGAATATCCGTCCTGGCCCATTCCGAACACCGTTGATCGCACTTATTACCTCCAGGCCGGTGGCGTGCTCGCTTCCAGCCCGCCGGCCTCGGAGAACACCAGCACATTCGATTATGATCCGTCTCACCCTACGCCCTCGTTTTATGGGGCCACCCTGGAAGGCCGAGGTGGATCGGGCGACATGGCCGAATTGGAACGCCGATCCGACGTACTGATCTTCAGCACTGAACCGTTGACAGCGGATCTGGACGTGATTGGTCCAATTTCCGGCGAAATATTTCTTCGGTCAAATACGGAGCATACGGATCTCTATCTGTGCTTGTGCGACGTGACGCCAAGTTCTCGTTCCACCAATGTCTGCGATGGCTACGTACGATTGCGACCCGACCTCGCAGTCGCTGCGCGAGCGATGGCTGACGGCGTGCAATCGCGCAAAGTGCGTGTCGAGTTTTGGCCCACTGCTTATCGATTTCGCCGCGGACATCGCATCCGCGTTATCGTCGCCAGCGGAGCGCACCCGCGCTATGCACGCAATCCCGGGAGCGGTGAACCGCTAGGTGACGCGTGCACCATGGTTATCGCGCATCAAGAGGTTCTGCAAGGTCCCCAGCATCCTTCAGCGATAACTTTTCAGGTAGAACAGGCTGGTTGAAACGCTATTTCTGGGGCGGAGCCAGCTCTTTCATCTTCCGCTGGAAGTCCGGGTACATGGTCTCGGCGCCGCCTAAAGTTGCAGCCAACGGGATTTTGTATTTTGCCGCAAACTCCTCGACGAATGGATTTTGCCCCGGCAGGAAATTAGGCACCAAGCCGCGCGGCTGGTTGGCAATCTCCACCACGGATTCGCAGGGATATAGCCAGTTTTGGCCTTCTTCGCTGATGCGCCGAAAAACTTGTGTTCTCACAAACGGTTCGGTCAAAGTCGCGGGGTCGGTTACTTCGCTCACGTGCACCATGAAATCGCCGTGCCGCATGAAGTGCTCTATCAAGGTCGCCTGATCGCTTTCGGGAAGACCGTTGCGTCTCAAGAAGCCGGGCTTCAGGTGAGTTGTATAAACCGTCAGTGTGTTGCCTTCCCACTTGCCGGTGGAGAAGCCCATCCAGGTATGCGCGGCAGCCTCGGGAGGATGCGGCCGATCATCCATCCAGATCGTACGATTTTGTTCATATGTGCTGATGTACATTCGGATGTCCTGTAACTTTTGTGCCTGATTATCCCGCTCTTCCCAGATCCGCAGGTTGAGAGGGCCTCCCAAGAGATACGGAGCAACGTGAACCTGGCACTGATGTTCCGGGACCGTAACCCGCGAGGGGCTCCACGCCAGGCCAACGGCACGCGCTGCTTCGTTGATCGGAACACCCAGGAAGTCCGCGATTGCGGGGTTCCCAATATTCTCTTCATGCGGCGCGGGCGACCAGGCGCCGCTGAGATCGATGCCGGGCTGCGCGCTGAACGAACCGGAAAATTGGGCCATCGCTCCAGGCGATTGGGCCAAGCCCGCAAGTATGAAAATCAGGTACGAACTTTGCCTCATGCTGCCAACCTCATTTGCTCGCCGAAGCTTTCAGGCTTCGATAAATAGAAGCAACAAAATTGTCGGCGGTCCCCGGGCCGTCTTTGGCGCTCCAGCGGGCGTCGTAGTCCTTCGTGAAGCCCGCGTTCTTGACCTGCTCGAGCGTCATGCCTTTCTTGATGCCGTTTTGAACCCGATCGCGAACGATCGTCACCATATCGCGGTATTCCACCACGTCGAACTCATCGCAGATGCGCCCGTGACCGGGGATAATGTACGTTCCGCCTTCTTCTTCGTGCTTGGGAATAGCGATATCGATGATGTTATTCAGCGCATCGATCTCGCCTTGAATACTCCCACCGCGTTCCACATCGATGAACGGATAGCTGAGGGTGTTGAACACATCGCCGGTTGCCACCACGTCGGAGCGGCGAAAGATCACCAGGCTATCGCCATCGGTATGCGCCGCGGGCTGCCAACGAACTTCCACCGGCTCCTCGTTAAAAAAGACTTCCTTCTGCCCGGATACATACGTGTCCGTCGGCCAGGCTCCGGCCGGAGCTGCCGCCTTTTGGCCGGTGGGAGCGCTCAAGCGATCCAGAACATTTTCGTGCGCAATGATCTGCGCTCCCTGCCCGGCATCGGCTATATCGCCGGTAACGTTTGCGCCGGTGATGGTAACTCCGATTTTGCGCAAGGCCTCGTTGCCACCGGTCTGGTCCGGATGCACGCAGGTGCTAATGATGTATTGCAGCGGCTTATCCGACAACTTGCGAATCGCGGCGATCAGTTTATCGGAGTTTTGCGTTAATCCGGTATCCACCACCAGAACGCCGGTGTCGCCGATCTGGACTGCGACGTTCCCGCCCAGTCCGTTGATCATATAGACGTTGCCCTGAACGTGGATGGTGGTGAGATCGCCATCCACGCGATAATCGTCCCACGGGGCCTGGTTCTTCTGCGCGAATCCAAGCGCGGCGATCGTGAAGATCCCGACCGCTGCCGCTCCGCTCGCTAAAGTTAGTTTGGCCATCGACTCTGTTTCAACCAGCCGTTGACCATTCTACTTAATGTGTTCCCTCAGCGTGCGTTCCCTCAGCACCGCCCAGGCTTCGCAACAGCGCGACCGTGCTGTCATGCGGGACCGGCAGGCCAAAGCTGTCTTTGCCCATGGCGATGTCGAGAGGCGTAAAGCCTGCTTTGGATTTGGCATCGAGCTTCGCGCCGTGCTCGACCAGAAATTTGGTCAAGAGATCGGAGCCCCGGTTTGCGGCTCCATGCAGCGCGGTCTCGCCCCTCTTGTTAGTCAGACTCAGATCGAGCCCTTGATCCATGCACAGCTGCAGCGCTTCCAGAGCCTCGGCTTCGGTGCCTTGCGTTTGTTTGTCGCGATAGCCGATGCCGGCGGCGAAGAGCAGCGCGTTGTTGCCATCCTTGGTGAGCAGCTTCGGATCGGCTCCGGCTTCGAGCAAAACTCGCATGGTGGCCGTGTCGCCAGACCGGGCAGCCCGCATGAACGGCGTCGTGCCTTCGTCGAGCGCCACATCGCCATAATCCATTCCACTTCGTCCCGGCAGGTTATGTGTCAGCGCCGCGTTGGGCTTCGCGCCGTGAGCGAGAATCGCCTTGATCAACTCCATGCTCGGCAGCGGATCTTGCCCTTTACGCATCGGCAAAGCAGACCAGTCCTCGTTGCGCATATCGACGGCTGCATACAGTGCGGCGCGTCCCTTGACATCGGTCACGTTCGGATCGGCACCCCGGTCTAGCAGGAACTTGGCGAACGTGTACTGCTTGTTCATGATCGAGACCACGAGGCCACTGGTGGAGTCGACGTCGGTTTGATTGATATCGACACCGTGATCGAGCATCGCCTTCGCGGTCTCGATATCGCCTTCGCGCGCCGCAAATAAGAAGGCCGTCAAACCGCCGCGGGAGATGGGAGAGATCGACGACGCAGTACTCAGTTTGGGAATCTTTGTTTCGCGGAACGAAGACACCACCTTCCAGTCGGCGCCTTGTTGCAACAACAGTCCTACAACTTCGGCATGGCGTTCGGCGGCGGCCCACATTAAAGCGGTTTGGCCGCGATACGCCTCCTTGGCGTTCACGTCCGCGCCATGGTCAACCAGAACCTTTACGGCCTCTAAGTTTCCCGCTCGCGCCGACGTCATCAGAACACTCTCTCCATCGGTGGTAGTGCGCGTATTTGGATCGGCGCCGGCCTTCAACAGTTGTTCGATGATGCTGGCATTGCCTAGTGCCGCAGCCTCGGAGAGTGGCGTCGCGCCATACTGGTTGACCGCCTTGGCATCCGCGCCCGCTTTGAGCAGAAGGCCGACCGTTTCAGAATCGTTCCAGTGCGCCGCCCAGTGCAGAGCCGTTGTTCCGTCCGGCTGCGCGGCATTGACCACCGCGTGCTGCTTGAGCAGCGCTTGAAGAGCCACCGAGTCACGGTTCTGTACTGCATCGGCGACAGGGCTGCTCGCAGCGAACGCCGCACATCCCGACAACAAGAGAATGCCAAGTGTCTTCATTGCTGATCTCTCCATCACAACTCTCCGGCCATCACAACTCGGTCAACATCCCGGTGCTGTCTCCCACCCGCTCCTGCGGCACGCCGGCTTTATCCAGGATGGTAAGCAGCAGGTTTGCCATCGGAGTGCCGTCGGGATACTTCAGGTGGCGCCCGCCTTTCATTCGCCCCGCAGCTCCGCCTGCCACGAACACAGGCAGCGGCGCGTGATTATGAACGTTACTGTTGCTCATGCCGCTTCCAAAAAGGATCAGCGAATGATCCAACAGATTGCCATCGCCATCCGGCGTCGCTTTCAACTTGGCCAGGAAGTATGCCATCAATCCCACATGGTACGTGTTGATCTTCGTCAGATTCTCCAGGCGGTCAGGATTGTTCTGATGGTGCGAGGCGGGATGAAACCCTTCCGAAATTCCAAGCATCGGGAACGTGCGATAGCTCACTTCGCGGGCCATCATGAATGTCGAGATGCGCGTGATGTTGGCCTGGAAAGCCAGGGTCATCAGATCGAACATGAGCTTGGTATGCTCCTGGTGATCGTCGGGAATTCCAGTGGGAGAAGCAGGCACGGCCAGCGTGGAGTTGGCGTTCTGTTTTTCGGAAAGTTGAATTCGCCGCTCGATCTCGCGAACCGTGTCGAGGTAGTCGGCGATTCGATTGCGATCGCTTGCCCCCAGGTTCCCTTCCAAATGCCTGACCTGCCCCATCACGGCGTCAAGAATGCTGCGCTGCTCATCGATTCGCGTTAAGCGCTCCTGGGCGTTCGCACCGTCGCCGAAGAGTCGTGTGAAGACCACTCGCGGATTGATCTCCATCGGCAGCGGCGTCGTCGGTGTGCGCCACGAGATGGTGTTCATATACGCGCAACTGAAACCCACATCGCACGACCCCACCAGCCCGCTGAAATCCTCGGTCGCAAGTTCCAACGACGGCAGCGGCGTTTGTTGTCCAATCTTCTGCGCCACGATCTGATCGATCGTGACGCCAGCCTGGATATCGGCGCCGTCGGTTCGTCTGGGATGCACGCCGTTCAAGAAAACCGCAGGGGATCGCGTGTGATCGCCACCATTGTCTCCCGGACCACCGGGCGCCGCCATCTTATGCGCCAGATTCGTCACCACGACGATCTGATCCTTGAACGGCTCGACGGGTGTGAGAGTGCGGGACACCTTGAAGTCCGCGCCTTCGGCCGCCGGAGTCCAGTTAGCCATCACCGCGCCGTGAGGAATGAAGCACAGGCCCAATCGAATTTCAGGATTTGCCGCGGTCCTCGCCAGCGGCGTCTGGGCGGGCACCATGGAATCCAGCAGTGGAAGAGACAGTGCCGTTCCCAAGCCCCGCAGCACCGTTCTGCGCGACATGTGCTTCTTGGTGATGAACTTCATGCTGGGTCTCCTTATCGGGAACTATCGGGCGCCGGAATAGCCGTCTTGATCTTCATTTCAAAAGGAACGCTCTCCACCACGCCCAGCACTAACGACGACATGCGAAGATCGTGCCCGCTCGCATCGTGCACGATTTTGCGAACGGCGGGCATATCGTAATACTCCAGGCCGCGGCCCAGAGCGTACGTCAGAAGCTTCTCGGTCATCACACCGACAAATACATCCGGACGCCCGGCCAGCATCTGGCGCAGCTCCACGGGCCCGCCTACCTTAACGCCATTGTAGAGCGTGCCTGAAGGATCGATCGGCGAACCGTCGTCCACAGTGCGCCACTGTCCGACACCATCGAAATTCTCCAGTGCGAACCCGATCGGGTCCATCACTTTATGGCAGCCGGCGCAAACCGCATCGGCGCGATGCTGCTCCATGCGTTCGCGTAGCGACAACGGCTTGCCATCTCCATTTTCTTTGAGCGGGGGAACGTTGGGCGGCGGCGGAGTGGGCGGAATTCCAAGCAGGTTCGTCAGAATCCATTTGCCGCGCTGCACCGGCGAGGTTCGATTAGGGTAGGAGGTCACGGTAAGAATGCTGCCTTGCCCAAGCAAGCCCCGACGATCCTCGGATGTCAGCGTAACGCGGCGAAACTGGCTTCCGTACACGTTCGGAATGCCATAGTGGCGAGCCAAACGCTCATTGACGAATGTGTAATCCGCGTTCAGCAGGTCCATCACGCTCCGGTCTTCGCGAACGATGCTCTGGAAGAATAGCTTGGTCTCTTCCCGCATGGCCTGGCGCAGATTATCGTCGAAATCGGGGAAAATCTGCGGATCGGGCGACGAGTTCTTCAGATTGCGCAGGAAAAGCCACTGCTCGGCGAAATTATCCACCAGAGCATCCGCGCGTGAATCGGCCAGCATCCGCATTACTTGCTGTTTCAGCACCGCGTGTTGGTGCAATTTCTCTTCGCTTGCCAGCTTCAACAGTTCGTCATCCGGAGGACTGCTCCACAAGAAGAACGACAGGCGCGAGGCGAGCGCGACATCGCCGATCTGATAGGCGGCGTCTTGGGATAAACCGCTGGGGTCGGGCTCAAAGCGAAACAGGAACTCGGGACTCGCCAGGATGAATTGAAGCGCGGCTTCGATTCCAGCCTCGAAATTGCCGTTACCGTTGCGGCGGCGCTGATAAAAACTGAGCGGCGTCTCCAGGTCGCTGTCTTTCAGAGGCCGTCGATAAGCCCGGCGAAGCAGCGCGGAAATGATTTTGCGCGCGCAGGGCAGGTCATCTTTTTCACTTTGCGGAGAGCAAATGAAAACCTTTGCACGCGACGGCGTCTGGCCGGGCCCCGTTGGATCGTACGGCCCATCGACGGTGAGCCTGTCCACCGAAGGATCGCCCATAATGTCCAATCCATCGATTGTCGTCCGCAGGAACGGCTTAATCAGATCGTCCTTCTCGGCATGGCTTCTCAGAACGGTGGACGCGGTAATGACATGCGGACCGGCTTTCAGCGGCATGCGAACGGTGAGCTGCTTGTCGAGATCGGCGCCGAATGTGCCGGGATTCGCGGTCATCTTGAGGAATTCATCGTGCCCGCCGGCCGTTACCAGCCGCACCTGACTTCCGTCCATGCTGATCTCGATCTGATGGGCATCCTCCATGCCGCGCATCAGGTCGAAAGTATTGCGCCACAGCCGCAGCTTGATCGTGTATTCAGCGTCCAGCGGAGCATCGTAGTGCACCAGAATGCCGCCACGGGTTCCGAGCGGCAACCCCTCGATGTGCTGATCCTGAGAAAGATCGGGCCGAACACGGAAGGTGGTGGTCGCCGGGGTGATATTCATGTTGCCGACCGCCTCACGGCTGATGTTCCAGGATGCCGATAAGTACCGCTCCATCAGAGATGGCGACATCCGGAGAACGTCGGCGATGTTGTCAAAACCGCTGCTCTCGTCGTCGGGCGGTAACAGCGCGGTCGCATCCACATCCAACGCCAGTAAGTCGTGGATCGCGTTGGCATATTCGGAGCGGTTCAGCCGGTGCATGGCGGCGTGTCCCGGATTGGGCTTCGCGGCGGCAGCTCGATCGACTGTATTCTCCAGATAGGCGGCTAAGTCGTTGAGTGACGCCGCATCCGGGCGAGGCATTCCCTGGGGCGGCATGGATCCCGCGCGCAGCTTGCGAATCACCTTTTCCCAGGTTTCGGCCTCCTCCGGCACTTTGGCCAAGTCCGCATCCTGCAACGAAAGTCCGCCTGTACGCAGGTTTGCACTATGACAGGAAACACAATACTTATTCAGCAGGGCTGTTCGGGCGGCGGGAGAATCCTGTTGGGCGAAAGCTCCAGGCGGGATACAAGCTACAAATGCCGTGCACAACAGCAGGTAGCGAACTCGGAGTTTCAACGCGGTCCCTCTTCCTGAAGACACTTTGATTGTATCTGTTGACTTGCATGCAAGTCGATAGACCGTCTTGATGCGGCGTATCAGTACTACTGATTTGGGTGGTTTGGGAGCCCGCTAATGTCTTTGAGCACTGACCCATGCGATAAAATAAGCCCGACTATGAGAACCTCGCTGTACTCAGCCGCATTCTTGATTTTCGCCGTGACCAGTGGGAGCCGTGCCGCCGAGCCGCCCGCCGCCCCCGTGGTTGGCATTTTGAACTACATCCATGCCGTGGATAGCCTGGACAAAACGCTCGCCTTTTACAACGACGTGTTCGGGCTCAAAGGTGAACCTCGGCCATTTCCGAATCCCGGCGTTCCGGCCCTGACCAACTCGCCTGGTGTCTCGTTGCGCCTTGCGGTTTTGAAACTGCCAAACGCGAGCTTCGGATTCGAATTGACGCAATTCTCGGGCGTGGATCGTCACCCGGGCCGCGCCAAGCACACCGATCCAGGCGCCGGCTTGCTGGCCCTGCGTGTGAAGGATATGGCGCCGGTGCTAGCCGCGATCAAGAAGAGAAATGACCCGATTGTCACCTCGTCGGGAGCGCCCGTTACTATTGCTACTCCGCGCGGCGACATTCATTCTATGGTGGTGCAAGACCCGGACGGTTACTTCGTTGAAGTTGCCCAATCCGCGCCGCCCGCCGGTGTTACGTCCGAGGGGAATGTGTACGAGGTCTCCGTTGGTTTGACCATCGCCGACCGCGAGAGCACGGTCAAGTTTTATCACGACCTGCTGGGATTCGATCTCAAGGGCAAGCCAGACTTCTCGAGCGATCCTGTAATCGCAGACATGGTCGGCGCGCCTGGCGTCCAATCCCGCGAAATGGTCGCGACCATTCCCGGAACGAAATCCGTCTGGGCGTTTTACGACTACAAGGGCGTTCCGCGAAAGCCGTTTCACTTGCGCGTTACCGATCCCGGCGCTCCCGCTGTAGCTTTGCGCGTGCAGGATCTCGATGGCCTTTTGAAGCGCATGCGCGCCGCCGGTGTCGAAGTGACGTCGAAGGACGGCGCGGTTGTTCAGTTCAGTCCAACCATTCGCAATATTTTTGTCGAAGATCCCAATGGACTAAACATCGAATTGTTCGAATCCAAGCCGTAGGGCTTCACTTCTTCGGCAGCGCGAACACCACGTATGCATTCGGCGATGGACCGGCGGGTGGCGGTTGTCGCTGGCCTCCCAGGTTAAGACCATCTCCGGCAGCTACGCAGAATGCAATATACTCGCGGCCGCCAATTTCGTAGACTGCGGGAACGCCATCGGAACCTATCGGCAGCTCGTATTCCCAGAGAACCTTGCCTGTGTCCTCATCGTAAGCCCGAACCTTGTGATCCGATGCCGTGGCGGCGAAGATCAGACCACCAGCCGTCACCACCGGCCCTCCGCGAGGATCCCTGGCGCCAGTGTATTTATGACCCTCTTTCTCCAGCGCCAGCACTCCGCCGTTCGGTACCTGCCAGCGAATGGTTCCAGTGTTGAGATCGTAGGCGGTGAGGTTAGACCAGGGCGGCCCCATCGCGGAAAGGCCGCCGCTCTGCACGATGAAGTTTACCGGTGCATCGTAGTGAATGAAGCCATCCACAGTGGACGCGGCCGGGGCTGCGATGGGCGCCGCCGGTGCAGGTGCGGCGGATGCTGCGGCGGGCGGTCCTCCTGCGGGTCCGCCTCGTCCCGCGCGGGGTGGCCCGGGAAGCTGCAATTTATCAAGCGTGGGTTGTTCCTTGGTGATGACATATAAGAATCCCTTGGCGGGATTCACAGCGACCATGCCAAAGTTGGCGCCGCCATTGTGACCCGGCGACGCAATCGATCCACGCAAGCTCGGCGGGGTGAACAATCCTTCGTTGCGCGAATTCATCAACAGTTCGCGAATCGTCGCCTGCTCGGCTTCCGTAGCGAAAGGATTGATGTCCTTTTCGGTGAACGACTGGCGGGCGAATGGCGGGGGCTTCGTGGGGAAAGGTTGGGTGGGCGAACTAAATTCGCCGGCAACGTCGGATTGCGGCACCGGGCGCTCCTCGATGGGCCACAATGGCTCACCTGTCACTCGATCGAAAACGTAAAGGAAACCAAACTTGGTGGCCTGCGCCACCGCGTCCACATTCTTGCCGTTGTGCTTGACGGTGAGCAGTTTGGGCGCGACCGGAAGATCGTAGTCCCACAGATCGTGGTGGACCAACTGATAATGCCACAGCCGCTTGCCAGTGCGCGCATCCAGCGCGAGCAGCGAATTCCCGAACAGGTCATTGCCCTTGCGATTGGCGCCGTAAAAATCATAGCGAGCAGTGCCCAGCGGGAAATAAGCAATGCCGCGCTTCTCGTCGATCGTCATCTCACTCCAGTTGTGAACGCCGCCCTCCGTTTTCCAGGCATCCGGAGGCCATGTGTCGTATCCGAATTCACCGGGGCGCGGGACCACATGGAAGGTCCACACCAGCTTGCCGGTGACGACATCGTAGGCGTGAATGTCGGCGGGCGTGGAATCGTAACTGTACGCGCCGGCAGGCAGCGGTGTGATGATCAGATTTCCGAAGATGCGGCCAGGATTGCTGGTTTGAAGAGCGCGGCCAGGATCGCGGTCGAGTCCGACGCGTAGATCCGTGCGGCCGTTGTCGCCAAAACTGTTGATGGTCTGGCCGGTGCGGGCGTCGATGGCCGTGAGGAATCCGGCGTTGATAAAGAAAAGCCGCCGGTCCGATCTGTCGTCGTTTTCCCAATAGTTCATCCCCCGGGCACCGACACCGCCCTTGTTGGGATGAGACCACAACTGCTTTCCAGTGGAGGCATCCAGCGCCACTACGGAATTGCTCTGCGCCAACACATACATGACCCCGTCAACGATCAGAGGATTGAAAGTGTATACGCCGGGTCCGGCTTCGTACGTCCAGGCAACCTCGAGTTGTTTGACGTTCGATTTGTTGATCTGCTTGAGGGACGAGTATTGCGAAGAATCCGAGCCGCCGAGGTATTGGCCCCAGGTAGCGAAAGACCGGTCGGCCGCCGATAGGTGCGTTCCACACATCCAGAGGAATATTAGGAGCATTTGGCTCCGCATTGATTTACGCATCATGGCGTTACCTCCAACGGGTAAGTTTATAACGAAACATGACAGAAGCGGAATCTTGTCGAAAATGATAGTAGCCTAGTTCAATGCGATTCAGAATGTCCCTCTGCCTTTTGATCGTGCTCGCGCTGGCGGGCACCGCCGGGGCTCAGCAGCCTCCCGCTCAGCCGCCCGCGCCGCCGCTAATGTCATGCGGCGTCCACGGCGATATCGAAGTTCTTTGCGGAACACGCTCACCAGAAGACCTTGAACTCACGCCGGATGGCAAGTACTTAATCGCGACCCAGTTCGTCAACCTGGGCCGAAACGCCACTGCGGGCTTCGGCATGGCGCTCTACGATCTCGCGAAGAAGACGTTTACCAAAATGGCGGTGACCGATGAACCGGATAAATCCTGGGGCGATTCCGCGTGTCCCGGCCCCATCGACGACACGTTGGTCTCGCACGGGGAGTCACTTGCGAAACGCAGCAACGGCGCCTGGGCGCTGTACGTGGTGAACCATGGCGGACGGCAGTCCATCGAGATGTTCGAATTGAAGCCGGCGGCAAGCAGTGGTTGGGCGCTGGTGTGGCGCGGCTGCGAAGTGGCTGCCCATGACTATAACGACGTTGCCATCCTACCCGATGGCGGCTTTGTCGGCACCTATCCGACGGCACTGTCATCGGGAGGCACCGGAGGACCGTTCGGCGGTGAAGTGACGGGCTACGTGGTGCGTTGGACTCCCGGCAAGGGCGAGTCCGAAATTATGAACACGCGCATCCGCTATCCGAACGGAGTGGTGGTGAGCCCCGATGGCCGCTTCATGTACGTCAACGAGTTCGCCGGACGCCAGGTGTTTAAATACGACCTCAAGAATGAGAAAGTAACCGGCTCGGTGAAGGTCGACTTCCTACCCGATAACCTGACATGGACGAAGAAAGGCCGTATCTTGGCGGCTGGCGTGAAGGGCGCGCGCGGCGACTGTCCTGAAGGCAGTGGCAGACCGTGCATCCAAGGCTTCGGAGTTGCCGAGATCGACCCCGCCAAGATGCAAGCCCGCGCTATCTTCGATTCGGCTAGCCACGATCCACTGATTGGCGGTGTTTCGGTGGCTTTGGAGGTTGGCAATTCTATTTATCTGGGTGCGTTCCAGGGCGATCGCCTGGTGAAGATTCCGCATCCAAAATAGGGCGCCCAAAACACAGCACGTATCCACTGTTATCGCGGATCTCGAAGGCTCGCAATCCGTCATTCGTGTTGGCCAGTCTCCGGTGCATGAGAACGTCTTTGGCAAGGAATTCTTCGTATAGTGAGTCGGGGTCACTGGTGAAAATATAAGCGTCCCAGCGAGCCCATTCGTGGCGCGAACAATTCGGCTGGGGATGGACCTCAGGCGTGATGTGCTTGAACATGAGCATCACCTGATCGCGCCCGACGATGGCCCAGAAGTTGTCGCCGTGTCCGTCACCTCCCGTGTGAAGGACGTTGAACCCCAGCCTGGAGTAGAACTCCAGGGTCGCGCCCAGGTCGTCAACGATAAAGAACGGAGTAACGCTGTTCAGCACGGCGAGAGCGGCCAGCGTCACTTTGCCGGCGGAGTGAGTGCGCCCAGGATTGGCTTGTACTGCTCGTCATACTTGTTCAAGACGTCCGGGCCGGGACTCTCGTTGATCTCACCGAGGATATGTGGCCCATCGCCATTCTTGAACGGAGCCCATGCTGGGAGATCCTTACCGTTGGGGTCGCCGGTCTTGGCGAAATTCACCCAATACGAGGAGACCATTTCAGCTTCGGCGCGGTCCTTCTCTGACGCTGCGGCCAGCTTGGGCGAACTGGTATCCGGGATACTGCGGGGCGCGCTGAGATTATTGAACACATAGGGAATCTCGGCGGCATGCGTTGCCTTCAGATTACGGACGCCCTCCTCAACCGGCGGCTCGTGCGTGAAGAAGTACCAATACGCATGTTTCCCGATGGCTGTCTCGCGCTCGGCGAACAGACGCATGGACCACTCCAGCGTGTCACGGAACTCTACCCTCCCGCCCATGGCCAAATGTTCGTCCTTATTAGAGCCGACGATCACGTCCACAGGATTCTGCTTGCCTTGAGCAAAGGTAATCGATAGATCTTCGGGAATGATCCAGCCGTCGACGATCATGCCAGAGCCGCGAAGGGTTTTCATGACTTCCTCGGTGGATCGGCCGCGCAGCTCAGCTAAAGAAGGAAGGGGCGGCGGAGGGTCGGCGTTTTTCTGTGCGGCCGCCGGCCCACCACGGAAGCGCGGCGGACCCTGCTCTGCCCGAGCGAGCGGAACCATGGGGCCCATGCCGAGCCCCATCCACTGCCCACTCTGAGAAATTGCGCGATTGAACAGACCCTTGGCGACTGGAGATCCAACCAGCGCGGCAACTATACAGGAGCCGGCGGACTGGCCAAAAATCGTCACGTTACTTGGATCGCCACCGAACGCTGCGATATTGTGTTGTATCCACTGAAGCGCGGCGATGGAATCCCCGAGCGCCTGGTTTCCGGACGCGTTCTTGCCGGATTCCTTGGTCAACTCGGGATGCGAGAAAAATCCGAACGGCCCGAGCCGGTAATTAAACGTGACCAGCACTACGCCTTTGCGCGCGAGCGCTTCTCCATCGTTGTGCGGGCTGGACCCTGCGCCTTCCGTGTATGCACCACCGTAGATCCAGAACATCACCGGCTCCTTGGCATTCGCACGGCTTGCTGATGTCCAGACGTTGAGGTAAAGGCAGTCCTCGCTCATCTTGGGCGAATCCGGCAGATCGGTGGCGACGTTGTTGGGGACGCGCTTAGGCGCCGGGCCCTGCACACAAACATTGCCGAACGCCTCTGCTTTACGGACGCCCTTCCATGGCTCCACTGGCTGCGGCTGTTTCCAGCGCAGATCGCCCAGCGGCGGCGCGGCAAACGGAATGCCTTTAAACGCGCGGACGCCAGAACTAAGCGTGACGCCAGATATCTTGCCGTCGCTGGTCTTGACCGGATCCGAGATTGCGGCCGGCATTCTCAAAGGGGAAACTGCGGCGAACGCCAGGGCGATAGCAATACCGATCCGGGTTTTCATCAATGCTGTTCCTTCTGTTGCGCGCCAGCCCCCTTGGCAGCCTCCTGGGCGCGCTCGGCGCGCGAAGTGCTGATCCAATGAGGAATCATGTTGTTATCCTCGGTGCACGCGTATTCCAATATCTGGAAACCGTTGTCGAGCTTGAGCGGGAAACGCGCCGTCCAAGAATGCGTAAGCACTACCGGGTCGTCGACCGTGATGCTGTAGATCAGAAAATCTTTGTTCAGGCGCGTGAAAGTCTCGGTCATTTTCATCTGCTCGCTGATAGGAAAACGATTCCCGGCAGGCGAGCCGCCTACGCCGGTGTTGGTAGCAGACGCACCCGGCTTGAAGTTCGTGGTTTCGACAACCAGCGTGTTTCCGTCCCAATGTCCGCGGGAAACGCCCAGCCACTCCTTAATCGCGGGAGATACCGGGGGCGCATTGATCGGGATAATGCGAGACTCGTGAATCATTTCCATTCGGAGGGCCACGTAGCCGGGCGCCTGGACGATCTGCAGCCCGTTGTTATAGCGGAACGGGAACATGGAGGCAGGCAAGCCGCGCGTGATGCAGCGATCCCAACTGTCGAAGTCGGTATAAGTATCGAAGGCCAATTTCTCACCCGGAAGCGGCCAGCTGCTCTTCATCAAGGCGGAGAGTCGCTTGCCCTCGGGGGTCATCTCAGGCAGTTTGCCGTCGGGCGGATCCATGATTAAGGACGTCTGACGCTGAGGAGTAAAGTTGTCCATGACGCCGGCGAGGAACGCCCGGCCAGCTTCGCCATCCTTGACCACTTGCTTATAGCGATCCGGCTGCTTGGCGGCCCTTTCCTGGATAGCATCGAATTCCGTCGCCGTTAAGAAAGCCTTGTTAGGATCGCAGGGAGTTGATGGTCGAGCGCCGAAAGAAGGGACGCAGCGCTGCAGGGACACAGTGCCGACATAGGAGATGGGCCAGATACCTTGCAGATCCGGGTCGCCCCAGGGCGTCTTCGGCATCATCCAGCCCGGGGGAGTGGCGATGAAAAAGTTGGACTCGGTGGGCGTCGGTCCCGGCTTCACTGGCGCTAACTGGGCGCTTGCCGCGAAGCCGAACACGAACAGAGCGAGATAGCTGCCGATGAGAATTCGAGTTGCTGTACCTTGGATTGCACGCATGGGTTCACTCCTGCTACTTGGCATCTACTTACTTGGCATTTCCTTACTACTTCGCGTCGGGCGGCGGACCCTCTTGGCCCGATGAGCCCAGGAAAATCTTCTTGCCGTCCGGGAATGTGATGTCGCGGCCGTTGGCGCGGTGCGATGCATCTTTGGCCTGGAAGCCTTCAAAGATGACTTCCGTTCCAATGGGAATGGAGGCCTTGGTGAAGCCATGGCGGATGAGCGCGTTCGGCGAGCCGCCTTCGATCATCCATTCGGTGGTGGTTCCGTCATCGTTCTTCACGGCGACATGAAACCAGGCGTGTGGATTTACCATCTCAATTTTCACAACCGTGCCTTTCAATTTAACGGGCTTGGTTGTGTCGAATTCGGCGGAGAAAGCGTGATGCGCGAGGAGCGGAAGTGCCGAGGCCAGCACTCCAATAGCGGCCAGCGTGAAACCGGTTGTCTTTTTCATGGCACTCTTGATTATATAGGCGATCAGCCCGTGCCATGCAAGCCCGGGAGTTACCAGCGCTTTATGGCAGCGCGAAGCTATAAATTGCGTTGTTGCCGGAGGTAGCTCTCAATTCGGGAACTTCTTTCGACAATTCGGGCACTTTCAAATTGTCGCCGGTCATCACACAAATGAATTGTTTGCCTTTCGCCGAGTAGGTGATGGTACTCACCGAGACGTTGCCTCCGACGATGGTTTCCCAAAGCTGCTTTCCATTGGCGGCGTCGAAAGCGCGAAACCGGCGGCTCATGTCGCCGTGAAATATTAGACCTCCTGCGGTGGCAAGCATGGCGCCATTGCCTGGAGCGCGCCCCAGGTCGAAGCGCAATATCTCGCCAGTAGCTAGATTGATCTTCGCCAAGCCGGTGAGCGCGTTGGGGTCAGAACCAGGGCGCGGGATCACGCTCCAGCTTCCCCGCCCCGCTGGTCCATCCAATGTGAGATCGCGGCAGTTATCGATATAGGAAACATACAGTGAGTTGGTGTCGGGATCGTACGCGGTGGGCCAGTAGCTGCGCGTGTTCCAGTAGCAGACGACATGCCGCTCGCCGGGTTTCTGAAATACCAGATTCCAGTTGATAGTGGTTTTGCCGGTCTTGACGTCGATGTCGGAAATGACAAACTTTGGATCATCATAAGGAAACGGCGTGGCCCAGATAAATTGGCCCGTTCCCCGATCCAGCTCAAACACGCCGCCGGCCTCACCCACGGTCACGGCTACGTCGCGCTCCTCGCCACGAGGGACGTCGGGGTTAATCCATTTCACGAACTTTGGATCGGGATTGACCCGCGTTCTTAACAAAGTGCGTTCGTGCGTGTAGTCGGAGTCCCAATCGTCGCCGGGCAAATGCTGGTAATACCAGGCGAGCTTTCCAGTCTCCGGATCGAGCGCCACGGTTGAATTGCTATATAGATCGGACGGAGCGGTGCGCGAAACGGCGCCCGGATTGCCGTCGTGCCGCTGCATCCGCTGGTCGGGCATCGGATTTGCGATACCCCAATAGGTGAGCTTGCGCACCGGATCATAAGTTCCCGGCAGTCCCCACGTGGATGCTTGCCGCTTGTCGATTGCCGCGCCGCCCCAGCTTTCATCTCCCGGCTCGCCCTGGGCTGGAGTAGTGTAGAAGCGCCAGAGCTCTTTCCCGGTCAAGGCGTCGTGAGCCGCGATGTAGCAGTTCGCCCGGTCCCCAGCGCAGGCGCCTCCGGAGATCACTTTCCCTTCCACAACAATTGGACCTGAGGTATGCCCGCGGCCGTCGGTCTTGGTCTCCCAACGCAGTTCGCCGGTGCGTGCATCCAAGCCAACGACGTAACTGTCCGGCGCGGTGTACAGTATGACGTCCTGAAAGATCGCTAGATTCTTGGTGCGCGCGACTGCCGCAACTCCCGCCGGCACCTTCCGCTTATACTCCCAAAGCAAATCTCCCGTGGCCGCGTCCAGCGCCTGCACGAGCGCGCCGGGCGCCACGAGATACATCACACCGTCGTGAACCAAAGGAATGGTTTCGGTTTGTCCGGACGGCAGTCCCCGGCTCCATGCCATCCGAAGCTGGCCGACATTGTCGCGAGTGATTTGCTTGAGCGGGCTGAAGCGCTGGGCATCGTAAGTGCGGCTGTACATCAGCCAGTCGTCCGGGCTGGGATTTTCTAGCTGCTGCTGCGTCACGGGTTTGAAGTTTTGCACCTGCGCGAACAGGGGGGCAAACAACAACCCGATCAGACAAACGGTAAGACGTCTCATCGTGTCCTCTTAGAATACCCCCTAGCGGGGGCGCAACTGCCTTCGGCGATATGCGATTTCTTTTTGTAAGAACGAACCCAACCTCCGGGCGGTGAGTCCAGTCAATTCCATGGCGGCGGGAAGGGCCCGGATGACGGCTGGTACGCAGTGAATCAACATGCTGATGGAAAGAATAAGCCAGGACGAGGCTGTCGGGCGCGGGTGAGGCGCGTAAGCCGATGAAGTGGAAGGGATGAAATGGGCAGCTGCGACGTCATTTGCAGGACTAACGAGCGGGGCATTTCCGCGACGATGGCCGTTATCAGTCAACCTGAATCTTGGCAGGCGAACTCTCGCTCACTTCGTCCCTTGCCCACGTTTACCGGGCACAGCGCGAACTATAGTGCGCCCAAGTTATCGGGTGCGTCGAAAGTCTCGTGGCTCAGTTTTCGCAGCTTGAGTATTCTGGAGACAGCCTGGGCCCAAAGGTCGCAAGATGACTAGGACGAAGCTGAAGAAGACATTGGCTGCGATTCTCACGGATTTCAAGCCGAACGAGAATCTCGCCGACCCATACGGCTCGGCTTTTGCCCAACTAGATACTCCGCTCGATCTTCCTCCGGCGCACTCCATTTACCTCGCTTTCGTCACGATCAGCAATTATCCCTGGTCCGGCAGAAACGAGAAGGTGGCGTGGGCAATATCGGTGACGTTTCGTGGGGTCGCACTCGTGCTTACTCACCGGAAATTCGGTTTTAGAATTCTCGTTCTCCCAGACGAAAGCCTACAGCCAGAGTGGAGTGTGGCGCTATTCGATCGCTTGAAGAGGGCCGCATGGATCACCGATGCACTCATTGAACCGGTGGTCAAGAAGCAGGTCGAAAACGGCAATGTTACCATCGCGAACCGTTTTGGATACTTCGATGACATGTATCGATACTTTCGACGGGCGACGGCGCGAAGCTACAAGAGAAAGGCTCCAGGGGCAAAACGTTTGAAGCACGGTGGTGTTCTGTATCAACCACTCAAGTATGCTCGCATTGCCGATTTCCAGGCTGCCGCTATGCTGGATGCGTACTTCGGTCGTCTTGAGCACAGCCTTGTTCTAATTCTGCCGTTCACTCTAATGGATCTGAGGAAGCAGGGCGTCCCTGAATTTATCCTTCTGGGATGGAAGGAAAAATTCCTGCAACTTTTTAACCCTGAGATGGAGCCTGCTGCTAGAGACGTTTTTCAGCCATTGCTCAAGATAAAAGAGCGTTACAGGAATATGATTTTTCACGGCGGCTTTGATAAAGAGCTTCAGGTCCTGTATTTACATATGCCTGGAGCTGGCGCTGTTCCAGCCACATTGTCAAGGGCTAACTCCAATGATGCTGTACGCTTTTCGGTTCTACCAATAGGAGAGACGAGCTTCAAGGCAATCTGTAGTACTCTCGATAGGTTCGATCAGTTCCTGTTTAAATCGTGTTCCCTCGCAGCAGGCTTCGCCTTCATCTCAGCCGGCCTGGATGTTGCGTACGACGCCTCGACCCGGCAGATGTACCACGCTGCCTTGGCCGACGGAGCTATCGAGGATTTGATCGAGTTTATCGGCAGGACGCAAGACGACGCCGCCAACATGGACTGGTAGCCTGAGTCGATAATCTGACTGGGTATGGGAGCTTGCTCCCGATTCACGTGGCCGTTGCCAGAGCCCTCGCATCCAGTGCCCCATCAGTTCGCCGCCCCTAGGCGAGCCGTGGCGCATTCCTCGGCGACCTTGAGAAAATTCAGGGCCTTCGCGTTACCCACGATGTATGGACTTGGGCTAGCAGGTGCGCGTTTGGCCAGCATTGGCAAGTTGATCTTGGAACGATCCCAGTCGGTATGGTTGGCCAGGATTACGTCCGCACCGGCCTGCTTCACAATGTCGCTAAAGCGTTGCGCCGAGCGGATGTAAAGCTGAAGGCGTTCCCGATCTGGATTAAGCCCCACTCCGCCCCAGAGGGCAGCCAGGTGCGGCGTCCCATTGTCCTTTACCGGAAACAAAGTTGAGATCGTCCCCGGCGTGTGACCGGGCGTGATGTAGAGCGTCAGCGTGGTGTCGCCGAGCGTGAGCTCTTGGCCGTCGGTGGCTTCGATGTCCCGCTTGGGCTTCGTGCCAATCGTTCTCTTATCGAGCACATCCCAATCCGCCGGCGACATGATGACTCGCGTGCCGTAATGGTCCTGAAGGAACCTCGCGCCGCCGTCGTGATCGGGGTGTGCATGGCTGACGACCGCATATTTGATGTTGGCCGGGTCGAGGCCCAGCTTCTTCATTCCGCCGACGACCTCGTCTTCCACTGAATAATCAAAAATGGTGTCGAGAACGATAATGCCCTGGGATGTAGTGATCGCCCAAACGGCGTACTCGGATTGGCCGAAAAAGTAGAGGTTGTCAAAGACCTTTACCGGTTCGACGTGCCAGGTGGAACGGTCGGGTGGCCCCGGCGGCGGCCCCGGTGGCCTTTGCCCAGCGCCCGGAGGGCCGCCAGGACCTGGGCCACGCTGCGCACCCGAGCCCGCACCCGCCGCCGCGCGTGGGCCTCCGGGGCCAGGCCCGTAGCATTGAAACTGGAACAGATTCTGAAAATCGTCGCCCGCCGCGGCTTTCGCGGCAGCGATGTGTGCATCGGCGTCATTAATGTCTTGGGCCGCAAGGGTGGAGACGGCCAGCAGCAAGCCACATGTCGTGATGACTTTCATAAGATGTCAGATTACATGATATGTTCAAACGATGATGCGAATTCTGGCATGGGGTGGGATCGGCATAGTCCTGATGCTGTGCCCGTTGGCCGCACAACAGTCGAATTGGACTCCGCCGAAAACTCCGTGGGGAGAGCCCGACCTTCAAGGCATCTGGCCGCTCAACCACCTGATCGCCACGCCATTCCAGCGGCAGGAAAAGTACGGCGATCGCCGGTTCTTGACCGATGAGGAATTCGCCGCGGCGCAGAAGGCTGCGCAGGCTCGCAACAAACGTTTCGAGTCTGGAGCGATCCCTCAGGCCGACTCGGGCACTGAGGTGTTGCGGCTGACGTCTCTGCTGAGTGACCCGCCAAATGGGCGCTTCCCAGCACTTACGCCCAAGGGCCACGACCTGTACGAAAAGATGCACGGCAGCTATAAGCCGGGCCAAACTGTATTCGATAGCCCAGACGATTTCGATAGCTGGGACCGCTGCATCACGCGCGGCATGCCGGTTTCCATGGAGCCGCGCAACTACAACAACGGCATTCGGATCATGCAGACTCCGGGCTACGTTCTGATTTTGCTCGAAATGGCCCACGAAGTTCGCATCATTCCAACCGACGGGCGCCCGGCGCTGGATCCAGCGATCAAGGAGTGGTTAGGTGAATCGCGCGGACATTGGGAAGGCAATACGCTAGTGGTCCAAACGACGAACTTTAATGGCAAGACCGACATGACCAATGCCGGCGTTCCCGGTTCTCCGCCGCTCAACCCGACCACGGAAAACCTGCGGATTACGGAGCGATTCACACGAACCGACAACGATACGATTGAATTTGAAATGAAGGTGGAGGACCCGGAAGTAATCGTAAGTTCGTGGACCGCCGCGTATCCGCTGAAGCTGGACAACAAGTATCAGATGTACGAATACGCCTGCCACGAGGGGAACGGGGCTATTCGCGGTTACATCGAGAATTCGCGTTTCGAGCGGGCGCATCCGAAGGCGCCGAAGTAGGGTTCAAAGTAAACCCTCGAGCGTGTATCCCCGTCTCAAACCTTAACAAGGGAGACATGACATGAATTCCCGCCTGCATGCGGCGGCACTGATCTGTTTATCAGTGAGCACGGCCGCTGCGCAAACGGCCACTGCTCGCATCGTTAGCGCCGCGAATACGTTCGTTTCGACACTCGATGAGAAGCAGCGGCACAGCGTGCTGTTCGCTTTCGACGACGATCAACAACGCAAACGGTGGTCCAATCTCCCTACCGGAGCGGTTCCCCGGGGCGGAATCAGTCTGAAAGAAATGACTCCGGCTCAGCGTACGGCCGCGATGGCGCTGGTCGCGGCGGCGCTCAGCCCACGCGGTTTTGAGAAGGTTCAACAAATCATGGAGGGCGACGAAGTCAACAAGAGCACTGACAAGGGGCCGCAGTTCGGTAGAGGGCCTGGAGGTCCGCCGCCTGGTGGATTAGGTGGCGGCCCACCGCCTGGTGGTCCGAATGGTCCCCGCCTACAATTCGGGGGTAATGGCGGCCAAATGTTCGGTAAGGATCTCTATTACATCTCGATTCTCGGAACGCCTTCGGAAAAGAATCCTTGGATGTTGCAGTTTGGAGGGCACCACCTGGCCCTGAACATAACGATCGCCGGGGAGCGCGGCATTCTTACGCCAACGCTTACTGGCGCCCAACCCGCTCTCTATACACTCAACGGGAAAACGATACGGCCGCTCGGTGAAGAGAGCGACAAGGCGCTCGCGTTGCTTGGCGCGCTGGACGAGAACGAGCGAAAACAAGCCGTTCTGAATTACCGCGTGGCGGATCTTGTGCTCGGGCCGGGCCAGGACGGGAAAACGATCCAGCCCGAGGGCCTCAAGGCTTCGAACATGACCGAGAAGCAGCGCACCATGCTGCTCGACGTTATCGCGGAATGGGCCGATATTGTCCAAGAAAACGCTGCGACGGCCCGCATGGCGCAGTTGAAAGCAGACATCGGCGAGACTTGGTTTGCGTGGAGTGGCGCGGCCTTCGCTGCTCCGGGAACCAATATCACGGCGTATTACCGGATTCAGGGGCCGCATCTGGTGATCGAGTACGCACCACAGCAGCTGGGCGGCGATCCCGCGCTGCACGTCCACACAATGTACCGCGATCCCACCAACGACTACGGCCGGAAGCTCGCCGTGAACTGAAGCGTGAAATGAATACCAAACGCCTGATCGTCGCGACTGCGATTTTTCCGTTCCTTGGGGCTTCAGCCTCCGCGCATCGTCTGGACGAGTATTTGCAGGCCACGCTCATCTCGGTTGAGAAAGACCGTGTTCAAGCCAGTATGCGCCTGACTCCGGGCGTCGCGGTTGCCGCTTTCGTGCTGACGAGCATCGATGCCAATGGCGACGGCGTGATCTCCGAGACCGAGCAACGGGCGTACGCGGAGCGGGTGCTGCACGATGTATCGCTTAAGATTGACGGGCGTATTCTAAGACCCCAGCTGATCTCGATAGAGTTTCCTGGAGCCGAAGAAATGAAAGAAGGACTGGGGGAAATCGAGATCGAGTTCAGCGCGGACCTGCCGAATAGCGGGCCCAACCGAAGGCTTATCTTTGAAAACCACCATCAAAGTAAGATCGCAGCGTATCTTGTGAATTGCCTGGTTCCGCGCGACCGGGATATTACGGTCGTCGGGCAGAATCGAAACGAGCAGCAGTCGTTTTATCAACTGGATTACGTGCAAGCTGGGGTTTCTTCAAACGCGCAGTTTCTTGGATGGCAAGACGAGCGCGGATGGTTGGGCATGGCCGCGCTTCTTCTGCTGGTACGCTTCGCATTTCTGTGGCGAAGGAGAGTCCCTTTGACCCCCATAGCCAGATCGCAGACAATTAGGGCAATCTCCAATGAGATTCACGATTCCGTCAACCGTGGTTTTATCGCTGGTTGCGGCGTTGCCCCACCAGGCTTGGGCGGGACAGAGTCAACCTGAGATTTCGTCTCAGGAGGCGCCGGTCACCTTCAGCGAACGGGTGAATCTGGTGTCGGTGCCGGTGGTAGTCCGCGATCGTGCAGGCCACACCGTCGGAAACCTGCGTCAAGAAGATTTCCAACTCTTCGACAAAGGCAAGCTCCAGACCATCACGAAGTTCACCATCGAGAAAACTGAAGTCGCGGCACCTGCTGGGCCAAGGGGCCCGGACGCGGCCGCAGCCGGGACCACGGCAACCACTCCCACGCCGGCTTCATCGCAGCCCGTCATTTTTCCGGAGCGGTACGTCGCTTTTCTGTTCGACGACGTTCGGCTAGCCATTGACGATTTGGCGAGGGCACGCACCGCAGCGATTCGGATGGTGAACGAATCTTTGGATCCCGAAACCCGCGCCGCCATTTTCACCACTTCGCGGCGCGTCACGCTGGATTTCACCGGCGACCGGGTGAAACTCGCGCAGGCGCTCGATCAAATCAAGCCGTTTCCGACGATAACCGGTGCTCAGCTGGATTGTCCCTCCATCAGCTATTACCAGGCCGTGCGCATCGTGGCCGGGGATCCGGAGGCTCTGCTGTCAGGTCAAATCGACTACCTCGTCAAGTGCGACCCGCCCGCCCCTAACGATCCCCTCGGGTTTGTGCTGGAGCTCGCCAAACCAATCGTGAAGGCGATGGCCAACCGCGCCCTGGGCCTCGGCGGCCAGGCTGTACGGGATGACATGAACCTGCTGAAGGAGCTTGTCCGCCGGTTGACGCCGATGCCGGGAAGCCGCGCGATCATACTCGTTTCGCCCGGATTCTTCCTGCCCGACGATCGCCGGCACGATGAAGAAGCCGAGGTGATGGATCGGGCGATCCGGGCCAACGTCGTCATCAGTTCGCTGGATACCCGCCCCATAATGGCCATTGCGCCGCTAGGAAACGCCGATGTCCCAGTACTCTTGAGCACGATCGAGCATGTCCGGCAGGAGTTCGAGCGCAAGCGCGCCTACGCCGACGAGGGCGTTATGCAGGAGCTTGCGGACGGCACCGGCGGAACGTTTTTTCACAATGACAACGATCTGAAGGCCGGCCTCGATCGACTAGCGGCGCGTCCGGAAATCATCTACGTACTCGGATTCTCGCCGCAGAACCTGAAGCCTGACGGCAGCTATCACAGTCTGAAGGTGACCGTCCGAAACGTTTCCAGCCCGACTCTGCAGGCGCGCCGCGGCTATTGGGCGCCCAATCATGCGATTGATGCAGCCGAGGCCGCGAATGAGGAGCTGAAGGAGGATGTCTTCTCGCGAGAAGAGATTCGCGGGATTCCGGTGGATCTCCACACCGAGTTCTTCAAATCGAGCGAGGATAAGGCCGAATTGACCGTGACTGCGCTCCTCAATCCGGACAACTTGCGCTTTCAAAAAGCCGCGGAGCGAAACAACGATACTGTGACGGTAGTAACAGGTGTTTTCGATGAAAACGGAAATTACGTCGCCGGAATGCAAAGAGTCGTGCAACTGCATCTGCGGGACCAGACGCTGACGGCGCTGCGAAATGACGGCATCAGCGTGGAGGAGAAGTTTACCGTACCGCCCGGGCGCTACCTGGTCCGTCTGGTGGTTCAGGATGCCGGAGGACAAACCACGGCGGCGCGCAATGAGGGCGTTGAAATTCCGTGAAGCGCGCGAGTCTGCTCTATTTGGCAGTCGGCGCCGTGTGGGCGCAGCAAAACGCCGTCATCCGGACGGATACCCGTGTGGTGTTGGTGGACGCGATCGTGACCGGGAAGAACGGCAGGTATGTTCGCGATCTCACCACCAAAGATTTCCGCGTCTGGGAAGACAACAAGGAGCAAGTCCTAAAGAGCGTGAGTTTGGAAAAGGGCGGGACGGCGCCTGCGGCCCTGGTTCTCTTTTTCGACGAGACCAGCATGGACGTGCGGGATCAGATCGGGGTCAGGCAAGCGGCTTCCGGTTTCATTGATGCGGCGACGGGGCCGAACCGAAAGATGGCCGTAGTCATCTACAACGGGAATCTTGGGGTTGCGCAGAACTTCACCGACAACGCTCTCCGCTTGAAGGACGCTCTCCCGAAACCTCGTGCCTCGGGGGTGGAGAAATCGGACTACGGATCGGGCATTCCGGTCCGCGAGAACGCCGTTGAAGTTGCGGGGGCGCGCAACATGATCTCGGCTCTCGGGAATCTCGGCGAGAACCTGGGCGCTCTGCCGGGGCGGAAGATCGTCGTGCTGTTCGCCGGGCGGATCTCTTCGTCGGCCAGTCAGCGGTCCGATATGAGTAAAGCGATAGAGGAGTGCAACCGATCTAGCGTCGCGCTCTACCCTATTGACGTGCGGCCCGTTGTGGTTCAGAGTCGGACGGAGATTGAGCGCCCGGCGCTCGGCCCTGGAAGAAATCCGCAAGGCCCGGGTGACGGCTCAAGCGTCGGGATGCAAGATTCAAGCGCTGACAGCCAGCAGATGCTTGCCCCCTTGGCGCATGGGACCGGTGGGTTCGTCATAGAGAACTCGAACGATCTTGGGGCAGAGCTGCAAAAAATCGCCGCCGAGGAGAACGCTGATTACATGCTCAGCTATGCGGCTCCAGAATCTAAGGAGGGGAGCTGCCACACGCTGCGAGTCAAGGTGGATCGAGGCCAGACCACGGTCCGCGCACGATCGAGCTACTGCACCTCGAAGCTGCAGGATCTGTTGGCCGGCAGCATTGCAGGGCAGGATCTGGAGAGACGCGCGGCGGCCGCGGAGTTGGGCAGCATGACTGCGTCAGTGGCGCTGCCTTATTTCTATGCCTCGCCCAATGTCGCCCGCGTTCATGTCGCCATGGAGATCGTGCCCGATGCGGTGAAGTTCGAAAAACAAAAGGGCAAGTTTCACGCTGAGATCAACCTGCTGGGGATCGCGTCCGCGCCGGATGGCAGTGTGCAGGCGCGCTTCAGCGATACCCTGAAATTCGACTTCGACAGCGAGGCGCAGATTCGCGAATGGCGCACTAAACCGATTCATTACGAGAAAGAATTTCGGATCGCTCCCGGGCAATATAGCTTTACTCTGGCGTCGGATTTGGGGAAGACGACGACGCCGCTGGTTGTGGACTCGTGGACGCCGGGAAAGCTAGCTCTGAGCAGCATCGTCCTCAGCCGGGAGATTCATCCGGCTGCCGATCTGGGCCTGGGGGCATTGACCGTGCGCCGCACACCGCTGGTGGCCGAAGGCACGCAGGTTGTACCTTCCGGTTCCGCACAATTCCGGAAATCGGAGCCGGGCTATTTCTACTTTGAGGTCTACGATCCCCACCCTGGTTTGGTAAAGGCTCGCGTGCGCGTGCTGGACGGCGAAACCGCGCAATCGAAATGGGACTCCGGAATGACGGAACTCCCCACCGTGCCCGACGGGGCCAAATCCTCGATTCCGGCAAGTTCCCGATTGCCCCTCGATTCACTCACGGCGGGCTCTTACCGGCTCGAAATCCAGGTGTCCGATGCGGCCGGAGACCAAGCCTCGCGGACGGCGGATTTCGTCATACAGTAGTTCACGATGCTGATGGACGGCTGACGATTACTTGTCCTGCTTCTCCTGATCCTTACTCGAGCCGCCCATATCTAGTTTCCTGCCATCCGGAAATTCGATGTCCCGCGTACTCCCGCGGAGAGCGCCGTCCTTCGCCTGGAACGCGGTGACCTTGATCCTGGTGCCGGCGGGGAGCGAATTTCTGTTCCAGCCCAGGCGCAACAACACGGATGGCGAGCCGCCTTCCAGGCGCCAGCGCTCCACTGTGCCATCTGCCTTGGTCACGTCGATGGTCAGCCAGGAATGCGGATTCACCCATTCCATCTGGACGACTTTACCGTCGAGTGAGACCGGCTTGGTGGAATCGAACTCGGCGCCAAAAGAATGATGGGCGGCCATAGGCAATCCCGCTGCGACGAGCATGCCGGCGCTCACGACAAGTTTCAGCAATCCTCTGTGCATTATTCAGACTCCTCCTATTGATTCCACCATATTGATTGAATCACTGCTTCGGCTGCAGCAAGTCGCGATACAGCAACATGTCGGCGAACGGAACGCACTTATGCTCCAGCAGCTGCGCATGGTTGTCGATCAAACGATACAACGGCATCTCGATGGTCCAGGCCTTAGAGAAAGTTTGCGGATCTTCCAGCGTGGCCTCATACCAAATGTGGTTGACATCGAGAAGGTTGAAGCGCTCGGTGACCTTCAACTGGTTCGTGGCGAAGTTTCCGGCACGATCGAGCCACGACTGGCCGTTTTGCGAAGTGGTAGTGACAACCAGAACGTCGCCTTCCCACGTTCCGTTGGACTTTCCCATCCACGAATCCACAGGCAGATCGGAATGGTCCTTCATATAAATGATTCGGTTGGTGGCGGCGAAGGGGTAAACCATGAGAAGATCGCCATCACCCTCGAAAATCTGGAACGGAAAATTCTGGTACGTGACGCGCGGCACGCCCAGCATATAGCACTTCGCTTGAGGGTCGGCCGCGGGCCATTTGGACCGGTTTTCGTCGCGCTTCTTGAGGGCTTCGGGCAGGTAAGGAATGGTTCCGCCTCCGTGCAGAACGCTTGCCCCGGCCGGAATGACACCGATCGCGCCGAGCTGCCAAAAGTCTTTACTCAACCCTTCGACCGGGTGGGCTTCCAAATTCCAGTAGGCTGTGTTCAGCGCCTGCCAGATACCGTTGAAGTTCGGATGCCCCGCCATAGTTGCTGGACGATCCAGTTGCTGCGCCGCGGCGCTCGCGGCGAAGAGCATCGTTGCCGCCGTCAGGGTGACGATAAATCGATTGTGCAATCTACAATTCTCCTATATAAGCGGAGTTATCGGACCCCGAGCTGGTCGAACAGAAAAGCCAAGACGTCGGCCTGTTGCGCCACATACTCGCTCAGCGCGGTGCCAATGCCGTGGCCGGAATTGCCGCTGGTCCGCAACAGGACCAGATGTTGGGTGCCGCTAGCCTGCAATCGGGCAGTCATCTTGCGCGAGTTCAAGGGATCCACGCGCGGATCGTTGTCGCCGGTTAGAAACAAGACCGGAGGATAATTCGTTCCATCCACCACGTGATGGTAGGGCGAGTAGGCGTAGAGCGCTTTGAATTGGTCGAGCTCTTTCACGGTTCCGAACTCGGTGACATTGAATGCGCCGTTGGGCTGCAGTTCCACTCGGAGCATGTCGTAAATGCCGACGTGCGAAATTACGGCGCCGAATAATTCCGGATGCTGAACGAGCTCGGCACCCATAAGCAATCCGCCATTGCTGCCGCCTTCGATTGCCAGTTTCCCGGCAGCGGTGTATTTATGATCGATCAGATAGTGTGCGCAAGCCGCGAAGTCGTCGAACACATTTTGCTTCTTGGTCAGATTGCCGGCGCGATGCCAGGCTTCTCCGTATTCGCCTCCTCCGCGAATATTGGCTTCCGCGAAGATGAATCCGTGATCCAGCAGCACGCGCAGCCTGCGGGAATGACTGGGAGACAAACTGATGCTATAGCCTCCATACCCGGTGAGAAGCGCTGGATTTTTCCCATCCAACTGCGCACCTTTGCGGCGAATGATATTCAACGGAACCTTGGTGCCGTCCTTGGAGGTAGCGAATACACGCACCACTTCGGCATCGCTGAAATCGGCCGCGGGCTTGTCGAACAGGGCCGTCCGCACCACCTTTCCAGCCGACGCATCGTATCGATACCAGGCCGAGGGTTCGAGATAGGTCTGGCTTTGGAACAGAAGCTCGCCGCTCGCGGTACGCGCCATCTGTTCCACCGAGGAAATCGGAGCGATGGGCACTTGGCCCTGCAGCTTTCCCGACGCGTCAAAGATTCGGATCTGCGACGGGCCGCCCAACACGTCCTGCACATACAGCGCTTTGCCTAGCGGAAGGAACCGCTCAATCACGGCTTTGCTTTCGGGAACCACCGTCTGAGCTTCCGCGACGCTCGGGTGTGCCAGCGAAGTTCGAAGGATTTTCCCTTTCGGGGCGTTCAAGTGCGAGAGCAGATACAAATTGCTATCCGTGCCGAAGGCGGCGCCGGTGATCTCGTCGGAAAGCCTGGCGATCTGATGCCATTGACCGTCGGGGCCGATGAGATAGTGGCCGAACTGGCCGCCATCACCATAGCCCATCGACGCGAGGATGTAGTGTCCGTCCTCGGAAGCGTGGAGTTGAATTTCGGCGATGCGGGGAAAATCCTTGCCAAGTGAGTAGGCATCCTGCTTGGTGTCGGTCCCCAGGCGGTGAAAATAAACCTGCTGAAAGAAATGCAGATCTGCTTCAGGGCGCTCACCTGCGTGCGGATAGCGGGTGTAATAGAATCCCGAGCCATCCGCATTCCACGCCACGCTCCCGCCGGCCGTACCGCCGTTGACGCCAGGGACGGGAGCACCCGTCTCCTTGCCGGTGGCCACATCATAAACGTGCACATCCCCGCTCTCGCTGCCGCCTTTGGACAGGGAGACTGCGACGAGCTTTCCATCGGTGGACGGCACGTAAAAATCAATCTCGGTTCCGCCGGTTGCGTCCAACTGGTTCGGATCCAGGACTACATGCTCGGATGCTGGGTCGTCTGCCGATTTCAATGTGACCAGGAGCGGCTGTTCGTGCGGCGGCTGGACCTTAAGCGCGAATAGCGCCCCGTTGCGCGCAGTCAGGTCGGAATACCTGGCCGAGGGCTGCGAATAGAGGGCTTTCAATTGCTCATAAAGCGTCGCGCGAACAGGAAGCGCATCCAAGTACTTCCTGGCGTACTTATTTTCCGCGTCGCTCCAGGCGCGCACGGCCGGGTCCGAGTAATTCTCGAGCCAGCGATAATCGTCGGTGACGGTGACGCCATTATAAACGTCGGTAACCGGCTTCTTGGGTGCGGCGGGCGGCTGCGCAAGGCACGTCAGCTGTGCAACGATCAGGAGTCCCGTACGGCCGAGGTGAAGGCGGGGGAAGTTCATCGCAGACCATTGTAGCCCGCATCGGGGCCGGCCACGGCCAAACTGATCCTAGAACGACTCGCCCACCAATTTTGTAATTCGTTTAGCGAGATCGTTCGTGACGCCCAGGTTTTCGCCGAAGAAACGCACTCGCCCGGTGATCTTTTGGTCCATGAGCACATGCCCGTCGCGAGCCGTCACCGAGGCGGCAACATCCACCTTAGTGGCGCCGAATACGGTGGTGAGTTCGCGCTCGGTTTGACTGCCTTGCTTGAAGCCCTCCACTCTGGTGTGCAATGTCACCAGGTCCGTGACGCCATCGGCGGCGTGATCGCCCGAGCGGTAGACATTTTTGAAAGCGCCGGAGGCGCGGACGCGTTCCACCAATCGCTCATAGACGGCGAAACGGAACTCCGCGGGAATCTGAATGTCGCCGGCATCGACCATTGCGATTTGAATGGCTGAGGCAGAAAGCTTCGCTTTTGGGGCGGTTTGAGCCGGGACAATGGCGGGAATCGCGAGCATCGAAAACGAGGCAACGAGGACGAAAATCGCGCGGGCCTTCATTGTTTGCCTCCGTCGGTGATCTTTTCTTCGGAGAGGCTGGCATGCGCGCCGGCCTGCATCAGTTGCGTCCGCATCTGTGCGGCTTGGCCGATGGGAAGCGCAAAGATTGCGCCGTGCTGCGCGCCATCAGGATCGTGATACGAGACTGTGAGTATGTCCACCTTGGTCCGCATCATGATGGTCAGCGCTTTTCCACCCCCATATGGCGCGGCGATAGCTGCTGTTTTTACGGCCGTCCCCGTCTTGCCGCCGCTCTGGGTGGTTTCCGTGCCGATGAAGATGTCATCGATGGAAGAGACCGCAACTTTGGTATCCGCCTTGCCTGTGTTGAACTCCAGGGCGCTGTCCTGAACAGTCAGCTTGCCGGTCGCGTTCCGATCGATGGTGTCAAGGCCGATAATATGGCGGACATTAGGGTTCGCGGCGGCGGTTGTGCCAGGTGTGGCAGACGAGGACGTCTGCGCCGGCGCAAACCCTGCAACACTCATGGCAACAATTAGGGTAGTCGTCAGTTTCACAGGATCCATTCCGCCCTTCGCTTGCGTCGTAAGGACCCAAGATTATCACAAATAGGCAGCCAAGTACCTGAAAACCTACCCCCAGACTTCCCGTGCGACCTCGACAACGCGCTCCATCTTGGCCCACTCCTCGTCTTCGGTCAAGACGTTGCCCTCTTCGGTGCTGGCGAATCCGCATTGCGTACTCAGACACAACTGATCCAGGTCGATGAATTTCGCCGCCTCGTCGATGCGCCGCTTCAACTCGTCCTTCGATTCCAGCGTTCCGTGCTTGGATGTCACCAGACCCAGCACCACCACTTTGTCTTTCGGAACGAATCGCAGAGGCTCGAAGCCGCCGGCGCGATCGGTGTCGTATTCCATGAAATAGCCGGGGACGTTGATGGCGTTGAATAAGGTTTCCGCTACGGGTTCGTAGCCGCCCGACCCGATCCACATCGACTTGAAATTTCCGCGGCACAGGTGCATGCTGACGACCATGTCGCTGGGAATCTCAGAGATGGCCTTGTTGATCATGAAGGCGTAGATCTCGGGAAGCGCATCGGGATCGTCGCCGCGGGCTTTCAGCATTTCGCGCTGATCGGGGTCGCACAGGTAGGTGAAATTCACTTCGTCCAGTTGCAGATATCGGCAGCCCTCGGCCGCGAACGCATTCACCGCTTTCAGAAAGGCGCCTGCCAGGTCGTCGTAGAACTCGTCCATGCTCGGATACACGTCGGTACTGACAGCTTTGCGTCCACCGCGAAAATGCAGAACACTGGGCGAGGGGATGGTCATTTTCGGCACCACCTTACAGTGCTCCTTTAGAAACCGGAAGTGTCTCAGCATGGGATGGCTTTCGGAGAAGTCCAGTTTGCTGTTGACCTTGAGGCCCCAAGCCTTGGTTTGCCCGCCCTTAAACTGGATACCCTGACTGGCTTCATACTTCTCGACGCCGTCCAGCTGCTCCAGAAAATCAAAATGCCAAAAAGTCCTGCGGAATTCGCCGTCACTTGCCGTTTCGAGGCCGATGCTCTCCTGTTTAGCCACCAGTTCTTCGATGGAGGCGTCCTCGATCTCCTGAAGATCGGCGGCCGAGATCTCGCCGCGCTCCCGTCGAGCGCGAGCTTCCAGCAGGTGTTTCGGACGGAGGAAACTGCCGACCTGATCGGCGCGGAAGGGAGGTGTTGAGCGGGATTGCTTTCTCATACCCCGATTCTCGCCTCTAAACAAACAACTGCAATGCACCAAAAGTAACTGTCAAAGGTACTAAGGCAATTTCGTTACCCTTGGCGCTGCGTTGCTACGGAGTGTCCCCAGGTTCGGGATTATGCCATCCGCCGTCTGTAGCGATGATGGTGTCAGCCGCTTTCGGCCCCCAGGTGTGTCGCCTATAGGGGCGGACGCGGTGATGGGATTTTAACACTGGATCGACCACAGCCCAGGCCGCCTCCACCGCGTCTTCACGGGTAAAGAGCGCTCCATCGCCGCTCATGGCGTCGCCCAAAAGTCGCTCGTAAGGCGATTCCTCTCCCGCCTGGCCTTCCAGCAGGTACAGTTCTCGCTGCTCCCCGACGAACTCTTTTCCTGGATCTTTGACGCGTGCGGCCAGGGCGATTGAGGCGCTGGGCGAAAGACGGAAGCGGAAGTAGTTGGTCCGGCCTGTTGCCGGCGCTGAGTCGGCGAAAAGTCTCTGCGGCGGCGGCTTCAATTCCACCAGGATCTCGGTGGCGGTGTCGGGCAGAAATTTGCCAGAGCGCAGGTACCACGGCACGCCCGCCCAACGCCACGAATCAATGAAAAGCCGCACCGCGCAGAAAGTCTCGACGTCGGAGTTTTTCGCGACCCCGGGCTCCTTCCGGTAGCCGGCGTACTGGCCGCGCACCAGGTCGTCGGGTTTGAGAGGCCGCATGGCTCGAAAGAGGCCGGCTTTCTCGTTATGCACGGCTGCAAAGTCCCGATCGGATGGCGGCTCCATGGCAAGCAGCGCGACGACCTGGAAAAGGTGGTTCGCTACCACGTCGCGCAGACAGCCGGCGCTTTCGTAAAACGACCCGCGGCCCTTCACGCCAAAATTCTCGGACATGGTGATCTGGACGCTAGCCACGAAGTTGCGATTCCAGATGGGCTCCAGGAACGAATTGGCGAATCGGAAATAGAGGATATTCATGATCGCTTCCTTGCCCAGGAAGTGATCGATGCGGAAGATGGAGTCTTCCGGGAACACCGCGCGCGCGGCCTGGTTAAGCTGCTTCGCGGAGGCCAAGTCGCGCCCGAACGGCTTTTCTACAATGACGCGTGCATTCTTGGCCAAGTTGGTGGCGCCGAGTGCTTTGATCACGATCTCGAAGAGCGAGGGCGGGATCGCAAGATAATATGCCGGGCGCCGAGCGCCACCCAGCGCGCTCTTAATCGCTGTGAAGGTTTTGGGGTCCTCATAATTTCCGCTCACATATTTAAGCAGTGACAAAAGACGCTGGAGGGCGCGCCGGTCATCGATGCCGCCGGATCTCTTTATGCTGTCTGTCACGCGCTTGTGGAGACGTTCCTGACTCCACTTCGGGAGGGCGACCCCGATTACCGGGACCGTGAGCGTCCCGCGCTTCACCATCGCATAGAGCGCCGGAAAGATCATCTTGTGGGCGAGATCGCCCGTCACGCCGAAGACCACCAGGGCGTCCGAGCGTGAGACCGCCATCAGGCGCTTCCTTTGGGTGGAGCTGACCGGTGGGCCATGTCGCGATAACGCCGGATAAGCGCATTGGTGGAGCTGTCGTGCTTTAGCGGCGTCTCGCTACCGCTGGTGAGTTCTGGCCTCGTGAGTTCAGGAATAATGCGGCCGGCCAGGACCTTGCCGAGCTCGACGCCCCACTGATCGAATGAATCGATCTGCCAGATGGTGCCTTGCGTAAATACGCTGTGTTCGTAGAGCGCAACTAATTTGCCCAGCGTCTCGGGTGTTAGCCGCTCGGCCAGGATCGTGTTGGACGGCCGATTACCCTCGAACGTGCGATGCGGCACCAGCCAATCCGGCGTGCCCTCAGCCCGGACTTCTTCGGGGGTCTTGCCGAACGCGAGCGCCTCGGCTTGCGCGAACACATTGGACATCAGCAAGTCGTGATGATTTCCGAGCGCATTGAGAGGCTGGCCGAAACCAATAAAGTCGCAGGGGATGAGCTTCGTCCCCTGGTGGGTGAGCTGATAGAAAGAATGCTGGCCATTAGTGCCCGGCTCGCCCCAGTAGATCGGGCCGGTCTGATAGTCAACGTGGGTGCCTTGCAGCGTCACGTGCTTGCCGTTGCTCTCCATGGTCAATTGCTGGAGGTACGCGGCGAAGCGCTTCAAATATTGTTCGTAGGGCAGCACCGCCGCTGTCTGGGCATCAAAAAAAGCGTTGTACAACACACCGAGCAGACCCATCAATACGGGCAGATTGCGTTCGAAGGGCGCGGTGCGGAAGTGTTCATCCATCGCGTGGAAGCCGGCGAGCATCTCGCGGAACTGCTCTGGACCGATCGCGAGCATGGTGGACAAGCCGATGGCCGAATCCATCGAATAGCGGCCGCCAACCCAATCCCAGAAACCAAACATGTTGGCGGTGTCGATGCCGAATTCCTGGACCTTCGCCGCGTTGGTGGAGGCCGCGACGAAGTGGCGCGCAACCGCCTTTTCATCCCCCAACGCCTTGAGCGCCCACTCGCGAGCGGTGTGCGCGTTGGTCATGGTCTCGAGCGTCGTGAAGGTCTTGGAGCAGATGATGAAAAGCGTCTCGTCGGCGTTTAGATCGCGGGTCGCCTCGGCGAAATCCGTGCCATCCACGTTTGAGACGAAGCGGAAAGTCAGGTCGCGCTGGCTGTAATACTTCAGTGCCTCATAGGCCATCACGGGCCCGAGGTCGGACCCGCCGATGCCGATGTTGATTACGTTTCGGATGCGCTTGCCGGTGTGCCCTTTCCATGCCCCGCTGCGAATTTGTTCCGCAAGCTGGGCCATCCGGTCTAGCACGGCGTGAACTTCGGGAACAACGTCAACGCCATCGGTGAAGATCTGCTGGCCCTTGGGAGCGCGAAGCGCGACATGCAGAACAGCGCGCTGCTCGGTGACGTTGATTTTGTCGCCAGCGAACATGGCGTCGATGCGCTGGCGCAGGCCGGACTGCGCCGCAAGCTCGAGCAGCAGCCGGGTGGTCTCGCTAGTGATGCGGTTCTTCGAATAATCGAAATAGAGACCGATGGCTTCCAGCGTGAAGCGCGAGCCACGATCGGGATCCTCCGCGAAGAGCTGACGAAGGTGTAACTTGCGGACTTGCGCGCAGTGTTCCTCTAGCGCCTTCCAGGCCGGCCGGTCACGAAGCGGAAGGATGCTGTTTGGGGCGGCGCCCAGCGGTTGCTGTGTTGTCATGCGGATCTCAGCTGGCGGCTTTGAGCGTGCCGACCTTCGACTCGATGCAGCTCAACAAATCGGTCCAGGATTCGACGAACGACTCGGCGCCCTCGCGCTGAAGATCGGCTGCGAGCTTTTCATCGTCGACCCCGGCCTTGGCAAACGCAGCAATCACCTTTTCGGCATCGCCGCCGTCCACCGGCAGGACACCACCTAGCTCGCCGTGATCCGCGAACGCCAGCAGCGTCTTCTCGGGCATCGTATTGATGGTGTCTGGCGCGGCCAGAGCCTTGACGTAAAGGATATCGGAGGTCTTGGGATCTTTGGTGCCCGTGCTCGCCCAAAGCACGCGCTGCGGCGGAGCCCCGGCACGAGCGACTTTCTGCCAGCGTGGTGAAGCGAGCAGATCGCGGTAGGCTTTGTAAGTACGCTTGCCGATAGCGATGCCCAGAGCATCTTGAAGTTCTTTCGGAACCTTCCCAGCCACGGCTCTGTCCCAGCGGCTGACGAATATGGAGGCCACGCAATGCACGTTCGGATCGAGCCCCGCGGCTATCCGGCGCTCCATTCCCCGCAGGTACGCTTCGGCTGCGCCGAGATAGTGCGCCGCTGAGAATAAGAGCGTGACGTTCACCGACACTCCTCGGAATATGGCTTCCTCAATGGCCCCGTGTCCTTCGGTGGTCCCGGGAATCTTAATGAAGAGATTGGGCCGTTGCGCCTGAGCGTGGAGTTGAACGGCGGCTTTGATGGTGCCGGCGGTGTCGTAGGCAAGCTTGGGAGATACTTCCAAAGACACCCAGCCATCCATGCCGGCGGTAGCGTCGTGAATCGGCCGGAAAAGATCGGCGGCTTGCCTCAGATCCTCGATCGCGAGCTCGAAGAACAGCCCTTCGCCTGACTTTCCTTCGTCCCTCTTCTGGCGGATGGCATCGTCGTAGAAGTTCGAGTTCTTGATCGCCAGGTCGAAAATGGAAGGATTCGAAGTCAAGCCTGTGACCGAGAAATCATCGATGTAATGGCGCAGCGTGCCACTGGTGAGGAGGCCTCGCGTGATGTTGTCGAGCCAGAGGCTCTGGCCGAGGTCATGCAGCTGTTGGGTCGGGTGCATAGGTCTATTGTCTCCCACCCTAGGATAACGGTTAGACCCCGTGGAACGAAAAGTCACTAGATACGTCTTAGGTTTGCGAAGGAAGGCGAGGATATACTTGCGCCCGCATTTTCTCAAGCTGCCGACCGCGCTGCTGTTGTGCGCAGTTGCCGGGGCTTCCCAATCCGCCACCGTCCACGTGCAAGTGAGCGATCAAATCAACCCTTCCACGGGCGTGAATGGCCGCCTGCAACTTGCGATGTCCACTTCGTTTCAACTTGCGAGCTGGAGTTATCAATTCTTCGACCAACAGCCGCAAGCCCTGGCGCCGTTGAGCGCTCTGCAACCGCAGCACACTCGCGTGCAGGTGGTCCCCGGCAGCGACCCGCTGAGCAGTCCGGGCGTATGGGATTTCTCGCAACTCGACCCGCTGCTCGCGCCTATCCAGGGCTCAGGCGACCACAGTCCGGAGTTTCAAATTGCCGGCGCTCCGGCCTACATGAACGATTCGAACGGCTATCTTCTCCCGGCCAATTATGGGGCCTTCGCCAGTATGAGCGCGAATTTGGTTCAGTATTACAACACGGGCGGCTTCAATGTTGGCGGCACTCATTTTCAGAGCCCCAGCCCGTACCCGATTACATGGTGGGGCATCTTTAACGAGCCGAACGGCAATGGTCTGACGGCGCAGGATTACGTAAATCTCTATAACGCGATGGTTCCCGCCATGGCCCAAGCTGACCCGACCGTCAAGTTCGCAGCCATCGAACTTTCGGATTGGGTGCCGGACGCCGAGAGCTTCCTGCCTACGTTCGTTTCGAACGTGACCGCGCCGGTGGACGCGCTCGCCACGCACTTTTATTCCACCTGCAGCCAACAGGACACCGATGAAACAATCTTTCCGACGACGGTCAAGTTTGCCAGCGAGGTCAGCTACATTTATTCGCAGCTTTCCACTCGGCCGGACCTCGCCGCAGTGCCGGTTTGGGTGACTGAGAACAACGTCAACGCCGACTACGCTCTCAGCAATGGCCTGAGCGCTTGCAATAGTACGGCCTTCGTCCTTGACCCGCGCGGCACCAGTCCGTTCTTCGCAGCATGGCGATCCCTGGTGTTTGAACTGCTCGGCCAAGCCGGCGCGCAGGCACTCTATCACTGGGATTTTTCTTCCAACGCGCAGTATGGCGAGACGGATTCGTCGGGCACTCCCTACCTGAGCTATTGGGTCGACTATTATCTTTCCCACTGGCTGCCTTCGCCGCCGGGCCAGGACATCCTACAGACCACTTCCTCGGGCTGTTGTCTTTGGATCGCCGATTCTGGCAACGGACTGATGTTGGGACTCGACACGCATACCTTGGGGCTCCGCAATCCGGACGGATCGGTAGTGATCCTGATGTCGAATCACGCGGTCCAGAACTATAAGGACAACAACGGCACGGGAGCTTCGCGCACCTTCGCGCTCGATCTGTCGGCACTCGGCTCGTTCACTTCAGCAACTTTGGTCACACTGGATGCAGCGACGCCTCTGGGCCGTGGTCCGCAGCTTCAGTCGCTGACTCCCTCGGCCCAGATGCAGGTGACTCTTCCCGGCTACGGCGCAGCGTTGTTGCGCCTGTCCAATGTCGCGCCCGACCAGACTGCCGCGGGGATCGTAAACGGCGCAAGCTTTGCACCCGGCCCCGTATCTCCTGGCGAGATCGTGTCATTGTTCGGCTCGGCCATTGGTCCTCCGACGCCGGCATCCTTGGCCATGACGAATCCGCGCTTGGTGGCCAACTCGCTCGAGGGCGTGCGAGTCCTTTTCGACGGTGTGCCGGCGCCGTTGCTCTATGCCTCGGCCGGACAAGTCAACGCCGTGGTTCCTTATTCCGTCGCCGGCCAATCCACCACCGTGCTTCAGTTGGAGTACTTGGGCGCGCTGTCGAGTCCCGTGACGGTGCCGGTTGCCGCCACGACTCCGGGCGTCTTCAGCATCGCTGGTTCGGGACTTGGCCCCGGAGCGATCCTGAATTCTCAAGACCTATCCGTGAATTCTGCATTGAATCCCGCCGCGCGAGGTGATTGGGTGAGCATCTTCGCCACGGGCGCCGGAGTCACCACTCCCGCCAGCGCAGATGGACTCCTTGCATCCGCCCCATTGCCGGCGCCAAACGCCCATGTCTCGGTCACCATTGGCGGCCTTCCCTGCCCGACCAACTTCGCCGGAGCAGCACCTGGTTTGGTTTCCGGCCTCCTGCAAATCAATGCGCAGGTGCCCGCCGGAGTGGCGCCGGGTTCCGCGGTACCAATTCAAGTCAGCATTGGATCCGACAATTCGCAGTCGGCTGTCACGGTAGCTGTACGATAGTGCTCGTTCACAGTTTTGCGGCAAGCATCTTCTTTAGTTGTTTGATGCCGGCTTCATCGCGCTTGTAGAACGTCCATTGTTTGATCTTCTTGCCGTGGACCAGCCCCGCCTGCGACAGGATTTTCAAATGTTCACTCGCCGTAGGCTGCGAGACGCCGAGCTTATCCGCGATATTACAGCCGCATATTCCGTCTTTGACCCGATCGCCATCCGCCTGCGGCGGGAATCGCCCGCCCGGATCTTTGAGCCATTCCAGGATCTGTAGCCGGCGGTCATTCGCAAGGGCCCGCAGGGCCAGTTCAAGATTCATATAGGGACTTTGCCAAGTGGCTAATTGACACTTAGCCAATCGCCTAATTAAACTGTAGCATGGGATGCCGGAAATGATTAGCTTACGGACCTACCAATATCGGGTTGTGGATGTCTTCACTGAAAGCCCGTTTGAAGGCAATCCACTAGCGGTCTTTCCCCATGCGCTCGGACTGGATGACGCGGCGATGCAAAAGATCGCCCAGGAATTGAACTTGTCGGAGACCGTTTTCGTTTTCCCGGCGACGCGAAACGGGTTTGCTGCCCGCATCCGGATTTTCACGCCCACGCGAGAGATGGATTTCGCAGGCCATCCCACCGTCGGCGCGAGCTTCGTGCTGCTCGACGACGAAATCGTGCCAAAACAGAGCGAACGCTTCGTGCTGGAAGAAAACATCGGCCCAGTTCCAATCCACGTGGAACAAGGCGTCCGTCCGTTGATCTGGCTGACCACGCCCGCAATCGAGGCCGGTCCGACACTGGATCGAAGGTTGTGCGCCGAGGCTCTGGGACTTGCGCCTGAGGATTTGGCGGATGCCGCGCCGCAGCGCCTTAGCGCCGGCAACCCCACCGTCTTTGTCGCCCTCAAAGACAAGGAAACCGTGGATCGTGCCTGGCTCGACATGAGCGGGATGAAAACAATCAAAGCGACACACCCAGAGCCCGTGTGCGTCTTCGTATTCGCGGCTACACCCCAAGGAGCTTATTCACGGATGTTCGCGCCTGAATATGGGATCGTTGAAGACCCTGCAACGGGAAGCTCCACTGGTCCACTGGCAGCCTACATGGTGCAGCACAACCTGGTGTCTGGCCGCGCGGGCACGCGATTTGTCAGCGAGCAGGGAACGAAGATGGGACGGTGCAGTATTTTGCATGTGCACATTCGCGGAGAACGCGGCGCGGATGGTATCGACGTGGGCGGATACGTGACGCCGCTGGTGCGGGCCGACATGCAATTCGATTGATGTGAGCCGGGAGAGACCGCGGGAAGCTCTCCGCACTAGCCGCTAAGACGGCAAGGTGATAATATCGCGAATGATGCCAACTGAACACATCGTCGCGCTTCTGGTTGCCGAACGCGACAGAATCACTCGAGCCATTGAAGCTCTCCAAGGAACCAAACGACGCGGCCGTCCTCCGAAGAATCCCCTGGCCGCCCTGGTGGCGACTCCGACGCCGGGATCCCCAAAGAAACGGCGCGGAGGAATGTCCGCTGCCGCCCGCAAGGCGCAGTCCGAGCGAATGAAGGCCCAATGGGCGAAACGCCGGAAGCAGGCTAAGTAGCTGCACTGGCTTTTTTGACAAACCCTTACACGAAACGGTCCGCTCCCGTCGGTCTCTTCTAATAGGTGTCGCCTGATGGCGACCATTAAGGAGAGGACTGTATGAACACAAGAAGTGCGAGCATTCGATGGATGATCGCGTTAGCGGCGCTGACCCTTTGGGTCAGTTTCGCGGCGGATATTGACGGCAAGTGGACCGGTCAGGTGGAGGGAAGAAATGGTCCGCAACCCCAGACCATCACGCTGAAGGCCTCGGACAATACTCTGACGGGTAGCGTTGAGGGCGGGCGGGGCGGACCGGTGGAGATTTCCGACGGAAAAATCGACGGAAACAATGTCTCCTTTAAGGTGATCCGTGAATTTCAGGGCAATAAGGTCACTCAGGAGTATAAGGGCATGGTTTCGGGAAGCGAGCTGAAACTGACCGTTTCAGGCGGACGGCGTGAACCTTCCGAGGTGACGTACAAGAAGCAATAGCCGCCACAGGTCGTCCGCTCGCAATTGCGGCCAAAAGAGATACACTGTTTGACGAAGGAGATAGCAAATGGCGGACGACACAAAACATCAAAAAGAGAATGAAGCATCGAGTGGCCTTCCACGGCGCGACTTCGTAATGTCGGTTGCGGCGGGCCTCGCTGTCGCGGGCGCAGCTTCGGGCGCGATGAAGGTAGTTGAGACCGACGTCGAGATCAAGACGCCGGACGGTACCTGCGACGCCGCATTCATTCATCCGGCCTCGGGTTCTCACGCCGGTGTATTGATCTGGCCCGATGCGTTCGGGTTGCGGCCTTCCATGCGCGAAATGGCCAAACGGCTTGCTGGCGAGGGATATTCCGTCCTGGTTCCGAATCCCTTTTATCGCATGGGTAAGGCTCCCTTCTGGACAGATGCTTCCACCGTCGACTTCGGCAAGGAGAGGGCTAAGATCGGGCCTCTTATGGCGTCGGTGAACGCGGCTGGCAACTGTGAGAAAGATGCGGTTGCTTACATCGGCTTCCTGGACGCTCAGAAACAGGTCAACACGAAGAGGAAGATCGGGACCCAAGGCTACTGCATGGGCGGAGCGTTGGTGATGAGGACAGCCGCGACAATGCCGGATCGCGTAGGCGCCGGCGGATCGTTCCATGGTGGCGGCCTGGTCACGGCTAAGCCCGACAGTCCGCATCTGCTCGCGCCGATGATCAAGGCCAAAATGTATTTTGGTATCGCGATGAGCGACGACAAGCAGCAGCCGGACGCGAAGGACAAGCTCAAGGAAGCCTTCGTCGCCGCGAACAATCCCGCCGAGATCGAAGTCTACGAGACCTGTTATCACGGCTGGTGCGTGCCCGATATGCCCAAGCAAGGGGACGGCTCACCCACTTACAACAAAGCCGAGGCCGACCGCGCCTGGGGCAAGCTGCTGGCGCTGTACAAGGCCGGGCTGGCCTAATTCGCGCGATCAGTCGGAACGCAGCGCCTGCATGACGTCGACCCGCGCCGCTCGTGTTGCTGGAAGAACGGACGCGACCAACGCGGCCACCAGCAACACGATCGCTGCGCCGATCACCGGCAGGGCACCCGGAGTTTGCACGTCCCCGAAATAGCTGCCCGCTAGACGCGCCAACACGTATCCGCAAACCGCGCCGGTCACGATCCCGATCGCCGCCATCACGGCGCCTTCGGCGATCACACCGGTAACGAGATGCCGCGGCTGCGATCCAATCGCGAGCCGTATGCCGAACTCGCGCGTCCGCCCGCTGACCGAAAACGCCAGGACGCCGGCGACTCCCACCACGGCGATCAACAGCGCAACGCCCGCGAATCCGCCGAATACGAATGCATTCAGCCGATCGGGCGTGAGCACTTCCGCGCGGACATCTGCGAGTGTCGCCGCGCGCTCGACAATCTGGTCGGCGGACATCTCACGGATGATGCGCGTGATCGGCGACACCAGCCCATACGGATTCGTGTGCGCATGAACGAATAGACGGTCTCCACCGAAACCCTGCATCTGCGCGAACGGATGATATACAGTCAGCGCCGCCCCGGGGACCAGATTCTCATCATCCATATCGGCCGCGACGCCGACGATGCGCCGAGGCGCCTGGCTGATGTCGACAAACTTCAGCACCGGATCGGTCCACATCAGGTGATGGTTCACCGCATCCTGATTCGGGAACATGCGCTGCGCCACGCTTTGGCTCACGATGACCACCTGCTCGCCGGCTTTGCGATCGCTATCGTTGAAATCGCGTCCAGCAATAATCGGAACGCCGAGCGCCGCGAAGAATCCCGGCGATACTGTCCGAAGCCGGCCGAGAGGATCCTCTTCTCCCGGCGCCTTGACATGTCCGTCGGCGGTGAACTCGAACCCAGGACCATAAGTGCCCGCATCGCGCCACGGAACCAGTGTGCCCAACGCGACACCATCCACGCCCGGCAGCGCGGAAATGCGGCGCAGCGTTTCTTTGTAGAAACCGATAATCTGTTCGGGCGTCTTTCCATACGACATCACAGGCACATTGATTGCGAGCACGTGGTGCGTATCGAAACCAGTCTGCACGGCTTCGAGTGAAAGTAGCGTCTTGACCAACATGCTGGCGCCGGCCAGCAGCACAAAGGATGCGGCGATTTGCGTCACCACGAAGACTCGCTGCCGGCGGCTGGTGCTGCTCGAAATCCGCACGCTGCCGCTTGCAAGGTTCACCCCGTGCGACGCATCTGCCAAAGGCAAGCGCGGGACAAACGCCAATAGCACCGCAGCGCCGATTGCCAGCGCCGCGCCCACCCACAGCATGCTGGAGTCAACCGTGAGATCCAACGCCCGTACCGAGAAACGGGAGGCGTACTTGGCCAGGATGGCTACCATAGGCTGCGCGCTCAGCACGCCGAGAACCGCGCCCGCGCCGCACAGCAGTAGGCTTTCGGCCAACAGCGTCCGCCGCAGTGCCCCAGTGCTTGCGCCCAGCGCCGCGCGAATGGAAAGTTCGCCTTCGCGCCGCAGCGTCCGCGCCAGAATCAGATTGGCAACGTTCGAGCACGCGATTACGAAGACCAGCACCGCCGCCGCGAGCAGCACCCACAGCACCGTCCTGGCGCGCGACGTGATCTGGTCGCGCAAACGAACGGCGTCAATGCGGAAGTCCGCTTTCTTCGAATACGCTTCGGGATGTGCCTTAACGATGGCCGCGTGCACCGTGCGAAGTTCGGCGCGGGCTTGCTCGAGAGTTGCCCCGGGGGCGAGCCGGCCGAATAATTCCGTCATGCGATGGACCCGCCCGGTGACCATGGTCGCCGAAAGATGATGCGGACTGGTAACAATGTTGGCGATGATCTCGGTCTCCGCCGGATACGGTACCGACGGCTCCAGCACGCCCACGATGGTGGCCGAGCGCGTCCCGAGCCGGACGATTTTTCCGAGCACCGTAGGGTCGCTCTTCAGTTGAGTGGTCCAGAATCGATACGTCAGCACCGCCGCGCCCGCTGCGCTGGGTCCGTCGTCCCGCATGTCGAGCAAGCGGCCGAGCACCGGGTGCAGCCCCATCACTTGGAAATACGATCCGCCGACGACGCCAGCGCGAACTTCGCGCGGATCGCCCAGGCCAATCATGGTGAAGCCGATCTGGGAGAAGTCGCCGAACGCGTTCAAAGTCTTGATGCGCGAGCGCAGATCCTGGAGCTCGGGCACCGAGAACGCTGCGTTGTCGACGCCAATGCCGCGTGCGCTCTGGCGGATGTAGATTAGCTGGTTCTCGTCCCGATTGACCAGCGGCCGCAGTAGCACGCCGCGCACCAGCGTAAAAATGGCCGCGTTTGCGCCGATGCCGAGAGCGAGTGTGAGTACCACAGTGACGGTCAGCCCTTTGGTGCGAGCGAGGGAGCGAACCGCGAATTTCAGGTCGTTCAAGAAGGTCATGCCGGCCTCCGACTACGGATTGGTTGGTGGATACTTTTTTCCAGTATACTCGCCTAGGGCGCCAAAAACCCATCGCATGACGTCGATTAACAGGCTTATGATCGGATTAGCAATTTTCCCTACGGCGCTCTTTTTTCCAGCGTCTATCTTGGCGCAATGGCCTGCCTACCCAACCGCGGGAGCACCGAGGCTCCCGAATGGAAAAGTGAATTTGGATGCACCCGCGCCCAAGACCGCTGACGGCCGGCCGGATCTGTCCGGAATCTGGGACCGCGGCATGCTCCCTGGAGCGCCGCCGCCTGTTCCCGCAAACGCAGGAACTCCGCCTACCGGGCCACGGCCATTTCAAAATCTTCCCTCGTTGTTTCCGGATGGCTTGCCGATGCAGCCCTGGGCCGCGGAACTTCGCAAGCAGCGCCTGGCGGACCACAGCAAGGACCATCCCGACGCGCACTGTCTGCCGCTGAACGCGGTACAGCTCGCCAGCCATCCGCAACCTCGCAAGATCATCCAGACACCGGGGCTGGTTCTGATCTTGTACGAAGCCAACGACGGCATACGGCAGATTTTCACCGATGGCCGGCCGCTCCCCAACAACGATCCTGACCCTTGGTGGTACGGCTATTCGATTGGCAAGTGGGAAGGCGACACGCTAGTCGTGCAGACCGTCGATTTCCGGGACATGGGCTGGATCGACGAGGAAGGGACGCCCATCACCAGCGCCGGCAAGTTGACCGAGCGATTCCGGCGGTTGAATTACGGGACGCTGGAGATCGAGATGACGATTGACGATCCGAAAACGTTCACCAAGCCGTGGAGCTTCAAGTTGAACCAGCGTCTGATGCCGGATACGGACTTAATCGAGTTTATCTGTTTAGAGAACAACACGAAGTTGTCGCACCTGGTTGGCAAGTAAACTTCAATCACAAGGAGGAGCCAATGCACCGAATCATCAGTTGTGTCGCGCTATTTGCAGCCGGCATCGGAGTGGGCGCTTTTCTGATGCAGCCCGGCAGAGCCCAGACCAACTCAGTTTCGGGGCTGCGCTTGAATCACGTCGGAATTTACGTGAAGGATTTCGACGAGTCCATGCGCTTCTACACCCAGACCATGGGATTTCACGAAGCCTTCACCGTCAAGGACCCCAACGGCAAGCCCGTCCTCGCCTATCTTCAGATCACGCAGGATACGTTCCTGGAGTTGGCGCCATCCACCGCCGAGCGCCCAGTCGGCTTGAGCCACATCGGCATCTGGCCCCAGGACCTGACCGCAACTGTGGCGGCGCTGCGGCAGCGTGGTGTCCAAGTGAACGACCCTCGCACAGGGTCGACGAAAACCAGCATCACCAACGTCATCGATCCCAACGGCGTCCGGCTGGAACTGGTCGATTTTCTTCCGGGTTCTCTTCCGAGGAAAGCCATAGAGGAGTGGAAGAAGTAGCGGCTTCTAACGCTGATGAAGGCCGAAACGAATTCCTTGGGGGTCGCGGCAAATAGAGAAGCGGCCAAATCCGGGCTCGTCGGCGGCTTCGCCCGCTTCACCACCCAGTTCCCGCACCTTTGCGATGCCTACCTCCAAATCGGACACGCCAAAAAAAACGAGGATGCCGGGATCGGGATCATTTCCATGCACCCCGACTTTAATTGACGGAGTCTGGAACCAGCCCTCGGGGCCCGTTCCCATGACATGAAAATCCCATCCGAATAATTGCTCCAAGAAAGCGTGAGCCCTGCCGGCATCGCCTGCGCCGATCTCGATAAAAGAAACTTCCGATCCCATTTGTCTTTTCCTCTCACCTAAGTGTGCGCCGACAGGCGGCGGGAAACAACATAGGATCCAATCACAAGCGCGGCGGCGACGGCCTGAGCGAGCAGGGTTTCGAACGTCGGAAACAGAGAAAGCCAGAGCCCCATCCATGCGGGTAAAACATCGGTGAGCCAAGGAATCGGCGTGGTGGGCAGCCAATGCGCCAATTGCATTTCCTGCGCCTGTTCGCCGACCATGACGAGCAACACGCCGCCCAGCAGCGCGCCGGTTACGACCAGCATTCGCCGGTACGGCAATTGCCGATGCGCCAGAAAAGTCAAGACCGCGATGACGCCGGACAGAAGTAGCCCGAGAAGCGCACCATAAAGAACGGGCCGCCCGCCGAGTTTGAGCCTGTAACTCTGCAGGAACAGCACCACTTCAATTCCTTCGCGATAAAACGAGCTGAAACCGAGCAACCCCATTCCCCAAAGAAGACGGACCTTCGAAGAAGCTGAATCGTCATCCGCTTTGAGGAGTGTCCATTTTTTTTTGTTGTGCACCGAAATCCAACCAGTCCAGTAGACGCGATGGAAGAACCAGTTCATAACCACCAGCAGCACGCTTACGGCCAACAAGCCCGTGGCCGCCTGCAGCGTGAGCGCTGAGATCTCCACGCTGAGATCGTTGACCACTCGTACGGCGATCAGCCAGGTAAGCAAAGTAGCCGCGAAACCGACGCTCGCTCCCACGGCTATTGGGCGTTGGTATCGGCGGCGTCGTCCGACTAAACCTGCGGTCATCGCGGCGAGTACTAGAATGCACTCCAATCCCTCACGGAAGACCAATACACCGATGTCGATAATAGTGGAGACAGGACTCATCAGCGCCGACCAGTTTCCCGGTGTGCCGGTTTCACGCGAATGATTGCCATCATGCCGGCGTCCTCGTGTCCGAGGATATGGCAGTGGTAAACGAAATCGCCGACCAGCTTGCCGCGAAAATCCATCCGGACCTTGACGCTGGGATAGGGACCCGTCCCCGACCAATATGGGATCTGGACCGTGTCGAGATACTGCCCGTTGTTCACAGGAACGCCGTTCTGCTCCAGGAGCAGGAAGTGAATCTGGTGAATGTGAAATTCGTGATTCTCCAGCGCGCGATTCTCGATGGTCCAATCTTCGACCGCTCCCTGAGTTGTGACGATGGCCGGCGGATTGTCCGGACTGAAGAGCGTGGGAGTTTGGCCATCCACGGTGATGAAGAAATTCGTTGGGCTATTCGGGTCGTTCGGGTCCAACAGCACTTCGGAGAAATACAGCGTGCGCTCCGCCGTGGGCCTCTCGCGATCTAATTCCGCGAAGCGCTGACTGTGCGGCTGCTCGAATGCATAAGGAATCGTGAGGGGCGGTTCGGGCGCCTGGGCTGAAACCTTGATGGATGCGATCGGCCGCGTCGGATCGTTGTCGCCATCCGGACCGGTATCAACATTCAGTGTCATCAGGGTCGCTTTTTTGACACTCGATGCCGGGCCCGTCAGGATGAATTCCGCCCTAGCGGCCGGAGCGAGGAGGATGTCGGTTTCAGTGAAGCGCTTGCCTCGCGAAGTGCCGTCTTGAGAGCCAGTGGGAACGCCGTCGAGAGCCACAACTTCCAGCGGCTGCGCTGTTCCGTCGTATTGCAATTGCAGATCGATGATCGTATCCGCCGACGCGTTCACCCCTCGCCACAGTTGCCTCTCCGAGGGCTTCATTTGAACTATGGCGGGCGTGAACGCGGGCGACGGAATCGGAACGTAGTTTAGCGAGATATCCCACGACGGAATGTTCCCACCCGGATCAGGATTGCCCGGCACGAGATTGTCTCTGATGAGCAAAACCTGCTCGGGCAACCCGGCAACTTCGGGATTGATGTTTTGTATCCCGTCCACGATCAGCGCTCCCGAAGCACCACCCAGTACCGCGGCCTCGGAGATTCCGTGAATGTGCGGATGATACCAGTAGAGGCCAGGCGGTTCGTCCAACGGAAACTGCACGTCGTATTGAAACGTCTCGCCGGAATTAATCATGGTATTGATGACTTCGTCCTGATGGCATGTCGGAGGCGTGTTCGTACCGTGATAGTGAATGTTCACGGTGGACGCCGTCATCGTCACGGCTCCGCAGGTGCTCGACGCCCTTCCTGAGACGGTCATCCCCGTTATCATCCCAGGCATGGCTGCCATCGCGGTTGACGATGTAGACGCCGGCACATTGTTCTTTAGGCCAATGAGGAGCCGATCGCCTGGACGCACATGCAAGGTGGGCGATTCCGCGCCGCTTTCGGTCATGAAACAGTAGAGGGTATTGCCGAACTGATCGATCCTGGTTTCGTAAGTAAAATTAACGCGCAAGACGCCGTGTTCGCTGAAGAGATCCTGGGGTTGGCGGATTGAGCTTCCGGCTGAAAAGCGCGGGCAGGGCGAGGAGGTCTGGCCAAATCCGCAGCTCGCGGCAGCTATGAACACAATTATGGCGAGTGCAGTCCGTGAGAGCATAATAGTTTCCCTTAAAAAATGAACTTCGCGCCGACTTGAACCAGCCGAGGTGCCGCGGCACTGACCACTTGGCCAAATGTTCCACTGCTGATGTTGCCGTCAACCGATTGCGGTCCAAAGAACTGAGCGTGGTTGAAAACGTTGAAAGCTTCGATGCGAAACTGCAGCGATTTCGATTCGGTCAAACGCAAGTTCTTGAGAAGCGCCATATCGAAGTTTTCCATGCCTGGCCCGTAGAAATAGCGTCGCGACGCGTTGCCCGGAGTACCTAAGGCGTTATTGCTGAACAACGCGGCATTGAAGTATGGCTGGCCGTTGCGCGGATTGTGATTCAGATTGAGAGAGCCCGGCGCGACATCCGGCTCGTCGATGCCATAGTTGTTAATCCCGTTCGGCTCCGCGCCCAGGAGCGAGTTGTCGCCGTAGTTGATCAGCGTCACGGGGAAACCGCTGCTGAAGCGCGTGATCCCGGACAATTCCCATCCCTGCGTCAAACGGTTCGCGGCACGGAACAGGCGAGCGAATGGAAGTTGATAGTTGTAGCTCACGACGAAGTTCTGCGTAATGTCGAAAGCGGACAAGGCTCTGCTCAGCCACGGATTCAGTGGATTCACCTCTTCGCCCAGATTCGAAGACTGATCGATGGACTTGCTGTACGTATAGGCTGCCAGCAATTGCAGCGGCCCACTGGTGTGCCGCAAGGTGACTTGCAGAGAGTTGTAGTTGGAGTTGCCGACGGTGGTCTCGAGAGTGTCACTGCCGAAATTCGAACCCAGCGGCCCTCGAGTCCCATTGATCGTTTGCCCTGACGCGGTGACAAAAACATTGCTCTCATTGAATGGTCCACAGGGCGCCTGACCGGGCGCCAGATTGGCTGGATTACTAAGAAACAGGCACAACGCGGGGTTGCCGGGATTGGCTTCCTCGAGCACCAACAGGTGATGCGACTGGCTGCCGACGTAGCTGCCGCTAAGCACGGTGTTCTTTCCGAGCTGGCGCTCGATTGAAAGCATGTATTGCTCGGTGTAGGGAATCTTGTTGGTCGTAACATAGTTCGGGATCCCGCTGACGGGCTCAAACTGCGACCAATCGATGCTGCCATCCGGATGGCTCGCGCTAGTGTTCAAGGGCGCCAGTGAAACGGGGAAGTACTGGCCATTATTTTGCCCGGTGGACGCGGTAACGAATGGCGTCGAGAATAACGGCGGCGCGGGGCTGGTGTAGGTGGTACCGTACGGCGCATTCGCGCTGCTCACTCCAATCGCCAGCGCTTCGATTGCGGTGTAGAACATTCCATAACTGGCCCGAATGCTGGTTTTTCCATTGTCGGGCGAGTATGCCAAACCGATACGCGGCGCAAAATCCTTATTGCCGGGCGGCGCCAGCGTGCGCGAAACACCGGGATCCCCCGGAAATAGGATCCCCGCCGGCGCGGTGGGGAAAACCACTGACTGCCGGCCCGGTTCGAACGTTGCGACCTGATTGTACTGTTCGTACCAGGGCTCGATGCGGTCCCAGCGCAGTCCATAGTTCAACGTCAGGTTCTTCGTAATGCGCCAGCTATCCTGCGCGTAAAGGCCGACATATTTATTGCGGCCGTAGAAGGCCTGCAACTGGCTTTGGTTGTACTGGCTCGGAATGCCGAGCAGGAAGTCCGCGAAGTCGACCCCAGTCTCGCTGCCGAAGAATAGGAAGTTCCCATTCAACTGGGCGATCGGATTGGTGTTCACCTGGTCGTAGTGGAATTCTCCGCCCACTTGGATGGTGTGTGTGCCCACGACTTTCGAGAAGTTATCGCGCCATTGAAACGTGTTGTTGATCTGCCTCAGCTCGTTGGTATTGGTCCCGATTGAGAAGTTATTGAAATCGACGCTTTCCACTCCTTCGGTCTTGGGCGATAAGGGAACGATGCCGGGCGTGTTCGTACCGACGACGAAGCCTTGTGACGCCAAGGACGTACCAACACCTCCAATTGGTTGGCCGAGGTCGGTGGCGTCGCGCATGAAGCTGAAGTGGAACTCGTTGACGGCGGTTGAACTGAGCGTCTTGGTGTTGCCCAGAGCTAGCAATTGCGCGCGGCCGGAATTCAGCGCGTTGAAGCCCGGAACATTCGCGCCGCCCTGCGCCACTGGGTACGGACTGTTCTGTGACCACCCGTCGATAAAATAATAGGCCGACAACATCCCCCAGCGCGTCGTCGCATCCACCTTATACGCACCCTTGTCATCACTCAAAGTTTGGTTGTATGCCGAGGTCGAGAAAGTGTCGTTGGAGTTATTCGGAGCCGGAATATATTTCAAAAGATTGCCCGCCGGCGCGGACCAGGCGCTTTGCGGAATCATGGCGTTCGGAAGAACGCACTGCGCCGAGCTGTTGCATCCCGTGAAGTAATATGGCTCTCCTTGGGTCACTGGGTAACCAAGCTTCTGCGAAAGCTGCTTCGCCCAATAGGGACCGCTGACTGCTCCAGCCAAAGAGCTCGCCACGTCGCTGAAATTGCCGCTGCGCTCCGAGAGCGAAGGCACCGGGATCTCGCCGGTATCGATTCCTTGTGTCAAGCGCGTGCCCTGATAGTCGGCGAAGAAGAAAACCTGATTCTTGCGGATCGGGCCGCCGATGGTTCCTCCAAACTGGTTCTGGTCAAACGCGCCGCGGGTTGGCGAAAAATAGTTGCGAGCGTCCAGATCCGTATTGCGGAGGAATTCGAAAACATCACCGTGGAATTCGTTGGTACCGGACTTCGTTACCACGTTGATCTGGCCGCCGCTGAACTCGCCGTATTCCGCGTCGAAGTTACTCGTCAGGATCCGGAATTCGGCGATGGAATCCAGGTTGGGCACAATCGCCGCGCCCATGTTGACGTCTTCCTCTACGTCGCTACCGTTGATCACGAAGCTGTTGGCAAATTCGCGCTGGCCGTTAATCGAGATGGTCCCGGGATTCAAGTCGCCGGAGGGAGAAAACGCGGCCGCGCCCACATCCTGGACCGTGTCCGTTGTGATTGAAGTGATCGGCACCACCCCGGATTGAAGTGCCAGCAGGTCCGTGAAACTCCGGCTGATGAGCGGCACGGCCGTCATCTGCTTGCCTGTGATGACCTCACCCATCTGGGTGTCGACGGTTTCGACATGGGCGGCTGCCTCAGAAACGATGATCGTATCCGTCCGTTCGCCGATGGCGAGCGAAGCATCCACTACAACCTTGCTGTTGACATCGATTACAACACCGGTGCGCCGGACAGGCTTGAACCCCGAGGCGCCTGCCTGGACGTCGTAGCGGCCAACTGGCAAACTCTGGAACGAATAGAAGCCCCGCCCATCCGTCTTGATGGTTTGCTTCACGTCTGTGGCTGTTTCCGTTGCCGTGACTTGGGCCCCCGCAACCGATGCCCCGTTGGGATCCGTAATGGTTCCCAGCAGGCTACCTCCGTCGCTGGCCGATAGCGTCGCTGCGAGCAGGCCAAGCAGGGCGAGCTTTGCAATCCAGTGGCATATGTGCCTCGCATGATGTCGACCGGCTGAGGGAGTGCCACCATCGATTCTTTCGTTACAGCAAGATAACAAAGTCACTATCAATCTCGGACCTCTTTGGTCCAATATTACGGAACGTCAATGTTCAAGTCAATAAAAAACAGCAAGTCAGTTGCAAGTAAACTCGAACGGTTGCGATCGTACCTCGAACGGAGAATGCTGACCATATTCGACCACCTGACTGTAGGTGGTCACGGTCGATGCGATGGTCACTCCACTGGGACAGTCTGCGGTTTTGGCCGCTGGCGTGCCCTAAACTCTGTGAGGATACAGCTAATGTTAAGGAATGCGAAAAATCTGCATGGTTTTACGATCCGAGCCACGGATGGCGAGCTTGGAACGGTCGATCAACTTTATTTCGACGACGAAACCTGGGCCATTCGCTACCTCACGGTCGAAACCGGCGGCTGGCTTGGCGGCCGGCAAGTACTGATTTCGCCGATCTCGATAATCCGTGCCGACTGGCAAACCAAGGGAGTGGATGTGCTGCTGACGAAAAATCAGGTGGAGAACAGCCCCGACGTCGATACACATCAGCCGGTTTCCCGGCGGCATGAGGCCGATTTCAACCTGTATTACGGGTATCCTTCTTACTGGGGTGGTCCTTACTTGTGGGGCGCCGCGCCCTACCCAGCGGATTTGGTTACACCGCCAGTTCTCCTCGTGCCGAGTCCTCCCGATGACCTCCCGAGCGATCCGGCGGATTCGCATCTCCGCAGTACCCAAGAGGTTACCGGCTATTCCATTGAGGCGGCTGATGGTGAAATCGGCCATGTGGATGGCTTCGTTTTTGACGATGGCGAATGGGCGATCCGCTATATCGAGGTGGCAACGCGAAATTGGTGGCCCGGCAAGAAAGTGCTGGTTTCACCCGCATGGATTGAACGGGTGAGCTGGGGGGATTTCAAGGTTTACACGGCCCTCACCAGGGAAGCCATCCAGAACGCCCCGGAATATGCCGAATCCGCGCCGATCACCCGCGAGTATGAAAACCGGCTTTACTTTCACTATGGCAGGCCGCCATATTGGCTACACGACGCCGAGCGTAGGTCTCCTGTATCCTTGACTAGCGTCTAAAACACGGAGACATCAGACTAATGAGCGAAAGCAACTTCGGGCACCACGGGAACGAAGGATCGGAACACCACAAGGAACATGTCGCTCCTGCAAATGCAGAGCAGGCCGATCAGCAAGCAGCACAACAAGGGCTTCCTGCTCCTTACTGGAGACGTATGCATCAGGACTGGCGTGTCTGGGTCGGCTTGGTGCTTATGCTCGCGGCGATAACCATCTATATACTGAGCGAGGATTTGGCGTGGCTGCCTCACCCCTGAGATGAAGCTCAATAGCAAGGACTTCCGCGTGCGGCCCGGCGGCAAGGTCGATCTTAGCAAGTGGCCGACGATTGTAAAGCCGTTCTCGAGATCGAAGAAGGAGTACCACGCACTCCTGGACGGGCACGTCCGGAAGTTGAGCTCGCTGCAACAGCTTCTATACGCGTCCGACCGTTATGCGTTGCTGCTGATTTTTCAGGGTATGGACTCGGCCGGCAAGGACGGTGCCATTCGGCACGTGATGTCCGGGGTGAATCCGCAAGGCTGCCAGGTCTTCAGTTTCAAACAGCCCAGCGCCGAGGAGCTGCAACATGATTTCCTATGGCGCACGACGCGCTGTCTGCCGGAACGCGGCCGGATCGGCATCTTCAACCGCTCCTATTACGAGGAAGTGCTGGTGGTGCGCGTTCATCCGGAGTATCTTCGCGGCGAGGGGCTTCCCGAAGAGTTGCGGGACGAGAAGAACATCTGGGACGAGCGCTATCGTTCGATCGTGGATTTTGAACGCCACCTCTTTCGGAACGGCACCCGGGTTCTCAAAATCTTCCTGCACCTTTCGAAGGAAGAACAACGCAAGCGCTTCCTCGCGCGCATTGATCAGCCGGACAAGAACTGGAAATTCAGTCTGGCGGACATTCATGAACGGAAGTACTGGAAGGATTATACGCACGCTTTCGAAGCTTGCTTGCAAGCAACCAGCACGCACCATGCGCCCTGGTATTCGGTTCCCGCCGACGACAAGGAGAATGCCCGGTTGATTGTTTCCAAAATTGTCGTGGATGCGCTCAGCGAACTGAAGATGGCTTATCCCAAGACCACGCCGAAGCACCGGCGCGAATTGGAATCCATCCGCAAGCAGCTTACGAAATAACAGTTGCGAGTTGAGGTGGAAAGCGGCCGTTAGGGACGATACACTGAAATTGCCGCCTGACGAATTATCCTAGCCATGCGCCTATCGATCGGTTTTTTGCTTTTCGTTGTCACCGCCGGGGCGACTCCGGATGTAGTGCGTCAGGCCAGCGCACTCTATCAGCGCACTGAGTACGAGAACTCGCTGCATGTTTTGTCGGAAGATCCGGCGCCCGACGCAGCCAACTACCTTCTGAGCGGCAAGAATTACTTCATGCTCGGCGACTATAAGAAGGCCATCGAATTCCTTGATAAGGCGCTCGCAATTTCTCCCAACAACTCCGAATACGAGCTTTGGCTCGGCCGCGCCTGGGGACGCCGCGCGGAAACCAGCGGCTGGCTGACCGCCGGCCTGCACGCGTCCAAGGCCCGCCAGTGTTTCGAAAGAGCGGTTGCCTTGGACCCTCGAAACCGCGAAGCCAAGAACGACTTGTTTGATTTCTACCTCAACGCACCCGGTTTTCTCGGCGGTGGATTAGAAAAAGCTGCGGCGCTCGCCAAGAGCATCGCGACCGAGCGGCCTCCCGAGTACGAGTTTGAAGAAGCTCAGATCGCGGACCAAAAAAAAGATTACGCAGGGGCCGAGGCCCATTTGCGCCGCGCGATGCAACTGGCGCCTGATCAACCCGGCCGTATCCTGGATGTCGCGCGATACGTCGCCAAACGCGGACGGCTCGAGGAAGCCGATGCGCTGTTTAAGCAAGCCAGAGAACTTGCGCCGAGCCTGCCCAGGGTGGCCTTTGCGGAAGCCAGGGTGGATATCGAAAACCACCGCAATCTAGAACAGGCGCGCGGGCTCTTGCAGAATTATCTGCACGCCAGCCTGACTCCGGACGACCCTCCCCGGCAGGAAGCCGAGAAACTGTTGCGGCGCGCGGACGGATGACGAACCTAACACGCTCCTCCGGCGCTGTTGTCAAAACCTACTCCGTTCTGCTGTTTTTCCTGGCACTCAAAGCCTTCGGAAATTCCGCGATGGCCTGGGGAATGAAGCAGGTTCCCGAGAGGATGTCGCTGAATCCAGCGCTCTACCTGCGCGCGATGCTGAACCCGTTCGTTGCGATGGGAATCGCCGCGCTGATCCTGGCTCTGCTGACGCGAATGGCGCTGCTTAGCCTGGCGGACTTGAGTTTCGTGCTTCCCGTGACCGCCGTCGGCTACGTGATCGCAGTGGTCCTTGGCAAAATATTCCTGCATGAAACCGTCACTGGCCAGCGATGGCTCGGAACCGCGCTGATTTTTGCCGGCGCCGCGCTGGTGGGATCGACATCGCGCAACACCACTTCAATCAAGCCCTCCTCAGTTCCGAGGGCCCCGCAATGAGGTGGCTCCTGGTAGGCGCAATTGTGTTGGCCACAGTGTTGGGCGATCTGCTGCAGAGCTACGAAATGAAACGCGCGGGGGAGCAATCCGTGAGCGCCCGCGGTTTCGCACGATTGCTGCATGTGATCGCCCGGCGCCGCTTGCTGATCCTGGGCATCGCGTGCAACGCGGTATCGTTTTTCGCGTTTATGGCCTTGGTGCAGACCGAGCCGCTCAGTTTCGCGGTGCCGGCGTCGGCGTCGAGTTTTGTCCTGGAAACACTTCTAGCTAAGTTTGTCTTGCACGAGCGGATCGGGACGCGCAGAGCAGCTGGCGCGCTCGCAGTGCTGGCCGGCGTTGTACTGGTGGGCGGATAGATTACTTCACAACCGGCTGGTTCGTCAGTAGCAGCTTGCCTCCGCTTTGGGCAACAACGCTGAGCAGTTTGGGATCGACCAAGTTTTTCAGGCGCTCGGCAGCGGTCTGCGTGGTCACCAGATAATACCGATTGGGCAGCAGCCACAATGTTTTCCATTGCTCGTCGTCGATGAACACATTTGGCGCGCCGGGGGCGTAGGAACCGTATACCAGGTTGTTGAGCCGGCCATTGAGCAGCAGGCCGTCGCGATTGGTATAGAAAAAGACAGAGGAATACGTGTAGTAGGGATGGTCAACGATGAGCTTGCCCGATGGCGCACGGAGCAAAGCTTCGGCGAGCGGCCGCGAGGAGAGATAAGGATCGAACTTCGCCATCGCGATGCGCGCCGCTTGAAAAAACAGAATGGCCATTAGGGAAATGGACAGAAATGCGCGCTGGCCCCCGGATCGCAAGGTGCCTGCCACTCCCACCAGAAACGCAATCGCAGCCACCACAAGCGGCAATCGAAGATAGGCGAACGAAGCGATCGTCAGATCTTCCATATGACCGAGCGAGAGTTTGTAGGCGCCTGGATTGGAGCTAAGCGCCGCGGAAATATCGCCTGGGGTTGGAAGATTCCACGCTAGAAAATACAGCGTGAGCACAGCAGCCGCTGCTACGATAAATATCCCGCACAGCACGCGCGTGCCGTATCGGATCCAGTTCCCTCCGGCGGCCATTGCCGATCCCAGCAGCAGCGCGAGCGCCGGATAGCAGGGCATCGAATAATATTCCTGGGTGGTGGAAAAGGTGAAAAACACCAAGATAAAGCCGGTCCAGCACAGGGCCAGCAAGCGCATCTTGCCTGCGCGATCGGATGGCTTGAAGTTCAACTTTAATATCGCGGGAAAGTACACGCTCCAGGGGAACAGCCAAAGCAGATGGAACCCCCAAAAGTACAGGCGCGGGACCGTGTCGTAATCGCGCGGGTAACGCATATTCAAAAAGCGGAGCAGTTGCTCGTTGATGAAATAGAACCACAGGAAGCCGTGATATTCGCCAGGAGCGCTGCGCATCGTGAAATCGAAATACGGTGGATTTCGTAGGGTTGCGATGATGTGCCAGGGCGCGGCGATCAGCAGGATGATCAGCAGGCCACTCAGCGGATGCAGGCGCTTCCAAACTTTGCCCTGAAATAGCTGCCTGGTGACGGCGAGATAGATTAACACCGCGGCCACCGGGAACACCGCGCCCACCAGGCTCTTGAACAGCAAGCTGGTTCCTAAGCTCGCCGCCAAAACAAATGCCCACCATCGTGGACGCCGTTCGTCTTCATCGATAGCCCGCAGGAACGCCCACATGGAAAGCGCAATGCTCGCGGTGAGCATGACATCGGGGATCAGAATTCGGGTGAAAAGGAAAAGGCCGAAGCACGTCGATATGCATAAGCCAGCGTAAAGTCCCGCCCGCGTGCCGAAGGCCCACATCCCTATGGCCGTAGTCAGCCAGGCCAGCGCCATGGCTGCAAGGACCATGGGAATGCGCGCGGCCCAGTCCGTGGCTCTGAAGATGTTGAACGACCCCGCGATCAGCCAGTAAATGAGCGGCGCTTTTTCGAGATAGGGAATTCCATCCAGCCGCGCGGTCACAAAGTCGCCGGACTCCAGCATATTTCGCGCGATCTGCGCCTGCACCGCATCCACGTCATCCATCAGCGATGGAGGTGAAATCATGCAGCCCGCGTAGACCGCGGCAGCGACAAGCAGAACTATGAGGTAGCCGTGAAAACGCGTTCCATCGTCCGGCGTGCCCCCGCCGCGGCCGGCACTCTGGTCTGGATTCCCCATTTTTTCATCCAAAAGAACAGTGTCATCAATCCCCATAGATGATAACCGAGGTTGGCGCGCCGGTCGAGATGAGCTCGCACATGAGCTTCGATTCTTGGCAGCTCAAAGAACTCGCGATGCTCGGCGGACGCGAATGCCACGGCTTCTTCGAGCAACGGCCGCAGCGGTCCGCGAAACC